>Ga0172379_10011210_pt1 | contig 10723 bp, 16 predicted proteins | sample GrowelOW334metaG_FD_119756 | JGI IMG/M metagenome (GOLD analysis project Ga0172379, IMG submission 119756) | Groundwater microbial communities from an aquifer near a municipal landfill in Southern Ontario, Canada - Groundwater well OW334 metaG | ecosystem: Environmental > Aquatic > Deep... | reverse complement strand
TAACTACGTAGGAGTGGCAACGCAAGAGATACCCATCAGCGTCAGCATAGTTCATCGCATATATCGTGTATCTGTGGTATAGTACTATGTAGGTCGTCAATTTACTCACGTGCTACTAATATCAAATGATATGAATGATACACAAACCCCAGCTGCAACGCCTGTTGAGACAACAGTAGCGCCGACTCCAGAGGTGACTGTCGCCCCGGAGACAAAAGAAGCAACTCCTGCTGTTGCCGCAACGGAAACAGCGTAGCCAACAAAAAACATCGGTTCGGCCGGTGTTTTTTGTTATTGTGGTACATACGGAACATGGGCCGCAGTGAGCGACCCATTATGGTGAGTGGTTGTTAGGACCACATAATACTAAACATTTTCAATACTTGAGCATCAGCGACGAGATGCGGTTCATTATTGAGAATTGCTTTAGTGATACAGAACGGACAGTGGCATGATCGATACCAATACGGTCGTTCTTTGTGACAAACGGGGCATACGCCGTGTTCAGTTTTGACTTGTTCTTGATTATTATTGTGTTCAACTAGCACGGCACTCATACAGCTCTCCTTTTTATATTATTACGATAGTGTTGTTCGGTGTGGTTCCATGCTCAGAATAGCATGGTTTTGAGACCTCGTCCTTGCGGGGTGGGCGAATACTTGGGTAACGTGAGGGTGCATAGTGTGCGATATTTGGTACACTGGTGGTTATGAATATAGAACGGCCAGTGTCAAAACAGCCACACCCTGACCATGCTACGCGGGTCTTTACGGGTGTGCTGTTCGATGTATACCAGTGGGAGCAGAAGATGTATGACGGCTCTGTGGCAACATTCGAGAAGCTTAAACGACCTGATACGGTTGTGGTGTTTCCGGTACTTCCCGATGGACGGATCCTACTGACCCAACAAGAGCAGCCGGGGAAAGCGCCGTTTGTTGCGGCGACCGGCGGGCGGGTCGATGAAGGTGAGGATATCCTTGCGGCAGCGAAGCGTGAGCTATTGGAAGAAAGTGGGTACAGAGCGGAATACTTTGAGCTTTGGTATGCAACGCAACCGGTATCCAAGATCGAGTGGGCCGTGTACCTGTTTGTGGCGAAGGGGCTCACCAAAGTTGCCGATCTTAATCTCGATGCGGGTGAGAAGGTAACGCTCATGCCTGTCACCTTTGACGAGTTTGTTGGGCTTGGGTCAAATCCTGAGTTCGAGGAAAAAGAGATCACGCCAAAGCTTCTGGAGGCGCAACTGTATTCGGAGAAGAAAGAAGCATTACGAAAATTATTTAGTCCGAGTTTTTGATATGAAACCTGACATGGTAAAAATTGTGGTGTTTACACCCGAGTCACACACCGACATTGTATGTGACGCTATGGGGGAGGCTGGTGCAGGACATATCGGCAATTACAGCCATTGTTTTTTTCTTACCAAGGGGCATGGGCGATTTACGCCAGGGTTAGGTACGAACCCGTATGTTGGTGAAGTTGGAAAACGTGAAGAAGCGGTCGAGATAAAAATTGAGACTGTATGCCCGAGAGAAAAACTACAGGTAGTGATCGAGGCGGTCAAGGAAGTGCATCCTTACGAAGAAATTGCCTTTGATGTATACCCACTTGAACAGGTATGAAAATTGAAAAAACTGATCTCATTATTCAACGGTACCAACTGGAGCACCTCGTGCCGCTTGCGATAACATTGCTCTCGATATACTTCTGGATCAGTTTTTTTGCGTATGCCGCGCACGTATTTGTGGGTATCTTCATTAACTTCATCGGGCTCTCAGTATGGTGGTCTGCAAAACTGACACTCGGTGATAATTGGGATGCCGGTTATGGTACACCAAGAATACGGAAGTTAGTAACCCGAGGGGTATACTCAAAAATTGGCCACCCGTTGTATTGGGGTATCAATATCACGCTACTGGGCTTGACCATCCTGTATCCGGCAGTTTGGTTTGCGTGCATTTCTGGACTTATTATTCTGTACTTCTTTTATAGAATGCACGTTGAAACTAAGTACTTATTGCAAACATTGCGAGATACTTATGCTACGTATAGAAAAACAACATGGCTCTAAAAACAATACTTATCGATGCAGTTGACACCTTCGTCATAGAGGGGCAGGGCGTGTTTGAGGAGATGCACGCGCTCCTTGAAACATACCCGAACCACAAGATCATCGTGACGAATGCAAACGATGAACAGTTCATAGAATTCGGACTTGACCGTATGCCGTATGAGGTCTTTACCCTGAAGCATAACCCCGACAAGCCCGACCCGGTGTACTTTACAATACTTCTTGCGCACCTTGGGTTGGTTGCTGGCGACGTTGTGTATTTTGAGCACAATCCCGCTGCGATCGAAAGTGCACGGTCGGTGGGTATAGTCTCGTATCACTACAACCATGAGCAGAAGGATCTCGGTGCACTCAAGGAGTGGTTGGATGCCAGTATATAATAAAATTTTTTGAGACTATGAAGTTACTCCTCACCTCAAACGGCCTTTCGAACCAATCCATCGCCGATGCACTCTTTAATCTGGTGGGGAAGCCAGCGTCAGAAACCGTCATTGCGTTTGTCCCTACTGCTATGAATGTAGGTTGGGGTGATAAGGGGTGGTTCATCGACGACCTCGTCAACATCAAAAAACAGGGGTGCAAGGCAGTCGACATTGTTGATATCTCCGCGCTTCCCAAAGAGATGTGGCTTTCGCGCCTCGAGGGCGCCGATGTGCTGTTCTTTTCGGGGGGCAATACGAGCCACCTCATGCGGTGGCTTAAGGAGTCGGGCCTGGCCGATTTCTTGCCTGAGCTTCTTGCAACGAAGGTCTATGCGGGTATCAGTGCGGGCAGTATCGCCACGAGCCCAACACTGGCCCTCAGTAGTAAAGACAAGCAGACCGACTACGAAGAAGCGTTTGGGTACACTGGCGACGACGCACTTGGCTTGGTGGACTTTTATGTCCGTCCGCATTACAACTCGCCGCATTTTCCGTATGCTCGCAAAGAGTACCTGGAAGGGGTCGCAAAAGAACTTCCTGTTCCAATCTATGCGCTCGACGACAACTCTGCACTCGCGGTTGTGGACGATGTAGTCGAGATCATAAGTGAAGGTGAATATCTCGTGCTCAACGAGAGAGTGTAAGGTTGGGTTGTACCTTGTAGAGACCTGGTGCGCTTTGTGGTACCATCGTCACATCTCCCCACTTATGCGCCAGCACTTCACCCAAGCCTACGTCATCATCTCGACCGCATGGCAGCGGAACCTCAACTACCGCTTTACGGTGCTGGCGTATCGGGTGGGTGAGATGCTTGCGTAATTATTCCGTGTACATATTTGAATCGTTTATGAAAGACAAAATATATCCAAATCCGGTTATTACATTTGTTATTCAGTATAAAGGTAAATATATACTGCTCCATCGTGGCAAAAATGAGAAGAATTATGCTGATCTCTGGGCGTTTCCTGGCGGCAAGGTTGAACTGGGAGAGACTGCTATCGAGACCATTGTCCGTGAGGCACAGGAGGAGGTCGGACTTACGCTCAAAAAGAAGATAGCTTTTCTTGATACCTATGCGTTTGGTTCGTCAGTTGGGTTGGCGTTTCTTGTGGAAGCAACTTCTGACAAGGTAACACTATCTGATGACTTTCAAGCGTATAGTTGGGTTTCGTCACTGCGAGATTTAAAAAAATACCCATGCGTACCGGGCATTTATAACCATCTCAAATACGCACTTGCTGTGCGGAAGAACAATATGTTCATGCAGACGCGGGACGCGAATTTGCTTCCCAAAAATTATATCAACAAATAGGACAAGGAGATCTTGTTGTTCATGTAGTGCGTGTATCAAGACGTGTGTATTAAAAGATATCCACGCCCGCATCATTGGTTCCGCGTTGCCGATCGACGATATATTCATCGACGAAATGCCGATCGACGATATCATTCGGGTCATATACGAGGCACATCCCAAGGTTTGACATTACAACCCGTCCACCTACCCATTTGCTAACGACCGTTAGAAGATGTGTAGGTGGAAAAAAGTAACGTTTATGAGGGTGGGGATGGTACTTGTATGTAAAAAGCGCACGATACTGCTGTGCGCTCTTTGACTTAACTATACGCTCTAATTTATCGGCGGAATGGGCATCCTGCGGCCTCAGTATTATTGCACTGAATGCCAGGCATCCCTGCTTGGACGCCGGGACAGCTATCACACCTATCGCCCGTTTGGGCAATAATTTCTATCGCGGTTTTGTCGCTTGCACTTTTTTCTGATTTGCGATCTTTTAGGTGCATTGTTACATCTGGTAAATTGTCCATCTTGGGTTCCCCCATCTCGTTAAAACAGTCCCCATTAAAGCGGTTTGGCGAAAATGTGTTAATTGTCTGTGTGCCATGCTATTACGTCCACTATTGTCTATATCGTAGAAACAGGGTCAGTGGTACACTGAATGTACTAGTAACCACTCATTACTTATGGAACAGAACAACCTACAGAGTTTCGTATCCGAACGCCTTAAGGCGGGTATCTCGAAGGTCGACCTCGTGGAGCAGCTTCAGACCGTGGGCTGGTCAGAGGAAGAGGCCCTGATCGCATACCGTGCGGCATTAGTGCAAAACGGAGTCCCAACCCCAAGTGAGGGTACCAAGCGGGTTGCCACCAAGCGCGCATCGACCGTCGAGATCATCCTCAACATTTTCTCGTTCATTCTCCTTGGCATCATTGCTTCGGCACTCGGCATACTGTACTTCGAGGTCATCAACTACTTCTTCCCGGACCCCTTGAATCTCAATATCTATAGCTACACCGTGCAGGCGACGGCAGACTCGATACACTACGCGATTGCGGCCCTCGTTGTCGCCTTTCCGCTCTATGTCATTGCGGTGCGTATGTGGTTTCGTAAGTATCGCGAGGAGGAAGGGAAGGAAGAGTCAAAGCTCACCAAGTGGATCACCTACCTCGTGTTGCTCGCTGCATCTATCACCATTGTAGGCGACCTCATTACGACCCTCAACACGTTTTTGGGTGGTGAGATCAGCACACGCTTCTACCTTAAGGCACTCACGATCTTGGTGATTGCCGGCATGATCTTCGGGTTCTACTTTTTGGAGCGCAAAAAGGTACAATATGGGCAGGATATTACCCGCACGACGTTCCAGCGTTTTGGGTGGGCTATTGGTGCGATCATTCTCCTGGGAATCGTGCTTGGGTTTAGCGCTGCTGGTTCTCCGCAGACAGGGCGCATGATCACGTTCGATACGCAGCGTGCCGATAATCTCACCCAGATTGCCAGTTGTGTCAACGAATACACGCAGGAGTTTCGACGACTACCTGCCTCACAAGCAGAACTTGGTCAGCGGACTACCTACTCATACTGTGCATCGCTCAAAGATCCCGAGTCAGGTGCGGCTTACGAGTACCGCGTGGTGCAGCCACTTGCGACGAGCGCGCAGTCGGATGTACTGCAGGGTACGTTCGAGCTCTGTGCGACGTTTGCTCTTGCGCCGCCTGCGACCACACCGACAAACTATCCATACGGGTACAGCGAGGCAAAGTGGCAGCAACATGGTGCAGGCCGTACCTGCCAAGAGGAGACTGTGGTCGTCAAGCCTGCGGTACAAACAGATACATCGGTCAAGCCAATACCAGTGCCGGCATTGAAAGTCCCCGTGCAATAATTCGGGAATGGAAACGGGGTTCATATATATATGGGTACACCCGTTCCCGTATACGAATCCCCTATACGAACGTATTGACACTACAGACAAAAGGTGTAGCATATAACTACATGAAGACCGCCAAAGCCCAAACCTATTTCTTTTTTGCATGGTTTACCACCTCCTCGGGGGCGGCTTTTGGTAGGTAAGTATTTTGCACCACATCCAAAAAACCGACCTCCCGAGGGTCGGTTTTTTTGTACGGCGCGGATGGTCCTCGAACATTCGAACACCATCCAGGCCGCACATCAGAGAAACAACACGATGATCGGCAAACAGTTCTTTAGGTAACAACATAATATGAGAAGAGGAGAATGTCATGAGTAATAGTGACGATTATACCCATATTAATGTGGGTGATGTAGTACGCATTCCCGTCAACCAGGCTGCGTGGGAAGTGGTACCCATAGTAGATCCTGACGGCACAATACAATTGATGGTTGTTGGAGTAACCAAGCTACCGTATGCACGACGTATTGAAGGGAAGCGTCCAAACCATCCGTACTTTGGTGACAGGATATATAGCTGCAAAATAGTAGACTCCGTACCCTGTTATAAAATGTGCTGAGGTTTTCAAAAGTAGATAGGCGAACGGCAGTTGTCGTTCGCCCTATTTTTTGTATAGTGGTAGGGTATGAGCCTCACAACACTCCTCAGCACCCTGATGACATTCAAGACCACTGACGGCAATCGTGCGGCTATGGACCGGCTACTTGCGTGGGTAGAAAAAGAGATTTCCGCAGTGCCACTCTATGTGCGCCGGTATGATATCCATGGTCATCCCGCATTGGTCCTTACCACTAAGCGGAAGAAGTCTGTCCGACTGTGGCTTGTTGCACATATCGACGTGGTCCCCGCTCCCGACCGCCTCTTTGTGCCTAAGGTCCGCGCGGGCAAGCTCTACGGGCGTGGTGCGTACGACATGAAATTCGCGATTGCGTGCTATGTGCGCCTGCTTAAGGAACTTGGCGATTCAGTGGCGGACTATGACATAGGTCTCATGCTCACCTCGGATGAAGAACTGGGGGGAGATAGTGGCGTGCGGCACCTCCTTGAGAAAGAAAAGTACACTGGTGATGTCGTGTTCTTGCCCGATGGGACCGGCGCGTGGGAATTTGAGGAAATGGCAAAAGGAAAGCTCACCCTCGAAGTAACCGCACGTGGCGAGCGTGGCCACGGTGCACGCCCCTGGGACGGACGCAGTGCGATACACGAGCTGTGTTCGTACATCCATGATGCGGTCGATGAATTTAGGGTGTTTGAGAAGAACGATGCGGAACATTGGCATACGACGATGCATGTGGGTACCATACAGGGCGGCGAGGCTTTTAATACGGTGGCACCTATAGCAACCGCAATGTTTGACATTCGGTATCCGGATGCGCGCGAGTTTGGAGAGATACAACACATACTTACCAGTTTACATACGGTTTACCCACACACCCGCGTACGTATCCTCTGCCACGATAAGCCGTATGGGTTAGGAACAAGCAATGAGTTCGCACAGATGTTTGCTCAATATGCGCGTATCGAGGGTAGGGACTGCGGATGGGCTCGTGCGCACGGTTCTTCGGACGCGCGGTACTTTAACGCTGCACACATTCCGACGTTGCTTATTTCGCCTCAGGGTGGCGATGCACATAGTGATCACGAGTGGATCGATCTCAAGGACCTGGAGGTATACTACAGGGTGTTCAAGAAGTTTGTGATGGAAGTGGCGCGGCGGTGAATTATGAATCAAGAATTAGGAATTATGAATACGGGGAAGATGAAGATTACTGATAACGGGCAATGTGTTTGACGTACGATCTATCGTTTGCGATTCCTAATTCTTAATTCCAAATTCCTAATTCTCTTGGTCGCTGGTCTATAACGCCGCTCTGTAGTATGGTGGTCTTATGAAATCACACGATCAACCATTTATATACGGGAAACACGTTATTGAGGAGGCGTTTACCCATGCCCCCCATGCGATCAAGCGGCTCTACATAGTACGTGGCGCTAAGTATGACTCGTTTCGTGACCGTGCAAAGAAGCTCGGCATTCCGGTAGACCAGTGTGACGAAGAGAACATGCCCACTGGCGTTGACCGTGAGGCGAACCATCAGGGATTGATCGCACAGGTGGTGCCCGGCAAACTTGAACGTGACTACAAGACGTTCATCAAGGATTTGGAGATTAATGACAACACGGCGCTTGTGCTTTTGGATGAGCTCACTGACCCGCAGAATGTCGGCGCAGTTATCCGGAGCGCAGCAGCGTTCGGTATGTCGGCGGTGCTGATCCCCGAGTATCGGCAGGCACAGGTGACCGGGACGGTTGTGAAGGTGTCCGCCGGTATGGCCTTTGTGGTGCCCCTCGTACAGGTGGGGAACGTTAACACGGTGTTGCGTGACCTCAAAGAGCGCGGGTTCTGGGTGTATGGACTCGTGGGTGACGGCGAGATGTCACTAAGCCGTGAAGCGTTTACAAAACCAAGCGTATTCGTGCTCGGGAATGAGGCCAGGGGCTTGCGTGAGAAGACCGAAGAGCTCTGCGACTTCCGTCTCTCAATTCCGACCGATCCTCAGTGTGAATCACTGAATGCTGCGGCAAGTGCGGCGGTTACCTTCTTTGCGTGGCGCCTTCAACATCCCCTGTAGGTCTCATTTAGGAGGTTGAACCTCCTAAATATTTTGCACGTATGAAAACATTTTTTACACGATTCTTTGTGATAATGGGAGTTATATTTTTTATGCTCTTATGCGCCGGTGCATACCTGTGGTTTGCTGATCCTTTTGGGATACAACCACTTGTCCGCATGGTGATGACACCGAAAGGGGAGACCCAAGCCGCACCAGCTGGTGTACAAAACAACCTCGTAGATAAAAACCCGGCTCTATCACTAACACAAGAAAAAGCGCTTGAGACGATCGGTGTAGATCCTGCAGCCCTCCCAACCACGATTACCAAAACGCAAAAGGCCTGTTTTGTGCAGGTGCTTGGAAGCGCGCGTGTCGCGGAGATAGAGGCCGGCTCAACACCGACCGCCTCGGAATTCTTTTCGGCTCGTTCGTGTCTCACGAAATAACCTGAAGGGAAAGATCGGTATACAGTTGTACGTCTGGCAGTGCGGTAAGTATTCGTGCAGGCACCTGTTCGATCGGGGCGGAGCCGTGAAGCGCCATGAGCGCAGTCCGCTTTTCCTCGCCTGTCGCGTATACGACTGCGCGCGCTACGTGTCGCTTGAGGTACGCGAGTGTTGTCGTGATCCGCTTGGTGTGCGGATTTTTCTCGACAGATACCTGGTAGCCGCGAATGCATCGGTGGTCACTGAGAAAAAGTGATGCGAACAGTGTAGGGTCTGAGGGGTACGGAAGAATGCCCGCGATATGCCCATCGGGACCGATGCCAACTGTTGCGACCACTACGGCATCGTGGTGCGTGATATGCCAGTGCTTAAAAGCGATATTTAGACGGTGTGCGGTATCTTCGAGCGACTCGATCGGGAGGGGGCGTGTGTCAATATGTCTCACACCGGCCTTGCATGCCGCGTCCCACATGGGTAGGGTAGTGAGTTGTGCAAAATTGCTCTCGGTAGGGTCGTGCGTATACCGCTCGTCGAGCATACTGATTGTGATGTGTGACGAAAGAAGTGCTGTGTCGATATGTTCCACTATCCTGAGTGCACTGCCACCGGAAAGGAGAAGAAGTACATCATGCCCGGCTGTCTCGCGCAGACACCCATTAAGTGCTTCCCCCGCCTCAACGAGCGGTGTACTAGAAGTGTGAACAGTTAGCATGAAAAAAATATCCCGTACCCGTGTACGAACTCCGTATCATTACCGTAACGTCTTCCCCATTTCGTCTGCGGTCAGGTGAATATCGGTATAGATCTCAACCTGTTTCATTTCGCGAATGATACATGCTGGTGTTTGGACAGGCTTGCGCATCATGTTGTAGATCGTTGCAAGGCTCTCGTGTTTCTGCTCGCCAACCACATACACGATCGCATGATCAACGTGGTTACGAAGGTACGTGTTGGTGACCGTAATACGATTTGGCAATGCTGCATCCTTCTCCTTGTCCGATCGGTAGCCACATACAAACGGATCGGACTCGAACAACGACATGAACGCTGCCATGGCGACGACCTCGGTGTGTGGAAAGATGTCCGCAATGTGTCCATCGGTGCCAATACCCATGAGGGCTATCGCGATACCTTTTGGGTGTGCGGCGTGCCACGCCTGCAATGCCTTGTCGAATCGATCTGCGGCTTTGTCGGGTAACTCGCCCGCGGTAGGACTTGGGTCAATGAATGGGACCTTTTTTTCTTGCATACGCTCCCAAAAAGGACTTGCTTTGAGACGTACAACCTGTGTTCCCGCTCCGTTCTCGGCATATCGCTCGTTCAACATAGTGATTGTCGTTTGATGGGGGAGGAAGGCAGGGTCAATACGATTCACGAGTGAGAACGCACTCCCGGTGGGGACCAGCAGAAGCACCGCTTTGTCTCGTGACGCAGCGAGGAGCTGGTTTAGTGCGGTACCCGCTTCCCGCAGAGAATTGATGCCGGTATGGGTAGTGAACATAGGTCAGTCTAAAGTGTTTATAAATAATAATGCATGAACCGTCATTAGTGACCGGTGCCCGCATCGTGCCCCCCGAACTGATTGCGCATGACCGATATGATCTGTCCTTGATAACTTGGTTTCTTATGGCTTTTTTCGCGTGCTTTTAAGGAGTCCTCGATCACCTTCACCGGGACATCAAGTTCATGTGCTGCGTCGATCGTCCACAGTCCTTCGCCGCTTGCAGCCGCTCGTCCAGTGATACCCGCAAGGTCCTCACCGTACGCCTCGAAGCCCGATAACAGCCAGCCCATGAGACGCGATTCGATGACACTTCCGCTGTTGTAAAGTCGTGCAACCTCGGTAAGGGGCACCTGGTATTCTGAGGCACGGAGCACGTCAAAGCCTTCAGCAATGGCTTGCATCATACCATATTCGATACCGTTATGGACCATTTT
>Ga0172379_10011209_pt1 | contig 10723 bp, 8 predicted proteins | sample GrowelOW334metaG_FD_119756 | JGI IMG/M metagenome (GOLD analysis project Ga0172379, IMG submission 119756) | Groundwater microbial communities from an aquifer near a municipal landfill in Southern Ontario, Canada - Groundwater well OW334 metaG | ecosystem: Environmental > Aquatic > Deep... | reverse complement strand
GAACGGTTGCAGCAGATCAATTCCACGACGGAAGTTGCGACAAAAGTGGATAGCGAATACCACATCGTCACCGTGGATATGAAGGATATGGACGAGCACGGCCATTCACGCGAGGATATGAAAATCTATCTTCGTGAAAAATCGACCGAGAAAGAGATCAAAGAAGCGTTGATGGGAGTTTCCGTCGGCGATGTGAAAGAAGCAAAATTCAGCCATCAACACGGCGACCATTCGCACGACGTGCATCTGCAGCTGACCGTGAAGAAGATCGAAAAAGTGATCCTTCCCGCGATGGATGACGCACTCGCCCAAAAAGTAAGCAACAGCAAGTTCCAGACGGCGGAAGAGTTGAAGCAGAACATTAAAAAGGACCTGGAAGAGTTCTGGAAAGAACGGAGCGAACGCCGGTTTGAGAACGATTTACTTTCCGCGATCGTCAAACAATATGATTTCACAGTTCCGGAAGCATTGGTTCAAAATGTGACAGATACCTTTATTGAAGATGCCAAAAATCAGCAGCCGAACAAGCAATTACCGAAGAATTTCAATGAAAAAGCATACCGCGAACAGGCCCGGGAAACGGCTATTTGGCAATCTAAATGGCTGTTGATTAAAGAACAGTTTATTGCCAAGGAAAAGATTGAGATCTCCGACTCTGAAATTGAAAAGATTGCGGCTGAAGAATCGGCAAAATTGAATATTGACAAAGAACGGCTTGTGAATTTCTACAAAAGTTCCGATAATGCGCTGGAGCGTTTGAAATACAATCGTCTTATTGATATTCTCAAACAAAATGTTAAGATTACGGAAGTTGAGACAGACGACTACAGTAAATTTGCAACGAACTGATCTGGTGAACCGTTGTTGAGTTTCCAAACTTTGACAACGGTATGACACAATTTTTCTCCGCATCATTCGTCATATAGATAGTTCGCATTCCCGCAAATTTACTATCACAAGGAGTTTTATGGTTATCCAACATCCCCAACACACAGTTCATACAAAACCGTACGAATTGTTCAACCAGCTTGTTCCGATGGTGGTCGAGCAGACCAGCCGCGGCGAGCGCGCGTATGATATCTTCTCCCGTCTTCTGAAGGAGCGCATTGTATTCATCGGCACCGCAATCGATGATTATGTCGCATCGCTGGCCATTGCACAAATGCTACATTTGGAAGCGGAAGATCCGGATAAAGATATTTCTGTGTATATCAATTCCCCGGGCGGATCGGTCACTGCAGGTCTCGCAATCTATGACACCATGCAGATCATTCGTCCACAGGTTGCAACCATCTGTGTCGGCATGGCGGCAAGCATGGGAGCGATCCTACTGTTGGCCGGTGAAAAAGGGAAACGACAAGCGCTGCCGAATGCACGTATCATGATCCACCAGCCGTGGGGCGGAGTGCAGGGTACCGCATCCGACATCAGCATCCAGGCTGAAGAGATCCTGAAAACAAAAAAACGCCTGAACGAGATTATCGCGCAGCACACCGGAAAATCGATTGCCGAAGTGGAAAAGGATACCGACCGCGATAACTATATGTCGTCGCAGCAGGCCACCGACTACGGTCTTATCGATAAAGTGTTGACGAAACGCGCTACCGACGTAAAAAAGGATAAAGATAAATAAGCTATGAGCAAGCAAAAGAGTGAAGATAAGGTACGATGTTCATTCTGCGGTCGTAGACCGGAAGAGGTGACTAGCATTATTGCAGGTCCGGATGTCTACATCTGCGATATGTGCGTTTCCACTTCGATGGATATCATCCGCAATAACCTTTCTTCAGCCCGTACAAAACGGATCAAGAATAAAGGACTTCTCACACCGACACAGATCAAATCCTCGCTGGATGAATATGTGATCGGACAGGAGCAGGCAAAGAAGACACTTGCTGTAGCGGTCTACAATCATTACAAACGGATCGACACGCAGGATCAGTTCGCCGATCCGGAGAATGTGGAGATCGAAAAGAGCAACATTCTGCTGATCGGCTCGACAGGAACAGGAAAGACATTACTGGCACAGACATTGGCCCGCATTCTTGATGTGCCGTTCGCAATCGCGGACGCCACAACATTGACCGAGGCGGGTTATGTCGGCGATGATGTGGAAACAGTGTTGGTTCATCTTTTACAGAATGCCGAATATAATGTGGAACGTGCCGAACGCGGTATTGTCTACATCGACGAGATCGACAAGATCGCGCGGAAAAGCGACAGCGCTTCCATCACCCGCGATGTTTCGGGCGAAGGCGTTCAGCAAGCATTGCTGAAGATTCTGGAAGGAACCATTGCCGGCGTACCGCCCAAAGGTGGACGCAAGCATCCCGAACAGAGTCTGATCAATCTCAACACGAAGAATATCCTGTTCATTTGCGGCGGAGCGTTTGAAGGACTGGAAAAGATTATTTCCCGTCGTGTGCATAAGAATGCGCTCGGTTTCGGTGCTGAGATTAAAAGCAAGAAGGAACAAACGGCGGATGCCTACATTCAGATGGCGGAACCGGACGATTTGTTGAAATTCGGTCTGATCCCGGAATTCATCGGCCGTCTGCCGATGCTCACCACGCTCCATTCGCTGGACGAAGTTGCGCTGATGAACATCCTTGTAGAACCGCGTAACGCTATCGTAAAGCAGTTCAAAAAACTATTCAAGTACGAAGGAGTTGAGCTGGACTTCGAGGAAGCGGCTCTGAAGCAGATCGTGACAAAAGCGATGGCCCGGGGAACCGGTGCCCGTGCGCTGCGTTCCGTGGTGGAAGAGATCATGCGGGACATAATGTACGAATTACCGTCCAAAGCAAACGTCACGAAATGCGTCGTCACGAAAGAAACTGTTGATAAGAAAAAAGAGCCGATCTACGTCTTAGAAGAACGCAAGTCAGCGTAATACATGTCCGTCGGATCTCCTGATCCGACGTAAAGGAAAAGGGTGAATTATTACATTCACCCTTTTTTTATTTTAAATACTCTTTATACTCTTCCCTTATATAAGACCATTTCCATTCGAACCATTCTTTACAAAGGCCTGCTTTGACCGGATTAAACAAAATATATTTAATAACGTTTTCGGTTTCTTGTTTGCTTTTCACTACGTGATCGTAACTTTCGCTCTGCCAAAAACTTTTTCCGGTCCTTTTCAATAAAGTATTTGCTTTTCGTGCTGAATATTTTTTGATGGACTGTAAAATTACTGGAATACTATTTTCTGTTTTTTCTTTTGAGTAATTAAACAACATGTGCACATGATTCGACATTACCGTATACGCAATAAGATGGTACGACTTGCCGTCATGATACTGCATTGCTTCAATCACACATTGTGCTATTTCCGGAATCTTTAACCATTGCGAACCGCCACGCGAGGAATCTATCAATTGGTCAAAGGCATTAAAATATGCATGAAAGAATCGATAGTGCAATTCTCGATTCACATCCGATGAGTTATAGAGTAGATCTTGAAACTCATGGCGCAAGTTATTTGCAACTGTGACCGGTAAACTATTTGTTAAGCGAAATGTTACAAAATATTGAGCTCGTGAAGGATGAACATGGGGCAATTTCCGGCGGTAATAAGGTCTATAATTATTCTTTGGCATTGTAGTATCAGTGGATAGAATAACCACGATACTAATTTTTAGATATCAAGTTTCATCATATGTTCAAAAAAAACATTTCCATATTAGGTCGGATTAGGAAATCCGACTAACGTTTGTGTTATTCGTTTCCTACAACCCAGCTCAACGCGATGATCGCTGCGGTTTCTGTCCGCAGTCGGCGGCGCCCTAATGAGACTTGCGTAAACTCCGCTTTCTCCGCCTGCCGCACTTCCTCATCCGTAAATCCTCCTTCGGGACCGATCAGGATCAACGCCGACCGGGGCGGCTTGCGGTGTTTCAATGCTTCGGCAATAAATAACACATGATCAGTCCGTTCGTACGGAATGAGCTTCATATCATATTCCGTGGAATTTGCTATAACGATATCAAAATCTGTCGGCGGTGCAATCTTTGGAAGGATGCAGCGACCCGATTGTTTCATCGCCGCCAATGCGATGTTGTTCCACCGATCCTCTTTCGGTGACCGCGCGATTGTTCTTGTCGTCTGCAAAGGAATGATTGTCCGCACACCCAATTCCGTCGCTTTTTCAATGATCCAATCCATTCGTGAAGGATTCTTCAACTGGGCAACCGCAAGCGTTACATCGATATCCGGTTCATGAAGATGGTGATGCTCATACAAGATTTCGCACTCGATCATTTCCGGTGCCACAAGACGGATGATTACTTCGAATGCCCGTCCTGCTCCATCCACAACCCAGATCAGATCGCCGGGTTGTTTCCGTAACACACGGGAGATATGTCTCGCCTCTTCGCCTTCAATGGCGATGTGCTGATCAATGATAAATTCAGCAGGAACGTAAAAATATTCACTCATAAAAAATAGGATAGTGACATCAATCCATCGTGGAGTCGAAAAATTTGTGAGCCCGCACCGTTGTTATAACGCTGCTCCTAAATCTAAAATAATTTCTCCTTTGGAGAAAGGTTTTCCATACGGAATTCCGAATTCAACTCTGGCAACAGCGCTGTATGCAAGCAGCAGATGCAAACCGGCACCGTATCCAGAATACCAGCGGTCGAGCGTGACCGGATCTTTCCGGTACCACGTGCTGCCCGCATCCGCAAACAATGCAAAATTCAACGCATACCGGACATCTTTGAACTGTTCAAACGGAATGAATTCAAACCGGACATACCGCGGTGAAATGAGGGGAATGTGCATTTCTACTGTCGTGCCGGCAATTTGCTCAGCTTCAAGGATCGTCTTAAAATGTCCCCGGATCCTTTCGGCATATCCGAAAAAAGTATGGCCGTAATTTGGGACTGCACCGCCGCTGGCAAAACTTCCGAAGATTCTTCCTGCAACGATGATATTGTTCCACGTCGGAAGATATCTCCGAAAATCAATTCCATAGCGCTGATAATCGATATCTTTTTCCAGCAATCCGAATTTTGACACACCCAAACTGAGGTATGTTCCATATTGTGCATACTCTTTCAAGTCGCGTGTATCATAAAAGTACGAGAGATGGAGTGAATAAAATTCATCCCTGCCGTTTGCAGACAATGTTCTTCCTGCGCGCACATCATTCACTTTCAGATTCAGGAATTCCCCTTTTAAGGTGATCAATGTGAACAAGGATGTTCGTTTACCAAGAGTGATGTCGACGCCGGAGCGCTGTTCATCGAAATTCGGTGCACCGGCAAGGGAGAGCAGACTGCGGTTCCTCTGCTCCGTGTAATATGCATGGAAGCCGAAGAAGATCCGGTTCTCCACATCGATATGAGGATTGATGTAATTGATCGCCACGAACGGATCATACCCAAGCGCAAACGCGCCGTATAACTGCACGTTTTCTCCGGCAACATTATTGTGCGCCAGACCTAAACCATAATAATATTTTGCAAAATCTCGATCTTTAATACCGAGAACGGGAAACGGATAGAAATACCAGCGTTCGACGACATTCACCATCAGCATAGCCGAATGGCTGGAATCAGAAATCACCTTAATGTCCACCTTTGTGAAGAGACCGAGACTGTAGATTCTATTAATATCGAACTGGACCGCTTCGTAGGTGATGAGAGAATCCTGCTTCAGCGACATCTCCTGTTCAATCACATATTCTTTGGTGAGCGTATTGCCGATGCAAATAATCTGCCCTACTCGATATGTGGAATCAGGAAACGAAAATTGAGGAATGGTCACTTCCTGTGCAAAGCCCAGAACTGTTGATAGCATTATAAAAAGGAAAAGTCTCATCAAATCAAATATAACAAAATAAAAAGGCAGAACGCCGGTTCTGCCTTTGCCAATTTCTTCTTCATGTGTTATCGCACCAGCGCACGGTGTTCCACGGAGATGCAATGGTCCATCACTACGGAAAGACCCGCTTGTTCTGCTTTTGCCGCAGCGGTATCATTGACCACTCCCAGCTGCATCCAAACAGCTTTCGCACCGATGGCGATCGCTTCATCGATCACCGGCTCCACCTCGTCCGGATTCCGGAAGATATTCACGATATCGATCTTTTCCGGAAGCGATTTCAGATCGGGATAACACTTCATTCCCAGCACTTCCTGATATTGCGGATTCACAGGAAATACCCGGTACCCTCTTTTGCTCAGATACTCTGCGATCGCTCCGCTGTCCCGCCACGGTTTTGGCGATGCGCCGACCACTGCAATGGTTTTGGATTGTGTGAGTAGATCCTTTAATTCTTGATCTGTGTGTAACATAATTTTGCTATCGGACGCATTTTGTAATCAATGTCATTCCCGCGAAAGCGGGAATCCAGATTCTGGATGCCAGTCCCTAAGGGATCCCTTTGGCGAAGCCATCACTTCGTGACGGGACGTTCGCTGGCATGACAACAAATTAGATTTTGTAGTTATACCGTTGCTTCCATATACTCCTCCATCGGCGGGCAGGTACAGACCAGCTGACGATCACCGTAGGTATCGTTGATGCGGCCGATACTTGGCCAGAACTTTCGGGCACGGACCCACGGTGTCGGGAAGGCAGCTTTCTCACGCGAGTACGACCGCTTCCACTCGTCGCTCATCACCACGGCTGCAGTATGAGGAGCATGTTTCAGCACATTGTCATCCTTCGGTGCTTTGCCCTGTTCGATCTCTTCGATCTCTTTCCGTATAGTCAACAACGCATCGCAGAACCGGTCCAGTTCCCCTTTCGGTTCGCTTTCGGTCGGTTCGATCATCAGCGTTCCTGCAACCGGAAACGAAACGGTCGGCGCGTGGAATCCATAATCCATCAACCGTTTTGCTATGTCAATCACTTCCACGCCGGCAGATGCTTTGAACTTCCTCATGTCGATGATCATTTCATGCGCACAGCGGCCGTTCTTGCCGACATACAATACGTCGAATACTTTTTCCAATTTGGATTTGATGTAGTTCGCATTCATGATGGCGTACTTCGTTGCATTCGTCAATCCGTTAGCGCCCATCATTTTAATGTATGCGTAGGAAATGAGCAAAATACTTGCGCTCCCCCAGGGTCCCGACGACACAGCGCTCATTGCATGTTCACTACCGATCGGCACAACGGAGTGTCCCGGCAGGAATGGAACAAGATGTTCCGCAACGCAGATTGGTCCCATGCCCGGACCGCCGCCGCCGTGAGGAATGCAGAATGTTTTGTGCAGATTTAAATGACAGACATCCGCGCCGATGCGGGCGGGTGAAGTCAGTCCGACCTGTGCATTCATATTTGCACCGTCCATATACACCTGGCCGCCGTTCTTGTGAATGATCGTGCACATTTCCTGGATGCTCTCTTCAAACACGCCATGGGTGGAAGGATAAGTCACCATCAAACAGGCAAGCGTGTCTTTGTACTGTTCCGCTTTCGCTTTCAGATCTTCCACTTCCACATTACCGCGGTCGTCGCATTTCACGACGACAACATGCATACCGGCCATCACTGCACTGGCGGGATTTGTTCCGTGAGCGGATGACGGGATCAACGCAATGTTCCTGTGTGATTGTTTTTTCGATTTGAAATATTCACGGATCACGAGCAATCCGGTATACTCGCCCTGTGCACCGGCATTCGGCTGCAGCGATACGCCGGCAAATCCGGTGATCTCTTTCAGATCGTTCGACAGTTCTTCGAAGATCTGCGTGTATCCCATTGCCTGTTCCTGCGGAATGAACGGATGCAGCGAAGCAAACTCCGGCATGGTGATCGGCAGCATCTCCGTTGTTGCATTTAGCTTCATCGTGCACGATCCGAGCGGGATCATGGAAAAGTTGAGTGAAAGATCCTTTATTTCCAGCGAATGGATGTACCGGAGCATTTCGTGTTCCGAATGATGTGTATTGAAAACCGGATGCTGCATAAAATTGCTCGTGCGGACGAATTTCTTCTCCCACTCAAGCTGCAGTCCTTTCGACAGCTCTGCAATGGAACTCACTTTGCTCTTTACCGAAGCGAATATTGAGAGGATCGTTTCCACTTCTTTCAGTGTCGTCGATTCATCCACCGAAATGCCGATCGTCGTTTCATTGATCTGACGGAAGTTCATTTGTGCACCGGCCGCGCGGTTGATAACGGAAGTGGTTGCATTTCCCGTTTCGACCAGCAGCGTGTCAAAGTACATATCATTCAATTGTTTGAACTCGAGTTTCTTTAATCCCTTGTCCAATACTTTTGCCAGACCGTGTACGCGCGATGCGATCTTCTTCAATCCTTCCGGTCCATGATAGACACCGTACATACTTGCCATAATGGCTAACAACACCTGCGCAGTACAAATATTGCTTGTCGCTTTTTCGCGGCGGATATGTTGTTCGCGCGTTTGCAGCGCCATGCGGTACGCTTTATTGCCGTTGGCATCGATGGAAACACCGATGATGCGTCCCGGCATCACACGCTTGTATTCATCCTTCGTGGCCATGAATGCTGCATGCGGTCCGCCGTACCCCATCGGCACACCGAAACGCTGTGCACTGCCGACGACGATATCTGCGCCGAACTCTCCCGGCGGCGTCAGCAGCGTCAACGACAGCAGATCCGCAGCAACGGTGATGAGCATATTGTTCGATTTTGCTTTGGCGATGAAATCGGAATAATCATAGATCGCTCCTTTCCCCGCGGGATATTGCAGCAGCGCACCAAACACTTTTTCCCCAAATTTCATTGTGCGATGATCGCCGATAACAATTTCGATGCCGAGCGGAACTGCACGTGTTTTCAGCACATCGATCGTCTGCGGGAAGCATTCTTCGGAAACAAAGAACTGGTTCCCCTTCTTTTCGTGATTGATGGAATACATCATGAACATCGCTTCCGCCGCCGCGGTCCCTTCATCCAACAGCGATGCATTAGAGATCTGCATTCCAGTCAGATCGATAATCATCGTCTGATAGTTCAGCAGTGCTTCCAGCCGTCCCTGCGAGATCTCGGCCTGGTACGGTGTATATTGAGTATACCAACCCGGATTCTCTAGAATATTCCGCTGGATCACCTGCGGAACGACCGTTCCATAATATCCCACCCCGATAAATGATCGGAACATTTTATTCCGCGCCGCAATGCTCCTGATGTAATTGGTCGTTTCACTCTCCGTCATCGCTTTGCTGATTTTCATCGGCGCTTCCAGACGGATATGCGCCGGCACCGTCTGATCAATCAGCTCATCCAGCGATGAAACGCCGATTGTTTTGAGCATCTCTTTGGTTTCTGCTTCATTCGGACCGATGTGACGGGGTTCGAAAATGTCTGTGGGAGTAAGGTCTATGTTCATAAGTCTTGGGGTTTAGGAAAAATGTTGAGTAAACAGTTCTGAGTTATAAGTAATAAGTTGTAAGTCATCATTCTTTGATTTCACGTTTCATGTATAAAGAAGCATACATTGAAAAATTCCTGAAACGTGAGATTTGAAACCTGAAACGTTTTTAAGTGTTTTGCAGTTTTCCCACTGCTTCTTCCGCCGCTGCTTGCTCCGCTTCTTTTTTATTCTTGCCGACTCCGGTTCCCAACGCATCGTTGCCGACGAGGACTTGTATCGTAAATGTTCTGTCGTGATCGGGTCCTTCTTCCTTCAGGGTTTGATAGCGCGGGATCCCTTTCCCCATCGCCTGGGAGAGCTCCAACAATTCGCTCTTGAAGTTCTGATCGCTCACTTTCAAGTAACCGTTCTTCAGTGCAGATTGCAGCCGTTCCAGAATGAACTTCTTTGCAACAGCCATGCCGCCGTCCAGATACAACGCCGCAATGATCGCTTCGTATGCATCGGAAAGGATCGTGTCGAATCCTTTCTCCTGTACCCCGGCGGAATTCGTGTGTGTGAGCATGAACTTTTTCAGATCGATCTCTTTTGCGCAGAACGCTAACGCTTTCCTGTTCACCAACCGTGCACGGAGAATCGTCAGTTCCCCTTCTTCTTTTTCGGGATACGTGTTAAAAAGATATTCCGCGACAACAAAATTCAGGATGGAATCACCGATGAATTCCAATCGTTCGTTCGATTCCAGCGCTTCGATATGAGAGATCGGGATAAAGGAGCGGTGCACCAATGCGCGGACGAACAGATCCTTATCCCGGATCGGATAGTGAAGAGCAGATTCTAATTGGTTCCAGTCAACACGGGGATAAAGAGCGAGGAGCTTCCGGTCAGGACTGCCGAAAAATGAATTTAGGAATTGACGAAATCGCGATAAAAACACAAACTGTTCGAGTTGGTGAGATTAGCCTGTTCGCGCTGAAATGAAAGACGGGAGGTTATCCCGTCTTTATATGGATCGAATTTATAGATTCAACCCACATAACTTTTTCGAGTGTGAACTATTTATTGGTGTAAATATAAGGAAATTTGGGAAGAGATGCCTGCTGGAAATAGAGACAAATTTTCGCAAGAGAAGTCCCCTTGAATATTTTATGTTCTTGTGACACAAAAAAAAAGACCGATCTTCCGACCGGTCCAGTGTACTACTTCTGTGCCTCTGTGTTTCTGTGGTGAGCGTTAATCATTGTATTTCTTAAAAGCTAATGTTGCATTGTGCCCGCCAAAACCGAATGCATTGCAGATTGCCGCGTTCACTGTTTTTTTGATGGCGTTATTCGGTACATAGTTCAAGTCGCACTCAGGATCGGGTGTTTCGTAATTGATCGTCGGATGCACTTCGTCCGT
>Ga0172379_10011208_pt1 | contig 10723 bp, 6 predicted proteins | sample GrowelOW334metaG_FD_119756 | JGI IMG/M metagenome (GOLD analysis project Ga0172379, IMG submission 119756) | Groundwater microbial communities from an aquifer near a municipal landfill in Southern Ontario, Canada - Groundwater well OW334 metaG | ecosystem: Environmental > Aquatic > Deep... | reverse complement strand
TAAATGCGCCCGTATGCCGGTAGCCATACGTAATCCTAGTGGTGAGGCGAAACTTGTCCCTTGCACTGGAAGCACTTTCCCCCTCCCTTGTGGATCTAATACCCAAAATGGTTCATCGAGTGTTCCACCAAACGCTAGGATATCGGGCTTAACTACTCCTGGATGGCGTCCAGGACCATATGAGCTATACTTTGCGCGTGCCCATTTCTTTTCCACTGTATTAGCAGCACCTACAGCCAACCCATTTACGCAATCTGAGGGCACCTGCACCCGATGCAATTTTAATGCGAAATCTCTTTTCCCATCGTTGCCTGTTGCGATTCCCGCAAGTGTTTTTCCGTCAGAAAGATATTGATCTAGGACCGCTGTCCACATATGGACTTCGTTATCTTCTATTGGCAAGTTAGGCCCAATACTAAAGTTAATAAAATCATATCGCCTACTTTGCAGTATTGACATGATTCTTTCAAGGACCTCTGGCAAATCATAGTTTGATGTGCCACTTGAATCCAACACACGATAATGATCCACCGCCGCATATGGCGGCAGCATTTTTTGGCCTCTTTCAAGTGGGCCAAAAAGAAAAGCTGACGTTACACAGCTCCCGTGGGATTGACCGCCCGGTGCGGGGGCCGCTGTCTTAGGCGGCACATGTTCCGTCGCCCATTTATTAATTTCTGCTCCACCTACGAGCCCGCCGTCAAATATTGCGACCTTAATGCTTTTATCCATTACATCTTCCACTGGGAGAATCACATCGAATGACTCTTCTGGGGAAATAGATCTAAGTATGGGGTCAAAAACTCGTAACTCAGGCATTTGACGCATTGCGCGCACATAGGAATACATCGCAACCTCGTTTATCTTCAGGGTAGGCATCTCTGTGGAAAGGAAACAAAGCCCTCTAACACAAATCCGTTTTTTAAGATTTACTTTTAAATCTAACTGTTTCAAGTATTTATCGAATCCCTCCAAAACATACCCCTCGACATCTCCTGTATGGAGAACAATTTCTGTTTTGACAATCTTATCTTTTGAGTTAAACTTCAGTATCTTTTCTTTGGCCCCAAAAAGTCGCAGATTCTCAATCTGGCAAAGATTTTTTGCCCCTCTCGTTGTGGCGTTCCATTGGCCTAGTTTTGCGTCCCATTCTTTAAAAGTCTTCCTCTTCCCTGAGATAAATATCTCAGTAGTGATATGCTTTTCACTTTTGATTTTCTTATTCGCCCATTTACGTGGGTGAATTAATGCGGGACGGCTACCAATGGCCGTTAGTTCTAGGGACGTAAGCAATTCTAGGGGAAAATATGATTTTGCCAAAAAAGTTGGATGAAGAGTCATTACCGCGACTGCTTCATCATTCGGACAAGCGGAATCTGGAATGCCAGAAAGAGCTTCAACGAGGTTTTTCAGTTTAGGTTGTAGAAACTCTTTCGCATCCTCTAATGTGTAAGGATATGCTTTTGGGCCTCCGCCAAATGTAATATGAACAGGCTCTGTCAGCCTTTCCCCATAGCCTATAAGAAAGTTCTGATTCTTTGCCATTAGAATCCCCCTAGTCCAGTATTATTAACAGCAACCCTGTTTTTTCCTAATTGTATCCCGACTTACGCCTGTAAACTCTTTTGCCTGTCTTTGAGAAAACCCATTCCCCATAAGTTGCAGCGCAAGACTAACTCTTTCATTTTTGTTTAAAATATTAATTCTTTCTTTGGCTAAACCAAGCAAGCAGTCATCTATCTTTTTCTGTTGGACAATCGATTCACGCCTTATTCTATTTAAAGCACGCGCAATATCACTAAAGGAAGAACCAGCGAGCAGGGTTGAGATGGTTCTTTTCCAAGAATCACCAATTTCACTCCCGGCATATAATTCAACAGTCTGTGCAATTTGCTGGGGGCCCGGCATAGTAAAATCTATATGAGCATCAAACCTGCGCCACACTGCTGGATCTAGCAGTGCTGGGTGATTTGTTGCGGCGATAAGAATTCCTGTTGATGGCCAGGCATCAATTTCCTGCAAGAGCACTGTTACTAGCCTCTTTAATTCCCCGACCTCTATAGAATCATCTCTTCGCTTCGCAATCGAATCAAACTCGTCAAGCAGAAGCACGCACGAGGTTCCCTTGGCGTAATCTAAAACATTTCTCAAATTACTGCCTGTTTTGCCAAGGAAACTGCTGATTACTGCTGAAAGGTCTAACGTTAGTAGCGGCCGATGGAGCTTCTCCGCAACCCATTTCGCGGCCAATGATTTACCTACACCCGGGGGCCCCGTAAAAATAACGGTTCTTGTCGGCTCAAGATTTGCATCCCGCAACTCCTGTTCTTTTTGTCTTTCTTTTATAATTTGAGTAAGTCCCGTGGAAATAGCATCGGACCATATTGGCTCTATGTCTAAATGAACAGGGGCTTCAATCCGCACCAAATGGAGTCTCGAGTCCCCATCAACGGGGACAGATTGTATTTCCCCGCGTAACGGTGAATTATACGACGGAGAATTGCGCAGTAATTCTGAGAATTCAGAATATACTTTTGGCGATACTGTTTTTAACTGATTTGCTACACGTCGCATCAATAAGAGAACATCTTGGCGTTGCCCAGTCAACGCCAATCGAGCCAAGTGGACTAGTTTATCTTCAAATATCTTTATATCTTCCATGTGGTGTGCACCTGCCTGTGGAAAGAGTCAATGTTGCGTGGACTAGATACTAACATAAATAATACGCATAGTCCACTGTACATTTCTCTGGATAGAACTACGTGCTCACCCCCCCCGAGGATAATTACTGCTTAATCCGTTTAAAACTAAAAAAGTTTCAAACCCAAACCTATCTATACCCCAACACTTCCCCACCGCCACTTCCACAAACCCCCTTCTTCCGCGTTCGGGATCACTACATCGTTGTTTTCCGGGCTCAGCGGCTTCAGGATTATTTCTTAATGCTCCCATGCGCCGTCCAAAGCTTAATTCTTGCTGGGTATTCCGCTACGGTGCATCTGCCGTCGGCTTCACCATTTCTTTTAAATGATTTTTATATACATCAGCTAGTGCCGCCGGCCTTTGGAATTCGTAAATTAATTTAAAAAGAGTCCCTATGCACATATGCATCTCAAGGTCTAAACCATCATCTTTAATTTTAATTATGCCGTCATGGATATCAAACAGCCCCATAGCTTTTGAGTATTTCCCTTTGATCCGATTGTACTCCTTACCTGTAACCCAAGAGACATCTGCCCCTTTCGCCTGACATAGAGAGACAAATCTTTCTGGAGAAAAATAAAAGAAAAGAGACTTTCTTTCAAAAAGAATATCAAGTACAAGTTCCTTATCTAGCCCGCTTATAAATATTGGTCTATGTGTCGGGGTTGCCACTTTATCCCTCATCTCCCAGACTGGCAAGAGCATATACTCGAAATGCTTCATAACTGCTTCTTCTCCTGAAGTTTTCCCATAAGCGCAGGTTTCCCAATCCTCAAAATACTTATGCCAGACAATATGTTGGAAATCTTTACGGCAGACCCCCTTGCTGCGTTGCGGTTTGGTGTTGTCAAAAGCACCTAAAACCAAACAATCATCAATAGCTAAATATTGTGCGCCTTTTTCTTCCGTCGCATGCATTAACAGATTAACTTCCTTAATATAGTTATCAGTCGAGATTGGGATGGCATTAGTTATTCTTCGCGCAGCAAATTGAATATCGTCCCCCACTGACTTATTAACATAGTCCGTTACCTTTTGCATCCTCTCTTTCTGCCTCACCACTCTTTTGAATTGTTTTATGAAAGGTTTTCCATATTCAGTAGCGAGCTCATCAAATTTTTTATGTGTTGCCTCTTCATGGGGTTCCATTTTAAGCAAGGTCTCGATGTGGTCATTTACCTTTCCCTCTTTTAACTCACTGAGACCAATTTGCCCTGTTGATAGCCGCACAAGAACATCTGCCACTTGAATACATGATGTTATATCGGTTAGCAACCCAAAACTCTCGACATCATAACCGTTTAGTTCGTTGACTATGTCCAACATCTTCTCTAGCTGGATCCTCTGCGCTGGCGGAGTATGTATCCCTTGTATTAAGGCTCTGATTTTAGTCCCATCATCACCAACAAGTTGCCAGGCTATACAATTAGCTATTTCCCTGAGAAGGCGGGCCTCAAATACTTGGTTGAAATATGCTATTCCAGCTTTAGTGTAGATTGGAATGGGGGGCACCCTATCTTTCTTGAACCTATCAATCTCTTTACGATAGTCTTCTAGTAATAGAGGTATTTTTGCTTCAGTGTCCGGCAGTAATCTGACAATTTCATTCTGCGCCAGTGAAAATCCCTCGTGACATTTTCTAATAAACGCTTTGTGCCTATTAATGTTTAAGAAGAAATTCTGCGGCGAACCATACAGTTGCATAAAAGTGCTTTTTGCCCCGTAGTCAGTCGCATAAAATGAAAGTCGTCTAACTGTCCGTTCAAAGACAGTGTTTGCACTACTTGCTTTATAATCAAAGTAAAATTCGATTATCCTCCTGGGAATTGAGAGTGGAGGAATATATTTAGATAAAAATTTCATCAGGTTTGCTTTATGACTCCGCGCACTTCCCCACCACTTCCGCCACAACAACGAACTCTTCATCTTCCGCGTTCGGGATCACTATGTCGCTGTATTCCGGGTTCAGGGGCTTCAGGGTTATTTCTTCGTGCTGCCAAGTGCCGTCTTCGGCGTGCTTTATTTTGCTGGTGTATTTCTTTACGGTGTAGCTGCCGCCGGTGTCCGGGTCGGAGATGGAGCTGTGCTGCACCAGGACTACTTTGTCTTTGCGGGTTCCCCCCACGCTCAGGCGGAAAACGCAGTAGTCGCCGTCTGCTATTCTGGGCTCCATGGAACGCCCGGCAACCCTTGCCACGAACTTGTTATGGTCGGGCTTTATGCCGGGAGGGCACTTTATCCAGCCTTGCGGCTCAACGGCCATGCCGCGGCCGAACTTGCCGCAGGCGGCCTCCAGGCTGAACACGGGCAGGTAATCCACGTACTGCAGGGCAGGGGCCACGTCGGGCTCGATAGTGAAAAGTTTTTTAAGCTTTGCGGCTACCGCGGCAACGGCAACAGCCGCGGCGGGCGCGGGCTGGGCCGCCAGCCTGGCTTTGAAGTAGTCGGCGGTCTCTTTATCGGTAAAGTGAACGTAGCAGCCCTTAAGGCCCCTGGTCATTAAGGTGCGGTAGGTGTTTTTGATTATGGCGTCCAGGCGTTCTTTTGTGGCGGCGGGGTCTTTCTTGAACAGGGCTTTCCAGCCATGTACGGACTTGTCGGTGCTGGCCCGGGCCTCGGGCACGGTTACTACCGCGCCGTCGCGCACAACCAGGTCCGGGCCCACTATCACGCCCACGTAATCCAGTTCCAGGCCCTGGCAGGTGTGGATGCAGCCCACTTCGCTAACCGAATCCGGCTTTATTATCCAGGCCTGCCCGTCCGTGTCCAGGTTCCAGGTGGCTTTGTAGCCGTCTATAACAATGTCTTTAAGCGCCGGCGCTTTCTTGCTTATCCAGTTCCAGCAGTAGCCGGCCACCATGCGGGCTTTGTTCCTGGGCTTGTTCTTTTGGCGGATAAGGGCGTGCAGCTCGGCGGGGCTGTCCATTATACGGAAGTCGTAATCGTTGGCGTCCAGCGTGTCGTTGGCGGTTTTGGTTATGGCCAGCGTGTTGTCCAGCCAGGCAAGGTAGCCGTCCGAGCCGTTGCAGCGGAACTGGGACTCCAGCTTTAGCTCGGTGACCTTGGCGTTCTGCTTTACGGCCCAGCGGCGGATCTCGTCTTTGTCGCCTATGTCTTTAAGCGTCACCTTCTGGTCTTGGTCCACAAAGAACACGCTGAACTTGGCGGCGCGGATCAGTTCACCCACTTGGTTCTCGCCCAGGTGGCTGAACATGCCGGACTTGGCGTTAAGGCGGTGGGCTTCGTCGACGATGAGGCAGTCGTAGGTGTTGGGCTTTTGCGCGTGGTACGAGCCCGAGCCGCTGAACATGTTGGTTATATGGGATTTTTTGAACGAGCTGGTGAGCTTGGCCTCGTAAACCATGCGCGGCGCCGAGTTGCGGGTGACGTACTGCGCCACGAGTTCGCGCTTGGTGAGGGCTACCAGCAGGTTTATGGCCACCACGGACTTGCCGGTGCCGGGGCCGCCCTCTACGATAAGCACGTGCTTTACGCCGTTGCCGGCTTTTACGGCCTGCTCTATGGCGGTCTCGAAGACGACTTTCTGGTCGTCTATCATTACGAATTCCTGGTTGCCCTTAAGCATGGACGCGAGCTGGTCGGCCAGGTTCTTGGACGGCCTGATCTTGCCCTGCTCTATGCGGTACATCAGCTGGTTCTTGTCGCCGTGCTTGATGTTGTTCTTTATGAAGAGCTGCAGCTTCTCCGCGTCCGCCTTGTAGAAAACCGGGGCCTGCCGGGTGTACTCGCCGTAGCGCTTGTTGCCGATAATGTCGTCCTCGGCGTAATTGTGCATGTACGCGCAGGGGTACAGGCGGATGTTCTCTTCCTGCACGGTCTGGTTGAAATCTTCGAGCAGGCGCTTGTACGACCACACCTGGTAAGACGGGTGGGCCGTTTCGTGCGGCACGCCTTTAAAAGGCGTAACTACGATGGCGTCTTTGTCCGTTAGCGCGGCCTGCTCCCACTGCTTAAGTTCCACCAGGATGGCGGTTTCGGCGTTGGCGGCGTCGGTGCCGGTAAGGATAAAGTCTACGCGCTTGTTGGACTTGGGAATGTGGTACTCGATGGCCACGCCGGCGTCGTCCGGGATGTCGGCGTGGTGCACTACGCGTTCCATGAACTGCAGGGAGTTAACCCAGGAGGCTATTTCCCCCTTGGTGGTGCCCCTGCCGGTTGCGCCCTTGAAGGCGCCCAGGATGATGCCGCCGATGTCGTTCGTCATGACATCCTGCTGGAAGCGCCCCTTGGTGGCGGAGTAGACTATCACTTCTTCAGCTCCGTGTACAGGGAGATGGCTACGTCTTTTGGGTTGCGGAACCGGGCCCAGTTGCGGGCGTTCCTGAACGCGAGGATCTTATCCGTGAGTTTTTTAACAGTGAGCATATAATATAGATAAAGATCCGCAAACCCTGTACGGTTAAATCTTACAACTATGCCGCCCCTCCATCAATACCCTCAAAGGGGTATATGTGGTCAGGCTGGAAGGAGACGCCGGCGATGAGCGGGCGGAGAGTTTGGCGCCTATGATCTAATTTAACAGTTGGAGTACCCCTCTTTCTATTTGTAGAATATAAAAATACCGCGCGGTTAGCTCAGCGGTAGAGCGCCTCTCTTACACAGAGGATGCCACAGGTTCAAATCCTGTACCGCGCACCAGTTTTCCTACTTCTTGAATCCTACAAATCCCGGGGGGATAAAAATGTCCGACGAAGAAGAGAAGCGCTACGACCTGCCGCTGGAAGACATGCAGACCGAGGACGAGATCGAACTGATCGACGAGCCCAGGGAAAAACCCCACGTAGCCGGCCTCTCCCCCGAAGAAATAGAGCTCAAGTGGTACAAGGAAGTGTACCAGGGCGACAGCATGAAGCAGCTGACCCTGCGCTCCATCGTGATGGGCGGTTTCCTCGGCGCGTTCATGTCGCTCTCCAACCTTTACATCGGCCTTAAGACCGGCTGGGCGCTGGGCGTGGCCATAACCTCCTGCGTGCTTTCCTACAGCATCTGGAAGACCCTGCGCACGCTGCTGCCTTTCCTGTTCAAGAGCGACATGACCATCCTCGAGAACAACTGCATGCAGTCCACCGCCTCCTCCGCCGGCTACTCCACCGGCGGCACCATGGTATCCGCCATCTCGGCCTACCTTATAATCACCGGCCACCACATGTCCTGGCTGGTGCTCAGCCTCTGGACGATCTGCCTGGCCGCGCTCGGCGTGTTCATAGCCATCCCGATGAAGCGCCAGATGATAAACATAGAACAGCTCAAGTTCCCCAGCGGCATAGCCGCCGCGGAAACCCTTAAGAGCCTGCACGCCAAGGGCGCCGAAGCCTCCGACAAAGCCAGGGCCATGGGCGTGGCCGGCCTGTTCGGCGCGGCCATAGCTTTCTTGCGTGACAAGGGTATAGGCAGTTTCACCATCCCCAGTTCCCTGGCCTTCCCCGGTACGCTCAAGGGCGAGCCGCTCTCCAAGTGGACCTTCTCCTTCGACGTCAGCGCGCTGATGATAGCCGCGGGCGCCATCATAGGCTGGAAAATGGCCTGGTCCCTGCTGCTGGGTTCCGTTATAAATTACGGCGTGCTGGCCCCCTGGGTAGCCGGCCTGGGCGCCATCGACATGACCAAGCTCGGCTACCGCGCCATAGTGCAGTGGAGCACCTGGGGCGGCGCCTCCATCATGGTCACCTCGGGCCTGTTCATGTTCGCCCTCCAGTGGAAGACCGTGCTGCGCGCCTTCGGCGGCCTGACGAACATCTTCCACAAGCGCCCCGAGACCGTGGCCGACCCGCTGGCCCACGTAGAAGTGCCCTCCTCCTGGTTCATCACCGGCACCGCCCTCTCCGGGCTGGGCTGCATCATGGTGCTGCACTACGCCTTCCAGACCAGTTGGTGGATGGGCCTGGTGGCCGTGATCATGACCTTCTTCCTGGCCATCGTGGCGGCCCGCGCCACCGGCGAATCCGACATCACCCCGATAGGCGCTATGGGCAAGATCACCCAGCTTACGTTCGGCATCCTGTCCCCCTCCAATATGACCACCAACCTGATGACCGCCTCCGTCACGGCGGGCGCCGCCGGCGCTACGGCCGACCTGCTCACGGACCTGAAGAGCGGCTACCTGCTGGGCGCCAACCCGCGCAAACAGTTCCTGGCGCAGTTCTTCGGCATCTTCGCCGGCACGCTGGTGGTGGTCCCCGCCTTCTACATCCTGGTGCCCAACGCCTCCGTGCTGGGCTCGGACCAGTGGCCCGCCCCGTCGGCGCAGGTCTGGGCCGCCGTGGCCAGGCTGCTGTCCAACGGCATTCACTCGCTGCATCCCGCGGCGCGCATGGCCATGCTGGTCGGCGGCATAATCGGCATAGTCATCCCGCTGCTGGAGATCGCCTTCCCCAAGCACCGCAAGTACATCCCTTCCGCCATGGGCCTCGGCCTTTCAATGGTGATAGGGTTCTACAACTCCTTCTCCATGTTCCTCGGCGGCCTGCTCGCCATGATCTTCGAGAAGACGTACAAGACCGCGGCCGAGAAGTACGTGATACCGGTGAGCTCCGGGATCATAGCCGGCGAATCCCTAATGGGCGTGGCCATAGCGCTCTCGGACGCCAGGGCCATGTTCACGGTCTTCCTGGCCCCGGTACGGGCTTTCCTGCACATCTAGCGGAGCTCCCGCAAGCGGTAAAAAGCCCGGCCCCACGCCGGGCTTTTTATTGCCGTCCAGAATTTTGTAGAAATGGCCCTTTATTTTTGATATCCTATACAAATCACCGCGGGGTCGTGGTGTAGCTGGTTAACACGTCGCCCTGTCAAGGCGAAGATCGCGGGTTCGAATCCCGTCGACCCCGCCAGATTTCTTAGTCTGGCGCATGAAGAGCCCCTCGCAAGAGGGGCTCTTTCAGTTATACGCGCCGCAGCCTTGACCGGCCTCAATAGGCTCAGAGGCCCAGGCGCGCGTAGGCCGTATGCCCCTTTTATTTTCCTGTGACTAATGTTACACTAAATATACAGCAGGGGATTCTTCAACGGCGGTGTCAGCTGCGGGGAACGGGGAAGACAAGATGCCTAAATCAATTTTGGTGGCCGACGACGACAAGTCCTTACTCGATATCTACAGGCGGATGTTCTCCGCCACGGACTACGCTATTACGCTGGCCGCCACGTTTACCGAAGCCGCCGGGCTGATCGAGAAGAACGATTACGACCTGCTGATCACCGACCTGATGTTCCCCGACGGGGTCGGGACCGAGCTGATCCGGCTCTTCGGTAAAAAAAAGGAAGGGGCAAAAAGCATGCTGGTAACGGGCTCCGCCTCCATGCTCGAGTCCGAACACCTGCCCGCCGTCTACTTCGAAAAACCCTTCAAGCTGGACGTGCTGCTGGCCGCCGTGGCCAGCACCCTGGCCTAGCCGGGAGCCGGCGCCGAACGCGGCGTTTTTTTGTATTATTACCAAAGAACAGTTAAAAAAGGAAGGTTATATGGAAAAATCTAAAAAAATTATCGGAGCGGGCATAGCGCTGGCGGCCATAGCCGCGGCGGCCACGTATTTTCTCACCGGCAAGCGCGGGGTGGAGAACCGGGCGAAGATAGAGGCCTGGACCCTCAAGATGAAAGGCGAAGTGCTGGAGAAGATGAAGAAGCTGAAAGAGCTGAACAAGGAAGCCTATTACGAGCTGGTGGACGAAGTAGCCGTCCGCTACGCCAGGGTGGGCCGCGTGGGCGCCACCGAGATGAAGCACATGACCGACGAACTGAAAGGCGCCTGGACGCATATCAGCAAGCAGCTTAAGTAACGACCGGGCCCTTGATAAATAAAGAACGCGTCTTTCGGCGCGTTTTTTATTTACCCGCGGAAAAGTGTTAACATTTAAAAGTGGAAAACCTCGACAAGATCTACGACAGCGCCTTCTTCCGCCACTGGGGGCCGGCCAACGCCGACTACCTGCGCTCGGCGGAGCTGGTAACAGCCGCTATTTATGAGAATTTCAGGCCCGCCAGCCTGGCGGACCTGGGCTGCGGCTG
>Ga0172379_10011207_pt1 | contig 10725 bp, 18 predicted proteins | sample GrowelOW334metaG_FD_119756 | JGI IMG/M metagenome (GOLD analysis project Ga0172379, IMG submission 119756) | Groundwater microbial communities from an aquifer near a municipal landfill in Southern Ontario, Canada - Groundwater well OW334 metaG | ecosystem: Environmental > Aquatic > Deep... | reverse complement strand
TAACAAATTAAAATCATGGAAAATCAAAATCAATCAGCAAAGAAATTCAGTTTTTATACTATTATTTTTTCATTATTAATTGTATTTACTACAATTATATATGTGTCATTTAACGTAAAAGAAAAAGAAAATCAAATAATCAGTCTGAAAAAACAACTTGAAACAGAAAAAGGTCATTCCTCTGATAAATTATTCTTTTTACTGACTGAATATAATCATCAAAAAGCAATTTTACAGGTATATGACAATATTTCACCATATCCTATTCAGGAATTATATTTCTTTATTGATATTGAAGAAGACCCTATAATTTATCCTATAGGTACAGCATTTCGCTTAGAAGTAGTTAATGTAAAATAAATTAAACTTAAAAAATTAAAGGAGAAAATAAAAATGAAAACAGGAACAGTAGTATTAGTAAAAAAAGATTTTCCATTTCTTCAAATAAAAGCTGGGGAACTGGGAGTAGTCTATAAAACTTACAAAGATTTTGATATTCCGGTAAAAAATGGAGGCAGTATTATTTTTGAAAATGGCGGGCATGATGATTGGTCTGTTCATGATCAAGGCGAATATCTTACAGTAATAGGACATGAAGAAAAGCATGAAAATTATACTTTTAATAACATTTCCCAGCTCATGTTAGATTATAAAAAAGGCGTCTGGGACTTCAAAGCATTAATCAAAAAATTTTGTAAAACAATTTAAAAATAGAAATCATGACAAGATCAGAACAATCATTTGAGAATAGACTTAATTTCACAAAAGAAGTCTTTAAAGAATTAAATGGAGCTAAGTATAAAAATGGAAGTATAATTCATTTAAAAAAGCATTATAGGATTCCTGATATTTATATAAAGGCAATGATTGACCTTGTGATATTATCACAAATTGGGCATAATATAAAAGGGCAGATTTTATATAAATGGGAATATAATGGTATACCTTCCAGAAATTTAGTTGAATTAATAATTAATCAAGAACGCGAATTAAGAAAAATAAATAAAAAACCACAGAAGCCGTCTACAGCTCCTATTCCAGATAACTTTTTAACAGCAATGGAAGAAAACAATTTACTGTTTCTTAAAATTTTTATTAAAAAATCATTATCAAATAATTACGTATCTTTAACATCAGATAAACAAATGTTACTTGATGGAAACAGCGTTACTCAGTCTTTTTTTAATATTTGTTTATTAACTGGGGTTATAATCAAACATTCACCAGAACTTTACAGTTGGAATTTCGAGAAGCATAAAACAGCAACAGTTAAATTATGCCGGCTAATTATGAAAAAGGAAAAACAACTATCACCACCTGATGTAATAGAATCACCAGAAAAGAAAAAATTTGGTGAAGCAATATTTGACGATCTGAATAAAATTAAAGGCTCAATAAAAAAGGTATCAGAAGATACAGATTTTATTTGGAATAAAACAAAATTGCATGAAAAAGATTTTATAGAATTTATGAATTCATTTAATGAAAAAATTTCAAAACTCAATCAAATTTTTGATTATTTACCAAACGAAGAAAACTTAAAAAGACTTTCAGAAACAACAACTTTATTATATCAAAATAATACTAAATATAATAAAAAATTAGAACTGATTGAATCCAATTTTGCAAGTTTATTAAACACTATAGCCCAGAATCAAATTGATTTATTAAGTCAGGTCAATTGCAATGGGAAAAATGCAGAGGTTACCAAAGGGTTAATTAAAGTTACTGAAATTTTTAATTCAGAAAATTTTCCTGATTTTATTGAATACTTCAAAAAGCAGTCTTTTAAAGATGATGAAGATGAAAAATTAATTGAAAAAAATAAAAAAGAAACTGTTTTTTCCCCTCAATTAAGTGTACTTATGGATTCAACTACTCAATTGCTTAATAAAATTGGACGAAATGATGAATCGCAAAAAAATTACACTGAAAGTAACGAGATATTTAACTTTACTAAAGAAGCCGGCCAAATACTTAAAGAAATACCGGAAATCAATAAACAAGTAAATATAGGAATGGCTTCAATATGTGATCTGAATGAAAGATTCAGCAAAATTGAAAAACATTTTCTTTCAAACTCTAATTTTGAAATTGATATCATGAGGCGTATAGAAGGACATATTCAATTACTACAGCATGATATCAATAAAATGACATCAAAGAAAAACACTGGTATTATCCGTAAAATCATTAATGCAATATGGTAAATTATTTTGAAAACTGTAAGGAATTAGATACCATAAAAAAAAGGTATCGCGAGCTGGCTAAACAATATCATCCTGATTTGGCCGGCGAAAATACTACATCAATCATGCAAGATATCAATAAGCAGTATGCTAATATTCTTAATAAAAATAATTATAATTTCAGTAATTTTTCAAAAGACCATGACTTTATGAGTGATAGCGAAAGAAAAATCTGGAATGATCTTAAAGAAAAACTCATAAAAGATCACCCTGAAATATCTGAAATGATCAATTTTATGTTTACACCAGAATTTTTTAATGGTATTACAAAATTTGTTGATTTACTTTATAAAAAAACACAAAACAAATATGGCAAAAACAAAAGCGAAACACAAAGAAGGACCTGATAATGTACCTATAGCTGTGCAGGATAAACCAGACGGTAAATATATATATCTGGTTGGTTTTGAAGTATCATTAAAGCGAGGAATTGTCATAACTGAAATTCAGCTTAATCTTAAAGAAATAACCTCTGATAAAGTTTATTTTGATTTTCCAAAAGAAAATCAAATATATTTAGAACATTGCAACTGGGTTCCATTATCGCAATTCCAGAGCTTACATATTTGTTCCGGAAGGTATAATTATATTTCTGACATAAATAGTAGTATCAGATATCATACATTTTGCAGGGAGGTTAATTTGCAACTTGCAAAAGAAAAATTATCACAGGCAGTTATTGAAAAATTTGCAGAAATATCTGAAACCTTCTATGACTGGCGTACAAAACTTAATAATCATTTTAAAAACCAATAGTTATGAAATATTTATTCTTAATTATTTCCTTTATAAGTATTATATTTTTTCTTTCTTTATCAGTTTTATTTGCAACAATGATTTTTTCCTTATATTTTCCTGATGATTGTTTAAAATTTGCTTTTTACTATAGCTGTATTCTAATATTTTATATCATAATTATTATTATGTTAAAAATTCGAGACAAAAGAAATTTACGCAAATATCCGGATGATATAAGCAAACAAACTGATTTTGATATAAATAGTATTTGCCAAATTAATTTAATAATTACAACAATATGAAACCACACAAAACAATTGAAGAAATTAAGAGGCCGGAAATATTGCCTTGTGATGTTTATCAAATCAAAAAAGAGAATGTAAAATGGTTAATTTTTGCCGGAATACATGAAAAAAATCTTTTTGAAATTTTTGTTAGTCATGATAATAATGACCCTACAGAAGATGTTTTATATATACCTAAAACAATAACTTCCGGTATTATTAAAAAAATTAGCTGGATTAGTAATAATGAAAAATGTAATCAATTCAATTTTATCTATCAGGATAAGCATGGTTTTAATATAACAATGGAAGCTATTAATCGGGTCACAGACCCTCGTTTTCATAATATCAATATAAATGTATCATTCATGCTCAGGTATCTTCCAAATGAAATTATAATCAAAATTATCAAGCGCTGGAAGGACCTTGACCCGCTTACTCAGGAATTAAGGGAAGTTTTAATTGAGATCATTAGTAAGTATATAAAAAATGATATTAATTAATATGCAACTAACTAACAAAATAAAATTAAGATTACTTACATGGTGTGGTAATCAATCTGATATTATATTACCTAATTTTTATTTAACTTCAGCTTATGAAATGGACGTATTTAGGCTGACTAAATCTGGTATTTCTTATGAATATGAAATAAAGATAAGTAAAAATGATTTTAAAAATGATTTCAAAAAAGGTACTAAACATATTAATCTTGAATCTGGGCGTTGCCTTTGCAACCATTTTTATTTTGTTGTTCCGGATAACTTAATTAATATAAGCGAGGTTCCGGATTATGCAGGATTGATTTATTATAAAGAAAGCTATGATAGATTACAAATCATTAAACATGCAAAAAAAATACATTCACGTAAATTTCAGGATTATAAATTATTATGTGATAAATTAGCAAATCGGGAAAACAATCTTCATAATAAAAGAAGGTATTTAATGTATTGCATTTCTGACAGAAATAAAGCAATAACAAAGCTTCAATTATTGCTTGACAAAAACAATATATAATATTAATAATGATCTATTATCTTGGTTCATATATAGCAGAAGGCTCCTTCGAAGGAATGATATTTAAAGAAGTTGTTGATTCCGGAATGAAGGGAGTTGACTGGATATTAAGTCAGGTTGAATTTGACCCTATATTTAAGTTATCAGATCAGGCTTTTGAATATTTATGTGAAAGGGCCATTGAATATTTAAATCCACCTGTAGAAAATAAAAAACCGCCAGAGGAAACGGCGGTTCAACAATCATTATTTTGATTTTCTTTTTAAATAAGCCTTACGTGTTAATAGATCAGATTCAGAATTAGAATTAATAAATTCTATTAAAGATTCTTTTGAAGGAAATATTTCCATTTCATTTTTTGATATTGACAATTCATTTGATAATGCCAATTCTGATTCTACCGACAAATAATAAATAATACATGTGTTTCTACAAATTTCATAACAAATTAATGGGTCAAATAAAGCTTCCTGACTCTGAAAGGAAGATAATATTCTTTTATTCTTTTTTCTCCAAATCTAATTTCAATTCCTGTTATTTTTCTTTCTTTTGGAATAATATCTTCATCTATAAACCAGACACTATCCCCTCTGTTATATTTCGTTTTAAAATCCATAAATTCTTCCTTTTTTTAAAAAAATTTCAATTTTTACATTTGCAATAATTTCACCATCAGATGTTATAAAATTCATTTTTTCTTTCATTTTATACTTTTTTAAAATAGCAAAAGGGGTTTTAAGTACAAAATATGCTGGTTTTTTATAATCAATAATAAGTTCATAGCCCAAACTTTTCATTTTTATTTTAACATTAAATTTAGGCTTTTCATTAGTATTATTAAAAAAATCAAATAAATCATCTGACTTCTTTTTTTTAGTATATGCTAAATTAAATAATTCAGTTTGTTTTTTGTAATATTTAGAACTTTCTTTTTTATAAACTTCAAGGGCTTTTTTATTATTAGTAGACCTAATTTCTCCTTCTACTTCTACAATGTAAAAAATTATTATTTTTTTTTTCATAGGATTAGTTTTTATTTCAGCAAATATACAACAATAAATATCAGATGTCAAAAAAAAGCAAAATTAAAGAAGGCAAAGTTTTTCTATTAATTGATCAGGCTCAGTTAGATCAGTCCATAAATTTAAATTTTTTTCGAAATTTTCATAATTTAATTTTTTCGAACCGATATTGAATTCTTTAAGATCAGAAGCCCTTCTTATAATGCCGACGCCAAAATCACAATTAACAACAAACATATCAAGGTCAATATGATCAATTCGGGTTTGAACAAAAGCTTTCCAAACATCACCGGTCCATTGTTTACTTTCACGCGGGACCTTTTGCATTATTTTACTTACCGGCTTACAGTCGTGCATTACTATAGTTCCATTTTCACCCAGAACACGTAAAGAATTTTCAATATCGCGTAAAACAGTTTCCCATTCATGAAGGCCATCAATTAAGATAATATCGAAAATATGTTTATTACTCTTAAAAAATTCATCACTGGTAGTAACATAATCTGCTTTAGCTTTTGGGTCTGGGTCTACACCTACTTTATATTTTGCATTTATTTTTTTATATTCACCTTCTGAATTTTGCACGCCAATTTCCAGATAATCTTCATATCCGTATTTTTCAATCAGATAATTAATAATTTCAGTTTTAGTTGTAAACATTATTTTTTCAGTTTTAATTTGTTATTTTTTTGAAAAATCCAGCTAAAATCCTGAAATACAAAGTCAGGAACACCGAGAGTATGCTGGACTGCATTAACAACTTCTTTAATTTGAAAATCATGGCCTGCAATCCAGCCATTAATTTTAATTTTAGGGAACCACATTTGAATATCTTTTTTAACAAATTCGTAAAAATGATTTCCGTCAATATAAATAAAATCAAGGCTTTCATCTGCAAATAGCTTAACTGCATCTTCGCTTTTCATTTTATGCTTAATGACACTTTTATAATTAGAAATGCGCTGATTAAAAGCTTCCTCAACAACGGACATTGCACACTGATAGGCCAAATGGTGAACCATGTCATATCCATCTTCGAAAGGGTCAACAGCATGAATTATTTTTATTTTTTTGCTTTTAGCAAATATTTCAGTTGATTCACCCTGATAAGAGCCTATTTCAACCATTTTAGTTTTTTCAGGCAACAGGTTAATTATTTCTTTTAACCCGTCGTCATTTTTTCGCATTGTTACCAGATCACCCATATTATTTTAATTATTTAATTTTTACTAATTAGCGCAATATATAAGCCGTTCCACCAGTTTTCTTCATCACCGTTGTAATCACTTTTAAGGTGAAATTCTTCAATAATATTATAATCAAGTTTATTGAAAGCAAGTCTAGTTCCTATTTTAACTCTTTCCTCGTTCCAATCGTCCACAATTGCAATAAACTGATCATCCAGATTATCATTAACAAAAGCAAAAGCATTGAATTGATCACCTTTGCCGTGTCTTCCATCATAAAAGTATACATTGAATTTCTTATCACCGAGTATTTTTTTTGAAAATACATCTTCGAAATTTTGGTTTAAAATCAGAATTTTACCGGAAAGCATTAAATCTTTAATATGCTCATTCAAATTACTTTCAAGTTTCTTCTGGCTTCCTGCAAACTGCGAGTAATTATCAATTCCTACGGCAAGATTGATATTATTATTAAACAAAGCAGAAATAAACGTACTGCCGTGATATGTGCCAATTTCGAGGTAATTAACTTTAAAATTTTCAATATCCTGAGCGAGATAATAATTAATATTATTAAGCAAATGTCTGATTTTAGCAGAAGAAAATCCTTCAATTTCCAAAATTTCTTTTGTTAATTGAGATTTAAGATTTTCTGCCAATTGAATTGATTTTTTGATAACAGCTACTTTTCTTTCCATAACCGTTTTATTTAATTTTAATGTCCTTATGATAAGATCGGGTACAAATATTCAGATACGGGTCAAAAACGCTTCCAGCGTCAATTAAAGTTATCTGATCATGGTATAAATTATGAAGGCGGTCAATTAATACATTTGAACACATACTGGCAATAAAAAGAATTGTTACCAAACCTTCTTTTTTCAGCTTATCAACATATTTTGTGATATCGTTCATTATTCTTTCATTTTCCAGCCAGCAATTTTTTCTGGGAACCAGAATATGATAATCAAAGGAAAAATATCTTTGAATTTCGTTCATATATTCCGGACCAACAATCATAAGACGGTCTGTTTTATTTAAAGCTTCAAAGAATTTATAAAGTGTCTCATTGATTGAAGCTCTGTGTAATATATCAGCATCACACCAGTTGCAATCTTGAATATTATTATCCTTTAAAAATTCTTTAATGCGGTCACCCATAACGCGCATGGCTAAACCCTGCATCCCTAAATGATACGAAGGTTTTCTGGTCAAAATATTTTTAAGTTCTTTACCCATATCTTTAAAATATTCATGGCCGTCGCAATTTTTACCATTTTTACCAAATATAGCGTTCCATTCGCCATCACCGAAGCGCGCAAAAGTAATAGGTTGCTTATTTTCAAGGCAATCTAAAAGTCTGTCATAATTAAGTTTTTTCATCTTTTTTTTTAAACGTTGATGTTTTAAATAATAAAATTTAGTTTGATTTAATACCACATGAAAATTGAATAAATTATATTTAAGCCTGCATTTCCACGCCGTATAATTAAACGAAAGCTGGTCTCTGGTAGAAAAAAGCGCAACCTGATAAAACCATTCCTCACAAAAAGCGCGCACTTTCCTATTATTATCGCGAATCATTAAACCTGTAGCGACCTGTTGATCTTTAAATTTATAACCAACTTTTTCATAAAATCCAATTTGTTTTTCAGCATCAAGAAAAGATATTTTCCCAAATTTAACGCAAAGTTTAGCTTCATCTAAAGCATTAGCAGAAGAAGGGTGTTGCATTAAGGACATAGGCTCTGAATGAAATTCTTTAACAAATTGATCAAGATTACACCTGATTTCAATATTAGCATCAAGCCAAATTATAAGGTCAGCATCTAAATATAAATGAAATAGAATTTTTATTTTTCTCGCAAGCAAAATAGGATTTTCCTCTTTATCAACATGAATTATTTTCCAGTTTTCGCTTTTAAGATTTTTAACGTCTGTGAAACAGATATATTCCCAGTCATCAGTTATTAACTTAGGCTCATATAAAGTATCATAACTATCTATTATAGCAGTATATATTACTTTTTTCATTTATTTATTTTTTTTTACTGCAAAATAGAATTTCGTTTGGGTGTTTTGAAGTTTCCGGCATTTCAGGTTCAATAATTATATTGAATAAATCCGATAAAACAGTTAATAAATAAGTTCGCACAGGTGAAGCCTTATTGATAGTAAAATAACAATAATTACTATGTTTAATTATTATGTTATAATAAAAATCAACGCCAGAAATATCAAGCTCACTTAGACAATAATCACTTATTACTAAATCATATCCTGCCTCTATTACATTTTCAGTAGTTTGAAAATTAACCGGTTTTTGTAATACAAACTGATTTAAATAATTTTTCTGAAGCTGGCTGGCTTCCGGAATATCAATACAGGTATAATTGATATCATTTAGATAATTCATTATTAATAGGGCCTGACCTCCATAACCTGCGCCAATTTCAACTATATTTTTAGCATAAGGAATATTCCAATTTGTTTTTACATCAATAAAAATGTCACCGATTACTTTAATAAAGCGCAATGTACCGGCAGAAACAGTATAATCATGAACAATTTCATGAACAATAGGATTACCGATAGTATCATTTTGTAAAAATGATTTTATTTTTAAAAGCTCCGGATAATGTTGCTCAATATATTTATAAAATGCAAGGGCAGTTTTATGATTGCGCGTATCATTACCAACAACGCCAATGTATTTTATATTTCGTTTAAAATCTGTCAAATCTTTTGACAAGTCAATACAAGCAGGACGATATTCACTATATACGCGTTCCGGAAGCCATGTGCCATTAAATTTATGTGCCATATTATTTTATATTATTAATCATTATTAAACCATCAACTGTTATTTGGCCTTTGCGACAAACATTATTATACCAGTCAAAATTTAAAGCATAAATTTTATTGTCTTTGCCAGTAATTCTTTTAGTTCCTTCAAGTTCATTAACCCATGCACTTTCATTTGTTTCAAGGCATGAAATAAAAAAATCTTTTTTCCATAACCCGAATTGGTGATTGACAAGATAATCACTATCTGGTAAAAATTTAAATAGACCTTCATAACCAGAAACTTCCTCTAATTTAAAATGTTTGGAATTTAGCCTTATTCCTGATTGAATATGCAGACAATTCATATCCAATTTTTCAAATAACTGATTAATTGGTAAAGGAGGTTTAAGATCATTTATAGACCTATAAGGCCAGAAATCTTCCTGCATGTAAAAAACATATTTTTCTTTAATAGATTTTAGGGCAGTAAGAAGCCGGTCAGACCATTCACCTTCGAAAGTTTTTAGTTGCTGAATATTTGTTCCAGCAAGTAAATTGCCAATATTATAACGTTCATTTACAAAATAAATTTTAAGACCATTCATTCCATCATGGTCCCAAAACTTTTTAAAATAATAAACCCATCCGGACCAGAGGTGATTATATTTATCGCATGTATGCAATATCAGGGAAACATCTTTAATATCAATCATCGTTTATATTTTTGTCATATCCAAATAACTTGAAATCTCTATAATAGAGACCGTATATTTTTTCAGCAAGTATAATATTATTTTTATAATAAAAAGAATATTTTTCGTGGTTTGAATCATTAATAACAGGAACTTTTAATTCAGGTTCAATATTTATAAAATCAGCCATTAATCTATAAGTTTTGTCAAATTCTTCAAATTTATACAAATTAATATCCGGAATTCCTTTTTCTGATTGTAAAAAATAAATCTGAGGATAAAACAATTGTGATATAAACCCTTTTTGAATTAATAAATCAGCCAAACCATTTAATCCAAGATCAAATAAGTCTTTATATTTCCCTTTTTTATTTGGAAAAATAAGGTCATATTTTTGCATAAAAAAATAAGCGCTAATAAATCTTTCATAAGGATTTCGGATAATTGCATGGTAAGAATATTCTTTGCCATATTTTTCAAAAAGAGTTTTATAATTCGAATGAGCATCAGAATTGTCTTCAAGTTTTAATTTATTACATATAGCCACACCACCAGTTTTCGTAATGTGAATAAAAACAAACTTATTTTCAAAATTTACTGCCATTATAATAAATGTTTTTTATTATATCTATCACCACCTCTATACCAGTGATATAAATAAAAACCGTCCATTCGATACACCTTTTCTTTATTGGCCATACAACGCCAGTGAAGGTCATTATCTACACCAAGTATGCCCTGTGTTT
>Ga0172379_10011206_pt1 | contig 10726 bp, 11 predicted proteins | sample GrowelOW334metaG_FD_119756 | JGI IMG/M metagenome (GOLD analysis project Ga0172379, IMG submission 119756) | Groundwater microbial communities from an aquifer near a municipal landfill in Southern Ontario, Canada - Groundwater well OW334 metaG | ecosystem: Environmental > Aquatic > Deep... | reverse complement strand
CGGGATTCAGCCAGTTCATTCAGGCGCACGGCCTCGGCTGATTTTTTCTCGGCAAGGATCAGCAGCGGATCGATGCTGTTCTCGGTGAGCAGACTTTGCTCTTGCAGCAGCAGGTCGACAAAACCGCGAACAGCCAACCGCTCGTCCGAGAAGGCGGTCATTAACGCTGTGTGGCCGGCGTGCGACAAGATTTACGCCTGACTGCTGATCAGATCGCGAACAGACTGAATCAGTCGGTCTGCGATGACGCCGGAATTGACCTGAAAGCGACCTTCACTGATGGCCTGTTTGATCTGTGCGACTTTGTTTGCATCGATCACCGGGGTGTTCGACATGGACGCTTCCATTTTGGAGAGCTGAGACGCTGTCGAGCCTAGTGATACGCTGGTGCCGGGTTCCTGTGCTGCCGGACTGCTCTTAGCGCTGGGTGTTCGCGCGCTAGTTTCATTCATCAGTCCCGCAGGTGGCGAATTGCTTGGTTTGTCAATTTTCACGGTAATCCTCTCAATCTGACGCTACTAAGTTTGTACGCGATGTCCTCTTTATCGGATGATACCCGTAAAACTTTAGCAAAATTTACAATTGTTAGAAAATTTTTAATTGCGCCTGAAAAATAATCCAATAATTGTAGACGAACAGTCAGTGATTATCCGTTTTTTTCAGAAAAGCTAGCCTGTGTATAATGTTGGCCTTGCGGCGAGGGCTGGCTGCGCGCGAGAGGCGGCTTGGGAGAGGCATGTTAAATATATCTGATGAAACGCTGGAGCCGGAGGATTGGCAGGATTTTCGCCGTCAAGGTCATCGCATGCTCGATGATATGTTCGATTATCTGGAAAATTTGCGCGATCGTCCGGTCTGGCAGCCGATTCCACCCGAAGTGCGCGACGTTTTTTATCAGCCGATGCCGTCTCAAGCTGGCGAATTATCCGCTGCCCATCAGACCTTTATGCAGGATATCTTGCCCTATGCGATCGGGAACGCGCATCCGGGATTCATGGGCTGGGTGCACGGCGGAGGGACGTCTGTTGGCATGTTGGCGGAGATGCTCGCCGCCGGACTGAACGCCAATTTGGGTGGCAGAGAGCAAATTCCCGTCGAAGTGGAGCGTCAGTTAGTGCGCTGGGTGCGCGATTTATTCTCATTTCCGGCAGAAGCCAGCGGATTGTTCGTGACTGGCACCTCGATGGCCAATTTAATCAGTGTGTTAGTCGCAAGAACAGCGATGCTGGGGCGTGCTGTGCGCGTAGATGGTTTATCGGCTGCGTGTCATCTGACCGCCTATACGTCGGCCAGTGCGCATGTCAGCATCGCTCAGGCCATGGATATGGCCGGGATCGGGACGCTGGCGCTGCGTAAAATTCCGCTGAACGCGAATTTCCAGATGGATACAGTGGCGCTTGAACGGGCGATTGCGGCCGATATTGCGGCCGGGATGACGCCCTTTTTAATTGCAGCGACCGCCGGCACCGTGGATGTCGGAGCCATCGACACGCTGGACGAGATTGCCTCGATTGCTAAGGGCTGCGGGCTCTGGTTTCACGTCGATGGCGCGTATGGCGCGCTGGGGATGCTGGCATCCGATATTGCCGAGCAATTGAAAGGGATAGAACGCGCCGACTCAATCGCTTTCGATTTTCATAAGTGGGGGCAGGTGCCCTATGATGCGGGCTTTGTGCTGGTCAGGGATGGTACGCTGCATCACGATACCTTTGCTTCCCCCGCGGCCTATTTGCAACGCGAGGTGCGCGGCATGGCGGCCGGTTCCCCGTGGCCTTGCGATTACGGTCCTGATTTGTCGCGCGGCTTTCGTGCACTGAAAACCTGGTTTACCTTGCAGGTCTATGGTGCTGAGAAGCTAGGACGGGTAATTTCAAAAACCTGTGCGCTGGCGCAGTATTTGCGAACGCGCATCGAGGCCGAGCCGACGCTTGAATTGTTAGCGCCGGTGGCTTTAAATATCGTGTGTTTCCGTTATCGCAGCACGGATCTGCATAACGCACAGATTGTACTGGCGCTGCAAGAATCCGGCATCGCCGCCCCCTCATCGACCACCCTTAACGGGCAACTCGCCATTCGTGCGGCAATCGTCAATCATCGCACGCAGGTGTGCGACATCGATGCACTGATAGAGGCGACCTTAAAATTTGCTGCCGACTTGCCATTGGAAAGAGAATAACTATGCCGGATAGATTGAACAAGGATGAACAGCTCATCGGTCTGGCTCACCTGATGCGCATGGCAACGTCAGGGGAGGATTTAGGCCCTCTGGGGACGGCGCTGATTGCGCGCGCAGGGGTTGACCCTCGTACGGCTAATGCCTATGCGCTGATGGATTTATCCACCGTATTGCAGTTGCGCGGAAACCGCGAGTTGGCGCTGGAAATGCAGTTTCAGGCCGTCTTGCAGCAGCAGGTGTATTCAGTTTCTTCACGGGATACGCGGCCTGCGTGTATCAGGCTGCTGGCGGTGATGGGGTTAGGCGATTTGATGGCTAACTCACCACTGGAGCTGTTGCTAGAAGAGCTGGATGTCGAACTCAATCTGGTCTATGTGACGCCGGAACTTGATTTTCCGGCTGTCTTGCCGCCCCATGATGTGCTGTTTATTGCCATTGCCGAGTCGCGGCAAAACCTGATATTGCTGGAGAAAATTCGCCGGGCGGTTGAGCATTGGCCGTGTCCTGTCCTCAATCGTCCCGAGCGTATTGCACGCCTGTCTCGCGATCAAAATAGCGCACTGCTAAGCGGAATTTCGGGCGTGGAAATGCCCGCTACGCTGATCCTCAGTCGTGACGTATTGCAGCGTATCAGTTGCGGTGAACTTATGATGCCTGGCGTGTTGGGCGATGGCGATTTTCCGGTCATCGTGCGTCCTGTTGACTCTCACGCGGGGAAGGGGCTGGAAAAGCTCGATGATGCAGCAGCGTTGGGCGGCTATCTGGCCCAGATGGCGCAGGATGAGTTTTATGTGTCCCGTTTCGTCGATTATCGCAGCATAGACGGTCAGTATCGTAAATACCGGATAGTCCTGATCGAGGGCGCGCCCTATGTGTGTCACATGGGAATTTCGGATCACTGGATGATCCATTATCTTAATGCAGGCATGGCCGAGAGTGCCGAAAAACGCGCTGAAGAGGCGGCATTTATGGCTCAGTTCGATGACGAGTTCGCGCTGCGGCACGCCGGCGCATTTGGTGCGATCAACGAGCGGGCAGGGCTTGATTACCTAGGCGTTGATTGCGCCGAGACGGCGGATGGCCGTTTGCTGATCTTTGAAATCGACAGCTGCATGATTGTGCATGCGATTGATCCTGTCGATACATTTCCCTATAAGCAGCCTCAGATGCACAAGGTGTTTGCGGCGTTTCGCCAGATGCTGCTGCATGCGGCGGGCAAAAATTAACGTGAAATTACAAAAGTACGATATTTACCCCGCTGCGTTTCCGGATGTGACGCAGTTGCTGGTGTCCGGAGGAGACGCACGCATTGCGCTCGATCCTGTGACGGGGCTGAATAAATACGGCTGTCGTCCCTATCCTGATCCTGAGTTGTTTTCGTTTGGTTCTTCTACCGCCTCGACGATCTCGCAGGACGGATTTATTGCCGCCTCGCGGGTGCGGGATGCGCTGCTGGCGGCGAGAAAAAACGGAGAATTTGACGCCTGCTGTTTATCTCAGATGCAGCGCATGCGGGAGGCGTTGCTATTGCAGCTAACGGATTCGAATGTGCAATTGCAGTTCGCCGCATCCGGTACCGACGCGCATTGTCTTGCGGCGGGTTATGCCCGTGGCGCACAGCCGCTCAGGGTCGTGATGGTCGAGGAGGAGGAGACGGGCAGCGGTGTAAAAGCCGCCTTGCTGGCCACAGCTTGCGCGATTGATCTGGTGGCCTTGCGGGAAAATGACGGTGCGCCGCGCCTGCTGGACGCAATTGACGAAGAGGTGAGCGCGCGGGTCGCTGCAGCGGTCGATCGGGGGGAACGCGTGTTGCTGGTGATGGTGGATCAATCCAAAACGGGGCTCGTCGCGCCGGGTATTGCTTGTCTGATGCGCTTAGCGCAAGCGTATGCCGACCGTGTTTCGGTACTGGTCGATGCCTGTCAGCTCAGACTCTCGCCGATAACCTTGCGCGCTTATCTGCAGCAGGGGTTTATGGTGGCGATTACCGGGTCGAAATTTTTTACCGGCCCCTCTTTTTCGGCGGCCTTGTTGCTGCCTGCGGCCTTGCATACCAAGGCGGCAGCCGGGCCGGAATTTTTGGGCGTAGGGTTGTTGCTGCGCTGGGAAGCCGCTTTAGTCGAGTTACGCCGTTTTCATGCGGTGCCGCAGGCCGTGATCGTCGAATTTTTGACCGCTTTTAAAGACGCCATCGGGGCAAGACTGGCACAGGATGAACGTTTTGAACCCTTAGCCGTTATCTTGCCGGATCGCACGGGCCTGCAGCTCGTGCCGAACTGGGACCATCTGCCGACGATCTTTCCCTTTTTGCTCAAGGCTAAGGCCGGGTGGCTTGATCGTGAACAAACGCGGCAGGTGTACCGCCAGTTGCAAATGCCGGATTTACATGCGCCGCGCTGTCAGTTCGGTCAGCCGGTTTCCTGCGGTTCGCGCGATGGTACGCCTGTGAGCGCGTTGCGACTTTGTCTTAGTGCGCGGCAGATCAGCGATGCGGCTGCACAACATTCGATTTCACCCCTGATTGCAGATGCGTTGTCGGCATTGGATTGCGCCGCCGGGCTGATTTAATGGGGGCTGCGGCGATCCTAGTTAAGGATTGATCAGAATTACGCCGTCTGCACTGGCTGTGCCGCTGATTACGCGTCCCGAGCTGGTGCGTGCCTGAACGGTTTCACCTTCGCTGGCATTGTTTAGTGCAACGCCTGAACTGCTGAGGGTAAAGCCGTTGGCTTGAATGGAGAGATTAACGGTTTGCCCCTGTTTGATGCTGTAAGGTGCGCGCAGCATGTCTTCGCGCAAAATATAGCCTGCGGCGATGCTGTAGCGAAGCACTTTTCCGACGATAAGGCTCGCATCGGTGATGCCTGAATTGAGCGTGGTTTCGGTTTTTAAACGGGTTAAATCAGTTTCACGTACGATCTGGCCGAGTGTGAGCGCGTGTGCGCTTACCAGCAGTTCGCGGGTGATTTTGATTTGTACTGGGATCAGTGTGCTCCATCCGCCCGTTTCAGTGCAGCGTACGCCGATTGATACGCGGCCGGTCAATTGTGTGCCGGGCGGCAAAAAGGCTTCGATCTTGCTGCAGGGGCGCAGACTGATGCGCTTGTCGATTTCATCGACCATAAAGGTGACTTTTCCGGGCAGGTACGCTGTTTGCTGTTGAACTAAAGCCGCAGCTGCGGCTCGAAGCTGAGCGTGATCCTGTTGCGGGGCGGCTGATGCTGACGAGTAGCATAGCAGGTAGATGATAAGCATTAAAGTTTTCATGGCGACATTGTGCTTGCAGCGGACGGATAAGGGAAGGGCATGTTGGCAAAGAATTGAGGGGGAAAGTTGCCGTTAATCATTTGTTACTAATTTTTAATTTCGGCGTAGTATGCAAGCCATGCAAGTTGTAACTGTCGAACAGGAGGGGTAATTGATCAGTAAATTAGATGAGTCGCTGCATTTTAATCAGACGGCGTTGAGTTTGCGTGCTGCGCGTCAGGAGTTGCTGGCGTCTAATATTGCCAATGCCGATACTCCGGGTTACAAAGCGCGAGATATTAATTTCGCCAGTGCTTTGCAAAACGCGCTGGCTGGTACTTCCGTGAAATTGCCGATGGCGACGAGTTCGGCGATGCATTTAGAAGGTAATGCTGGCGGACAGATTATGGGTACTCCCGTGCAGTATCGTCGCCCGGACCAGCCTAGTGCTGATGGCAATACGGTTAATATGGATGTGGAACGCGCGCAGTTTGCAGACAATGCATTGCGCTATGAAGCCAGTGTGAAATTTACCGGCGATAAGTTGAAAGATATGCTCGCTGCGCTGCAAGGTTAATCTAAACGAGGGGGAAGACAATGTCTTTGTTCAATATTTTTAATGTCGCAGGTTCTGGTATGGCTGCGCAGTCCCAGCGCTTGAACGTGGTTGCGAGTAATCTCGCAAATGCGGACAGTACCACGGGAGCGGACGGCAAGCCTTATCGCGCCAAGCAGGTAGTGTTTTCTGCAACACCGATGGGTAGCACGGATGTGCAGGGCGTTAAGGTGGTGCGGGTTGCTGAAGACACTTCTCCTATGAAAATTGTCTATGATCCCAAACATCCGATGGCGGATGCTAAGGGGTATGTTTCGATGCCTAATGTGAACGTGGTCGATGAGATGGTTAATATGATTTCCGCTTCGCGCGCTTATCAGAATAATGTGGATGTGCTCAACACCTCTAAAACACTGTTGTTAAAGACGCTGACGATCGGGCAATAGCGAATTGTGTTAACGACTGAAGATTAACGACTGAAGATTAACGACTGAAGATTAACGACTGATAGGAAAAATCATGGTTACTGCCACTACGAATGCAAGCAACACCAGTGCCGTTTTTGCCGCACTCAATGGAACTTCGAGTACTTCGACAGCGTCTGCGACGTCAGCGGCGGCATCTCAGGATCGGTTTATGAAGCTGCTTGTGACTCAGTTGAAAAATCAGGATCCGCTCAATCCGATGGACAATGCTCAGATGACGTCCCAGATGGCGCAAATCAGTACGGTCAGCGGGATTGATAAACTTAATGCTACGCTTCAGGCATTGAGTGCCAGTATGACACCTAACCAGACTTTGCAGGCTGCGACGATGATCGGGCATGGCGTGCTGGTGACGGGTAATGGCATGGATTTGAAAGCGGGTGTCGGGTTGGGGGGCTTCGAGCTTGCCTCGGCCGCCGAAAGTAACAAAGTCTCCGTGACGGATGCGTCAGGCGCACTGATTAGCACAATTGATCTGGGTGCGCAGCCCGCGGGGATCGTTAAGTTTCAATGGGACGGTAAAGATAGTGCCGGAAATGTGATGCCTGATGGACAATACACGTTTGCAGTCACGTCGACTCAGGCGAGCAACACGGTTGCTGCGACCGGGCTGGAATACGGTATTGTGGGAAGTGTGACGCAGGGTTCGCAGGGCGTGGAATTGAGCGTAGGGCAGATGCAGAAGGTCGCGTTGGCTCAAGTTAAACAAATTCTTTAAGGTCGGGAGAAAAACATGAGTTTTCAACAAGGATTGAGCGGATTAAATGGGGCGTCTAGGCATCTGGACACCATCGGAAATAACGTTGCTAATGCCAGTACGGTCGGCTTTAAACAGTCGCAGGCGCAATTCGCAGACATGTTTGCAGCGTCCCTGTCAGGTTCAGGCGCGATGCCGATTGGGACCGGCACGAAGCTTGTGGCTGTCGCTCAGCAGTTTACTCAGGGCAATATTACGAATACCAATAATCCTCTGGATACGGCTATTAGCGGACAGGGATTTTTTCGTCTAACTGATGCGGCAGGCGCTGTTTTATACAGTCGCAACGGTCAGTTTCAGGTCGATAAGACCGGTAATGTAGTCAATAATCAGGGGCATATCGTTTCAGGTTATCTGGCTGATGCGGCAGGTACAATCGTGAAACAGACCGTGCCGCTAAAAATTACCTCGACCAATCTCGCGCCGGTCATGACCACCACTACGACGGTGGGTGCCAATCTGGATTCTCGCGCCGCGGTACCCGCTACGGCGGCTTTCAGCACGATAGATCCGACTTCATATACCAGTTCGACGTCCCTATCGGTATTTGACAGCCTGGGCGCAAGTCACGTGGGAACCATGTATTTTGCGCGCCAGCCGATTGCAACTGTGGGGAATGGCTCATTTGCCGCTGCGGATACCGTGATGACGGTGGGATCGACGGTGGGGCTGGCTGTTGGTAACACGGTGACGCTGGCTGGTACGACTTATACAATTACCGGTGTGACCAATGCAACTACGCTTGCTGTGACGCCGGCCGCTGCGGGTGTTGTGGCAGCCGCAGCGGCAACAACCAATGCGCCTTCCAATCTGTGGAATACTTATCTGACGATAGACAATGTGCTGGTGCCGCCTATTGTGGCGCCTGCGACAACCGCTACACCATTTGCCACCTTGGGTTTTAGTCCTACGGGTACTTTAAGTACATTGACAGCGGGTGCGGGCTCGACGGCGGGCGCAACGCTGGGTAAAGTGACCACGCCTTCATTTAATCCTGTTTCAACGATCACGACGTCCCCTCAAACCATTACGTTTGATTTTAATTCGTTAGCTGCCGGTACGACTCAGTTTGGTGGTAATTTTGGTGTGAATACGCTGACACAGAATGGTTATACTTCGGGCCAGCTCAATTCAACCAGTACCGGTACCGACGGCACGATACTGGGACGTTATTCGAACGGTCAGTCCCGTGCGCTCGGGCAAATTACGCTGACCAATTTTATCAATCCGCAAGGTTTACAACCGGTTGGTAACAACGAGTGGGTGGAAACATCCGCTTCAGGTAGCCCTACGACGGGTACGCCGGGCTCGAGTAGTTTGGGGATGTTGCAAGCATCAGCAACAGAGGATTCCAACGTCGATCTGACGGCTGAACTGGTCAATATGATCACGGCACAACGCGTGTATCAGGCTAATGCGCAGACCATTAAGACGCAGGATTCACTGCTGCAAACAATCACAAGCTTAAGATAAACAGGTGAGTGGTAAGTGGTAGTCGGTCCGTGTGCTGCTCGGCAGATAAAAGGGGTTAGAAATGGATAAGTTAATCTATACCGCGATGACCGGTGCATCTCATGTGCTGCAGCAGCAAGCTGCGGTATCTGAGAATCTGGCAAATACCAACACGCCGGGATTTCGCGCGACGCTCAATACGTTTCGCGCTGTGCCTCTGGTCGGTGAAGGATTGCCAACGCGCGCCTTTGTGGTCGATTCAACGGCGGGGTTCGATTTTACGCCTGCCGCTTTTCAGCCGACCGGGCGCTCTCTTGATGTCGCGGTCAACGGCACTGGTTGGTTGGCCGTTCAGGGGCCTGACGGTAAGGAGGCCTACACGCGCAATGGCAGTTTCCAGATCAGTTCCAGTGGTGTGTTGCAAACGCGTAACGGGCTTAATGTGTTGAGCGATTCGGGTCCGATCACCATTCCGCCCGGTACTCAGCTCACATTTGCTAAGGATGGCACGATTTCGACGGTTCCTGAAGGAAATCAGGCGACGTCGGTGGTGGTAGTCGGGCGCTTAAAGCTGGTGAATCCTGATGTCGCTAAGTTGGAGCGTAGCGGGGATGGTATGTTTCGCATGAAGGATGGTTCGACAGCACCTGCCGATGCTAAGACGGAAATTGCTCCGGGCAATCTTGAGGGGAGCAACGTGAGCACAGTCGAGATGATGGTCAATATGATTTCACTGGCACGTAAATTTGATATGCAGATGAAAATGCTGCAGACGGCGGATAACAATGCCAAGCAGGCAAGTTCGATAATGAGTATTGCAGGATAAGTAGCCGGTTGTAATTTTTTCGCTGCTATCAATATTTAAAGGAAAAAGTCATGATACGTTCTTTGTGGATTTCAAAAACCGGGCTGGATGCGCAGCAAACCCAGATGGATACAATCGCCAATAACTTGGCCAACGTCAGTACCAATGGGTTCAAACGTTCGCGCGCGGTATTCGAAGATTTGCTGTATCAGACGATTCGTCAGCCGGGCGCTCAGTCATCTCAGCAGACTCAGATTCCCTCTGGTTTGCAGATTGGTACTGGTGTCAGGCCCGTCGCTGCTGAGCGGATACATACGCAGGGTAACTTGCAGCAGACCGGTAATCAGCTGGATGTGGCAATTAACGGCAGTGGATTTTTTCAGGTGTTGATGCCGGACGGTTCAACCGGCTATACACGCGACGGTTCATTTCAGCGCGATGCTCAGGGACAAATGGTCACAGCAAGCGGTTTTCCCGTGCAACCTGCGATTTCGCTGCCGGCTAATGCCATTACCGTGACGATAGGACGGGATGGCGTGGTGTCGGTCACGCAGCCCGGTGTTGCAGCGCCCGTACAGGTGGGCAGCATGCAAGTGACGACTTTTATCAATCCGGCCGGTTTAATGGCTCAGGGTGAAAATCTTTATCAGGAAACGGCGTCCTCCGGCACGCCCAGCACCAATGTGCCCGGCACGAACGGCAGTGGTTTGCTGAGTCAGAATTACGTTGAAACTTCTAACGTCAATGTGGTCGAAGAGATGGTGAATATGATACAGACGCAACGCGCGTATGAAATCAATTCAAAATCGATCACCACCTCCGATCAGATGCTGCAAAAATTATCACAAATGTAATGGGTTTGTCGCATTTATCGGGAATGAGCGTCATGGCAGAGCAGTGGAGCAATAAAAAAATGGATGTCATTAGCCGGGTGTGTGGTCTGTTCTGTATCGCCATCACGATCGCAGGTTGCAGCATTAGCACGCCACCAACCCGCATTCAGCAGCCGATGACGGTGAAACCTGTCAGGCCGGTGGTTGTAGTACCCGCAGACGGTGCGATTTTTCATGCCGGTATTAATGAACGTCCTTTGTTTGAGGATAAACGTGCGCGCAATGTCGGTGATATTCTGACCATCAATATTGCTGAAACGACCTCGGGGAGCCGCAAAGCCAGCGATGGTTCCACCAGCGCCAATTCCATTGCGGCAGGGACGCCGAGTGTGGGGCGTAATTATGCCGCGAACGGG
>Ga0172379_10011205_pt1 | contig 10727 bp, 8 predicted proteins | sample GrowelOW334metaG_FD_119756 | JGI IMG/M metagenome (GOLD analysis project Ga0172379, IMG submission 119756) | Groundwater microbial communities from an aquifer near a municipal landfill in Southern Ontario, Canada - Groundwater well OW334 metaG | ecosystem: Environmental > Aquatic > Deep... | reverse complement strand
GAAGCGGAAACCCGGTGCCGGTGGAAAAATGGGCGAGCCTTCCACATGATGAACTCGTTGCCCTTGTCTTTACTCCCAAAGAAACATTTAGTCACGCTGAATTACTGGAATTAAATTAATCGAGACTTCTGAAATATTCATTATTTAATTCCATTTCGAGCGCAGCCCCGAAGGGGCAAGCGAGAAATCTGAGAGAGGTTTTTCGGAGATAAACCCAGATTCCCTGCCTACCGGTTTACCTGCCGTAGGCATGGCAGGCAGGCTCGTCGCTACGCTCCTCGGAATGGACAGCGATTGGACATTTTTCAGAAGTCTCTCAATCATGAATACGACACCGGGTCAATCCGCAGACGAAGAGATTTTAAAGAGATGGCATGACGATCCGTCAAACTGGAAATTCGGAATCTTCTACTACAACAAAGAAGATAAGCGGATATTCCCCCCAAAAAGAATCCGTGGAATAGGGTGGACTGTCAATTTTGCGAATCCCCTTTCATTGTTGGCGTTGGCAGGATTACTGACGGCGATTGTTACCATTATTACGTATCTCGGGTAATTCCTCCATAGACAGCACCGCCGGGACGAGGCGGACACAGCGTGGAAGAGGATATGAATTCCTTCCAATAAAATCATTCTGTATATTGCTATCCAATGAACTCGCATAATGAATACCGCCCCGATCCTGATTCCCTTCTGCATTCTTTAAAAAAAGAGGAGGAGAATTCACGGCGGGGAAAATTAAAAATCTTTTTCGGCATGAGCGCCGGTGCGGGAAAAACGTACGACATGCTGAAGAGCGCCCATGAAGCACGGTCGAAGGGGATCGATATCGTCATCGGATATGTCGAGACGCATGGGCGTCCCGAAACCGAAGCGTTGACGGCCGGGCTAGAAATTGTTCCTCGGAAAAAAATCGAATACCGCGGCGTCACGGTCGAAGAGATGGATCTGGATGCGATCCTGCGCCGAAAGCCGGCAATCGTCCTCGTCGACGAACTTGCCCATACAAACGCCCCCACCTCCCGCCATACAAAACGGTATCAGGATGTCCTGGAACTTCTCGATAATGCCGTCGACGTCTACACGACGATCAACGTTCAGCATCTTGAAAGCCGCGCCGATACTGTCGCTCAGATCAGCGGAACGATCGTTCGCGAGACCGTTCCGGATTCTATTTTCGAACAGGCGGACGAGGTCGAACTTATCGATATTTCACCGGACGATCTGCTGAAGCGGCTGGAAGAGGGAAAAGTATACACTCCCGACCGCTCGCAGCGCGCCATCGAACATTTTTTCCGCAAAGGAAATCTTACTGCGCTCCGTGAAATGTCGCTCCGCCTCACGGCGGAACGGGTCGATCACCAGCTGCGCGATTACATGCAGTCGCAGCGCATTACCGATACATGGAAATCGGGACAGCGTTTGCTGGTCGGTATCAGTCCGAGCCCGTCGAACGTTTCCGTCATCCGGTGGGCACGGCGGATGGCGTACACGATGAATGCAACGTGGATCGCTCTCTATGTCGAAACATCCAAACAGCTTTCCGACGCCGCGAAACTGCAGCTGAACGGCAATATCAAACTAGCCCGCGAACTCGGTGCGGAAATTATCACAACGGCAGATGAAGATGTTGCTCAGGCGATGATCCGGACGGCCCACCGGCACAATGCAACACAAATTCTGATCGGCAAAACGCACCGGCGGTCATTCCTTGCATCGACACTCCTCGAAAATGTCATCGAACAGAGCGGCAATCTTGATGTCTATGTCGTCGGCGAGCACGATCCGAACACCGCGTCACGAAAGCGGTTCTCATTTGGTGAGATTCATTCCGGTCTCGGCCAATATGCGGCCGCATCATTCATTGTTTGTTGTGTAGCCATTGCCTGTTATCCGTTCTCGAACTATCTGGGATATCAAACGATATCGCTGATCCTGCTGCTGGCGGTGGCGCTCCTTCCGTTAAAATTTGGTGTCGGTCCGGTGCTGCTCGGAGCCACATTAAGCGCGATGATATGGAACTTCTTTTTCATCCCGCCCCACTTTACGTTTATCATCGGGCTCGCCCGCGATGTGCTGATGTTCGTCATGTACTTTGCGATCGCCATCGTCACGAGCGTGTTGACGGCGCGGATACGGGCTCGGGAAAAGGCGGTCCGGCTCCGGGAAGAGCATTCGACGGCCTTGTTCACGTTGACGAAGCAATTAACCGCCGCCCGAAATCAAAACGAAGTTGCCGAAATTGCGATCACGACGATCTCGACGTTTTTCAATTCCGATGTCGCCATTTTTTTAAGCCAGCCGGACGGGGATATTTTTACCGAAGCGCATCCGAAAAGCCTGTTTCGGGTCGATGAAAAGGAGTTCGGCGTCGCCGCGTGGGTATACTGGAATGAGAAGAAAGCGGGGAAATTTACCGATACGCTTCCGTTCGCCTCGGCAACATACTATCCGATCACCGGACCGCGGTACCCTCTCGGGGTTGTCGGTGTCCGGACGAAGAACCAGAAACAATTCACCATCGATCAGGAATCGCTGTTCCAAAATTTCATCGCCCAGATCGCATCGACACTCGAACGGGAACAGCTGAATGAGCATGCCAAACGAACCGTGGTCTACGCCGAATCGGAAAAGCTGTACAAGACATTGTTCAATTCCATTTCGCACGAGCTCCGCACTCCCATTGCGGCCATTATCGGCGCTTCGGAGAATTTTGAGGCGAAGCATATTCCCGATCCCTCCCACATGGAATTCATCGACGAAATTCACACTGCGGCGGACCGGCTGAACCGCCTGGTTGAAAATCTTCTCGATATGACCCGGCTCGAATCGGGCCAGCTGGCAATTAAACGGGATTGGTGCGATATTCGTGATATTATCAATGCGGCGCTGAAAAAGGTCGAGAAAGAATTCGCCGGACATCAAATCACCATCACCATCGGGGATGATGTCCCGCTGGTGAAATGGGATTTTGGATTGATCGAGCAGACATTTACGAATCTATTTCATAATGCGTCTCAGTACACCCCCGCCGGAACGGCGGTCACGGTGGATGTGTCGAAAAAAAATGATACCGTTCGGATCGCTGTTGCGGATAACGGGCCCGGCTTTCCGGAAGAAGCACAGAAACACCTGTTCCAAAAATTTTTCCGGGTCCCGGGTTCAAAAGCGGGAGGAACGGGCCTCGGACTTTCCATCGCGCGTGGTTTTATCGAAGCCCATAAAGGGACTATTTCCGCATCGAGCGGATCGAACGGGGGCGCACGGTTCGACATCGTGCTGCCGATATAAATTGTTCGCGTACACCGAATTACTGTTTACCTAACTCTATGACCGTATGACAACGCTGACAGAAGAAATATTGGTTGTTGACGATGAAGTGCAGATGCGGCGGCTTCTCCGATCGACATTGGAATCCGCGGGATATAAAACAACCCTTGTCGAAAACGGAAAAGAGGCGGTCCACACCGCATCAACAAAGCGGTTCGATGTAATGCTGCTCGATCTCGGGCTGCCGGACGGCGACGGCATCGAGGTGTTGAAAAAAATCAGGGAATGGGCGGCCTACCCGATCATTGTGCTCTCCGTGCGGTCGACCGAACAGGATATTATTACTGCGCTCGATGTCGGTGCAAATGATTATCTCACGAAACCGTTTCGGACCGGCGAACTGCTGGCACGAATTCGCGGCGCCCTCCGGGTGCATCATTCTGCCGCGGCGGGGGATCCCGTCTTTTCGTTTGGAAGTATTTCTGTCGACCTCGAGGCGCATAGCGTTAAACGCGGCAGCGAACAGATCAAACTGACTCCGACCGAATTCGCCCTGTTGGCCCTTTTTATCCGTAATGCGGGGAAGGTGCTGACCCATAATTATATTCTGCAGCAAATTTGGGGGCCGAAATCCGAAGGGGAGTCCCAGTATACGCGCGTCTATGTCGGTCAGCTCCGGAAAAAATTGGAAGCCGATCCCAACAATCCGGCCTATTTCATCACCGAATCGGGCATCGGGTACCGGCTCCATGTTGAAGAATGATCGTATGAAACTCACGGTGAAAATACTCGTTGCGGCAATACTCTGCATCTCTTTTTTATTCGAGGGAGTTGTTCCTCGTCAACGGTCCGGTCCATCGTTCGAAGTACGCACCCCGGCGATATCGCCCCTTCATCACGACACATCGATCGTCACGATCGAGCATAAGACAGAACTGCAGTTTCATTCTCTCTCTTTCAGCAATTTCACCTTCGAAGAGGTGCGTCGCGGTTCACTCTTTGCGATCACCTTCCTTCGATTGCATTTTCCCGGCCGTGCGAGAGCGGGATTGATGGTCTATTACTTTCTCACCTCTCAAATTTTCTCCTCGGATCTCTAAAGTCCCTTTCTTCCGATATTTTCAACATCAATGATCCTCAGCGTGTGGAATGGAATTGTTCTTTATTCCCACGGGGAAAGATCTTCGCACAATTGACTATCTCTTAGAAAGGAATTTTTATGGATGCCAACCAGCAGCATGACGACCAGGATAATACAATTTTTTTTTATATTTTTATCGGTATGATCCTGATCGGAGGAATCGTCGTAGCCGTAAAATTTATATTTTACTGACCCGGTATCGGTGGATTTCAATACAAGACCCTGCTTCGGCAGGGTTTTGTATTGTATATCTTCGTGCTGTACTTTTACCGGAAGCTGCCTCAAAAAAAATAATCGTTGTATTTTTTTTGAGATAGGTTCTAATATTTTTTAAGCGTTGCACTTCCTTGTAGAACTCATGCTTTTAATTTTGTAATTTTAGTGATCGTAAAAAAAGGAGACCTATGTTCATCGGACATTTTGCGGTAGCGCTCGCCGCAAAAAAAGCGGCGCCAAAAACAAATCTTGCAACATTATTCGCCGCTGCGCAGCTCGTCGATCTGCTCTGGCCCGTTTTTCTGCTCCTCGGTTTGGAGCATGTACGGCTTGATGTGGGGAATACCGTGGTGACTCCGCTCGACTTTTATGATTATCCGATTACCCACAGTCTGGCCGGTGCGTTTGTCTGGTCCGTTCTCTTCGGTGCGGTCTATTATTTTCGAAGGAAGCTGAAGAGAGAATCCTTAATCGTCGCCGGGGTTGTGTTTAGTCACTGGATTCTCGATCTCCTTACCCATCGTCCCGATCTTCCCCTGTTCAACGACACCTCCATGAAATTCGGTCTCGGATTATGGAACAGCTTTTACGGAACGATCGTTGTAGAATTCGGGTTATTTATCGCCGGTTCCTATCTCTATTATACTGCAACAACCGCTAAAAATAGAACAGGGACATATGCACTGATAGGGTTGTTGGTATTGCTGGCCGGCTTCCATCTTGCAAATCTATTCGGCCCGCCCCCGCCGAATGTTGAGATGATCGCCGTCGCCGGAAATGCCATGTGGCTTTTTGTCCTGTGGGGATGGTGGATTGATAAAAACAGGACAGTAAAACCATTGACCACAGAATAAACGGATATATCAATGAACAACAAACAGCAATGTCTTGCCTGTGAACAGACACAGGAACATGTTCCTCTTATGACGATAGTATTTCAGAACAACACATTCTACATTTGTCCCCAGCATTTGCCGGTGCTCATTCACAATCCGCAGCTGCTTGCCGGCAAACTTCCCGGTGCGGAAGGAATGTCTCCAGCGGATCATCAAGATTAAGCTGTTTGCTTGCTGCCCGAGTCAACTATTCGTACATTCGGCGGAACATCGATTAAGCATTTTGTGATCATCCTTTTCCTTTTACCCATAGGAGAAAGACATGCAACGATTTACACTGTCTCTTGCGATAGCCGTTTTCCTTTTTTTACACACCGGTATCGCAAAAAACAATTCTTCCCCTGCGGTAAAAAAAGAGTACCGGCCTGGTGTGGTGATCGTAAAGGTGAAAGAAAGCCGCAGCGGAGGTTTTCAAAAAACAATTTCTTCGGCCGCCGTTTCCGCTTTGCAGTCGACCTATCAATTATCTTCTCCAAAAAATTTATTCCAGACCGCGGCGCTGAAAAAAAAGAACGGTATTGAAGAACTGGAACGAGTCTTTACATTCCGTGCGGATTCTCCGACCGATATCGAACTCCTGGCGAAAAAAATCTCACAGGATCCTTCGGTGGAATATGCAGAACCGGATTACCTGCTTGACGCAAATTTTGTTCCGAATGATCCCTTATATGCAAATATTTACCCGCTGAGTATCATCAAATCCGACCAGGCGTGGGATGTACAAAAGGGCGATTCAACGGTGGTCATCGCCATTATCGATACGGGGGTCGATTGGGACCATCCCGACCTCGCGGCCGCAATTTGGAACAACAAAACCGAAATTCCCGGCAACGGTATCGATGATGATGGTAACGGATTCATCGACGATGTCCGTGGATGGGATTTTGTTGAGTCGACTTCTCCCGGCGTGTACCCCGGCGAAGACAGCGTCGGCGAAGATAATGATCCGATGGATTTTAACGGACACGGCACTCATTGTGCCGGAATAGCGGCGGGGGTGACCAATAACGGCGTCGGCATCGCATCGATCGGCGGCGGGTGTACAATCATGCCGCTGCGGATCGGGTGGACAACTTCTGCCGGGGGCGGGGTCGGCTATACAAGTACCATGTCGAAAGCATTTGTGTACGCGGCCGATAACGGCGCCGATGTTGCCAGTTTAAGTTTTGGAACCAGTCTGGTTGCCGCGGAAGGGGCTGCCTATGCCTATAAAAACGGCGTCGTGATCTTAAACGCAGCCGGAAATCAAAATGCGGAAGATGTCGGTGCCAACGCAGCGCTCGGGGCAGAACCGTGGGCGCTGTCGGTCGCGGCAACCAACAGCATCGATAAAAAAGCCAGTTATTCTTCGTACGGAAAAGAGGTCGATATCTCTGCACCGGGAGGAGACTTCGGTTCGGGAAATAATACCGGCTTCCTGAGCACGATTGTCAATCCATCCCCGCTCTACGGTGGAAAATTGTATGAATATTTTCAAGGAACATCAATGGCAACGCCGCTTGTTGCCGGACTCGCAGGACTAATCAAGTCTCAGCACAAAGATTGGACGCCCGCACAAATTATGTTTCAGATCACCGGAACAGCAGATAACATCGATGTACTGAATCCATCATTTACAGGAAAACTGGGATACGGAAGGATCAATGCCTTGAGAGCCGTAACAGAAACGCCTGCATCTCCGATACCCAGCCTCAAAGTTGAATTTGCAACAATGAACGATGCAGTCGGCGGAAATAATAATGGCAGGATGGATCCGGGAGAAAACGTGCAGGTCATTGTCACCGTAAAAAATAACTGGGGAGATGCGACCAACGTTACCGGTACATTGTCGACATCGAATTGGGCTGTTTCGGTGACAAAAAATACGTCGGCCTATGGAACGGTGCGGGGTATCAGCAACCTTGACAGCTGCGAAAGAAACAACAGCGCCGATGCATTTACCATCTCCATTGATAAAGCCGCAATACCGGCCCCCGTTCAATTTACATTTCATCTGACCGCTGACGGGGGAATATCGCTTGATTATCACTTTACTTTTTCCATCGGATCCTCGGTATTGTTTGTCGATGATGATGACGGTTCGACCAATATTGAATCGTACTACACTTCCGCGTTTCATACGCTGGGGGTCGGGTTCGATGTGTGGGATCATTCCCTGCAGGGAACGCCAAGCACGGTGTTGCTGCAAAATTACAAATTGGTGATCTGGGCGTGCGAATGGGCGTTTCCATCCCTCAATGAATCTGACCGAGGCGTTCTTTCCACCTACCTGGATGGAGGGGGAAATTTATTCCTTTCCGGTCAGGATATCGCCTGGGATCTTGCCGATCCAGCAGGAGATGAATTTACAAACTCGAGCGGCGCATCAAAAACATTTTTTGAAAATTATTTGAAAGCAAAATACGTTGCCGATGATGCCGGAACAACCTCTCTGGTCGGCGCTGCGGGTGATTCAATCACCGGCGGACTGACGTTCCAGCGGACCCAGCCGATGCGCGCCTCTACTGAACAATACCCGGACGTCGTTGCGGCGAACGGCGGTTCTGTGGTGTCCGTCGTTTATGGAGCGGGATCGCATGTGAATCAGGGGGCCGCCGTCCTCTACAGCGGATCGTATAAATTGGTCTATTTTTCATTCGGCGGTTATGAATCGATCACCGATTCAACGATTCGTCTGACAGTGATGGACAGATTGCTGAAATGGATTAATGGGTATTCATTAACCGTCGATAAGTTAAAAGATATTGAAGATACCTCTGCTCCATATCCGGTAAGCGCCTCTCTTTCATCAAAAAACACCGTTCTCTCAATTGATCTTTATTGGGATACCGATGGTCAATTCCCGTTCCAGAAATTGACAATGACGCTGAATAATGGAAAATACTATGCGGCAATCCCCGCTCAATCGGCAAATACGGATGTCGAATATTTTGTGCTGGTAAAAACTTCGGGGGGATATTTGCCGTACACGATCAACTCATTCCACGTTGGACCGGATGTCGTTGCGCCGACGGCAGCGTTTATCGATACGATCGCCAATTCCGTGAAACTGTCCGGGCCGTACGCCGCAACGGCAACAATAACAGACAACATCGCCGTTGATACCTCAAGCGTGATGCTGCATTATTCCATTGGAGGGGGGCCGGAACAAACGTCTCAAATGCATCGATCAACGGGCGATACATTCACCGGTTCCATTCTCCCGGCTTCTCCCATTCCGATCGGAACAATCGTCACGTATTACCTGACAGGGAAAGACAAAGCGGCTGTCCCAAATTCAGTGCGGAGTCCTGACGGCGGCACACATTCTTTCGTCGTCGGCCGCGAAATAGTGGATAATTTTGAGACAGTCCGCCCGATTTGGAATCTTGGTTCATGGGGATATGCAGCGAATATTAAGAGATCCGGTCTGTACAGTATGACCGATTCACCGGAAGGGAATTATTCTGCCGGTGCAAACAATACTCTTGAGTTGATTCCCGGTTATGATGTATCGGCGTACGCGTCAATGCTGTTACAATTCTATCATCGAAATTCGATCCATACATCCGATACACTGTTCGTTGAAGGAACAAAAGACGGGACACTGTGGACCGTCATGAAAAAGATCACCGGTGCCTCGATCGGGTTTGCGAAAGAATCGTTCGTGCTTAAGGATGTTCTCGGAACACCCTTAACAAATGTACGATTCCGGTTCCGCATGGTAACCGATGCGGTCAATAATGCGGATGGAATATACATTGATGATATAGAATTACTCTCATCATCCTTGCTTGCTGCGGAAGAGATGCCGCCTCATCATCTCCCGGCAGATTTTGCCCTGTTCCAGAACTATCCGAACCCCTTCAATCCTTCAACGACGATCGGATATTCTGTTCCGGAGCAAAGTCATGTTCGAATTGAAGTCTTTACTATTCTCGGGCAGAAGATCGCAACGTTGGTCGATGCAGAACAGGGGGCAAAGATGTACGAGATACAGTGGAATCCCCGTGTTGCCTCCGGGTTGTATCTCTATCGCATCTATGCCGAATCGATCGGCAATCCTGCAAAGAAATTCGTTCAAACGAAAATGATGGTACTGCTGAAATAAAAATTTGTTGTTCATTTTTCGGTGGAACAATTATTGATCTTCATGTATCATTCTCGAAACAGATACCCGTGCGGAGAATTATCTCTTCGCCCGGGCGGTGACGATCACTACAACAGAGGAGAATGAGAACAATGACACTTCCATCCATTGTCGAAATGCAGCGGGCGTATCAACGCAAAGATTCTTCGTACGACGGGGTGTTTTATCTCGCCGTGCGAACGACCGGAATTTTCTGCCGTCCCACCTGCACGGCGCGAAAACCGCTTCCCAAAAACGTAGAATTTTTCTCTTCGCCCAAAGAGGCTGTTTTTGCCGGCTACCGACCCTGCAAAGTCTGCCGGCCGATGGAGGCGGCAGGAACTCCGCCCGAATGGGTCGGGACGCTGCTTTCAACGATCGAAAAAAATCCGGCTGCCCGATATTCCGATTCCTATTTACGGAATGCCGGCATTGAACCGTCGCGCGCACGCCGGTTCTTCCTCAAAAATTACGGAATGACATTCCAGGCCTATTGCCGCGGACGGCGGCTGGGAAAATCGTTCGAGCAGATTCGTACCGGCACCGATCTGGATGATGTTGCTCTCGGGTTCGGATACGATTCGCACAGCGGATTCCGCGAGGCATTCAAAAAAACATTCGGTACGGCGCCGGGACAGAGCAGAAACGGAGAATCGATCGTCGCATCGTGGATTGAAAGTCCGTTCGGCCCGCTGGTTGCGGCGGCAACCTCCACGGGGATCTGCCTGCTCGAATTCACCGACCGGCGGATGCTCGATCACCAGTTCAAGCGGCTTCGCCGGTATTTTCACTGCGCCATTGTCCCCGGGGAAAACGACCATCTGCGGCAATTGAAAAAAGAGTTGAAGGAGTATTTCGCGGGAAAAAGAAAGTTATTTTCGGTGAAAGTAGTTTTTCCCGGAAGTCCATTCGAACAAAAAGTATGGAATGCGCTGTTAAAAATTCCAGCAGGAACGACAGCATCCTATCACGATGTCGCCCGGATGATCGGTGCGCCGCAATCATCGCGTGCCGTCGGCAGGGCAAACGGCATGAATCGGATTGCCATTGTTATCCCCTGCCACCGCGTCATCAATAAGAACGGCGAACTCGGCGG
>Ga0172379_10011204_pt1 | contig 10729 bp, 5 predicted proteins | sample GrowelOW334metaG_FD_119756 | JGI IMG/M metagenome (GOLD analysis project Ga0172379, IMG submission 119756) | Groundwater microbial communities from an aquifer near a municipal landfill in Southern Ontario, Canada - Groundwater well OW334 metaG | ecosystem: Environmental > Aquatic > Deep... | reverse complement strand
GAAGACAGTCTTTATCAGCAAGTACTTTTATTAGTATCAGCTCTTTTGGCGAGCCTGTTCTTGGAGACCATTTTTGTTTATATCTATGAGCATGAGAATTATCAAGAAGGAGCGTTAGAAAATATTTCTTTGCTTGGCAATTTGATTAGCACGTTTTTTCTCTTAGCCACGGGTCTTGGCCTTAAGATTTTTATCGGACTGCCCGTTTGGCTGGAGTTTTTGATAGTCTTGCCCCTGATAGCTATTTTGATCAACGAGATAATTTGGGTAAATAAAATTGTGGCCAAGGATGGCAGGATTTTTGTTGCTACGCTGACGCTGTTGCTGGGAGAGTTGCTTTTGGCCGTCAATTTTCTGCCAATTAATTTTTATGTCAGTAGCTTTGTCCTCTTGGCGATATTCTATGTTTTGATTAGTCTGAGCTTGGATTATTTGAAAAAACAAATTGTTAGACTGGCAGTAGTAAAATATTTGGCTATCAGTCTCACGACCGTAGCAGTTGCTTTGCTTACCGCCCAATGGTTGTAAATATAAAATTTAAAGAATAATTTTAAAAAATATGAAAGACAAAAAGAAGGCTTCCCAGACAGCTTTGGAAGAAATGAAAATCGGCGAATCATCATCGCCTAAGGGTGAAGAGATTAAAAAAATTTATGAAGAAAATTCAACCTTTACTCAGCCAGCGAGAGAAAGCAGGATTTCCCAAGTGATTATTTTGGCGATCGTTTTCGGCCTGTTTGCCGGCATAGTGGGCGAGATTATTTTCAAAACTTATTTGGTCAATCTCGGCCCTTTTCGCGATTTCAATTTGAGCGATTCACTTTTGTCCGGCCAGGGGATAGTAATAAAAGAGCCGAAGAAGGTGGTGGTGGAACAAGATCTGCAAGTGGGGCAAGTGGTGGATAATTTGCGCCAAACCTCAGTCAATATTTATTTGAAGAAAACCGAGACAGATCCCCTGGACAAGATTTATTTGCCCGGAGAAATATTGGGTCAAGGCATTATTATTTCGGGCGATGGCTGGATTGCCACCGCGAAAGAAGTAGTGAGCGATCAGAAAAAAAGCTACGCCGTTATTACTAGCGAAGGCAAGGAATACTCTCCGACCAATTTTATCTCAGATGCGGCGACGGGATTGGTGTTTATGAAAATCAAAGCCGACAGTCTGGCGGTAGCAAAATTCGGTGAATTGGAAAAACTTACTCTTGGCCAGACAGTCTTGACATTGAATAATTCTGGCCGAGCAGTGGTAACGAGTTTAGAGTCATTAACCTATAGCGACAAGAAGGCGTCGGTGGATTTTATTTTCTCTTCTGAAGAATATAGAAAAAGAATTTTGATCAAAGATAATTTAGACCGTGATTATCTCGGCGCGCCACTCGTCAATCTCGCCGGTGAAGTTGTCGGCGTCATAACAAAGAGTGAGGCGCAGGGTATCAGCACGGCCGTACCGATGGATTATGCCACTGGAGCCATTGCCGGTATCTTGAAGAACAAGAAAATCAGCCGGTCTTATTTTGGAGTTCATTATCTTGACTTGGCTAATACGAGCGGACTCGATGAGGCAACTACGGGCGGCAAAAAGGCAGGAGCAGTGATTTGGGGCACCGACGCTTTGCCGGCGATCGAAGCAGCCAGTCCAGCCAAGAAAAGCGGCCTCAAGAAAGGCGATATAGTAATAAAAATTGAGGACAGCGATATTACCGACCGACAAGACTTGACCGAGCTTGTCAAAAATCATCAGCCGGGAGAAATCATTGATGTCACGATCTGGCGGGACAAAGAAGAAAAGGTTATCAAGGTTGAGCTCGGCGGAAAATAGTTTTTTCTTATTAATTTGAAACAAGGCAGCCAAAGGGGGTTGCCTTGTTTTGTATTTTATTGATTTAGCGCTATTTTTTCCGTTTTTTTGGCGATATTATTTGGCTGATTTAATAATCATTTATTTGTTAGCCTCTCTTGACAATATTTTTGAAATATGATAAGATACCAAGTTAAATATAAAGAATTATAAATATATAGGCTTTAATTGATAAATTTGCTTATTTTTAGCCAAATCTAGACAAAAAAAGCCGACAAATAAATTTTATGGAAAAAGAATACTTAAATAAATTGAAAGCCAACTGGAAAGTGATAGTTTTCATTGTAATTGTTGCTCTGATTTTGGGTTTGGGGCTTAGTGTGGCCCAGCCACTCAAGTATCGCGCGTCAGTCGAACTTTTGGTAATTCAAAAACAAGACCAGGCTGTCGATGCTTATACGGCCATCAAATCAGCCGAGAGGCTCAGCAATAATTTGGCGCAAGTGATCTATACCACTTCCTTTTTTGACAAAGTAATGAATGCCGGTTTTGGCATTGAAAATACTTTTTCCCCGGACGAAATCACCAGGAGAAAAGAGTGGAGAAAGATGATTGATACACAGGTAGCGCAGGAGACGGGCATGTTGCAAATTGATGTTTATCATGCTGACAAAACGCAGGCAGCTGAGATCGCTCGAGCGATCGCCTATATCCTGGCCACTAAGGGCGACGAATATCATGGCGCCGGTAAGAGCGTGACTGTCAAGACTGTTGACTCAGTTCTACTCTCGCGTTATCCGGTCAGGCCGAATATTCCGATCAATCTATTCACTAGCTTGGTACTCGGACTTTTGGCTGGTGGCGCCTACGTGATCATGAAAACAGAAAAGGGAAAGATCGCCACGGAATTTGCGAGAGAGGCTGTTGTCTTTGGCAAAGAAGACGAGAAGCTGGTAGTGAGGGAAGCAGACATGGTAGTTGCTCCGGTTTTCAACCAAATGATTGATGAAAATATAGTTAGTGAAAAGAAAGAAAATAAATTTTGGTCAAAAGAAAAACCGAGCGACGGCATCTGGACGATGTACGATTTCATCCCGTCAGCGATTTCACCAAGTAATAATTATTGGTACGATGGCGAGAGGCTGGAATTAGCGCCCGAGATGGTGAGCTAAAATATTGACAAAAGTTCTTAAATAAGATAAAAATCTTTAAGTAGTCCTGATTACCGGAAGATAAAAAATCAGGTAGTCGGGACCTTTAAGGATTGTTAGGGAAAGTAAATTGAAAATTAAACAAATCAAAATAAGCCCTTAGATGGGCAGGAGGAAAAAATGAAGAAGATAATACTGTTTTTGGCAGTACTGTTGGTCGCATTTGCCTTGGAGGCAAGGGCGGCGCGACAGGATGAGTTCAAACGGTTCGATACTTTTGGATCCTTCACCATGAGGAACGGGGTCACGGAAGAACAGCTCAAGGAATGGAATCCCGAGCTGCTCAATCCCCACGGACAGCTTTTGCTCAGGAAAGTAAAGGGCAAAAGGCTCTACGTAGAAAATCCGGGGACCAGTTCTTCCGGATCGGTTTCTAGCTCAGCTCCAGTTTCCAGGGAAACCCAGAAAGTGGCCAGGGCCAAGAAGCCGAGACGACAAGGAATAATCTTGGAGGAGGTGCTTGGAGGAGAGAATATAAAATCTTTTGCCAAGCGAAATTGTATGGATGCGAACCAGCTGGTTCGATTAAATCCGGAAATTTCGCGCAAGAGGATTGATCTCTCTCCATTTCAGCTGCGAGAAGGGGAAATGCTTAGGGTAATAAGTTGTCCCGAGTCTACTTCTACTCCAACTGAGAGTTCGCGTGAAAGCGCGATCATGGCTCCCGGCAGCACGGCCGTTGTTTCCTCTGTTCCTGAAGTCAAGATTCCAGTGGACAGCTCGTCTGATGAAGACAGCTGGAAGCCAGATCTGGGCTGGGGTATAGGCCTAGGTAATTCAAAAAATTCAGATTTTGTTTTTTCTGGATTATACCTTGGTCTGCCGATAACCAAGTGGTTGTCGGGGACAGTCGGAATGTCGATCTTCAAGGCCACTGACAAGGAGTACCTTGCCGGTGAAGATACCTGGAGGGGAGACCTCGGCCTTTGTTTCAAGGTTAACCACTTTGTGACAGAGGTCAAAGTGGGCGGTGATTATAATAACCGCCTAGGCCTTTCTAAGGGCCCCAATCTCTCTGGGAACATTCAGGGCGGTTACTGGCGGTTCTGGAACACGGCAGAAGCTTTTACCAATGTTGAGGAATGGCCATTTTGGACCCGGGATCGCCTAAAGTTTAGTTATTACCAAGGCGAGACCCATCTTCTTTCAGTCGGAGGCGAATACAATGCCTACGGTTGGAAAGATATGAGCCGTCCGCAGGACGGGTATTACTATACCCTCCGCGGCGGAGGGTTCTTGATGGATGAACTTGTGGTTCGCGACCATCCCATGAGCGTGCTCATAGGGGTTGGCGCCACAAGGCCGAAACAAAATGTCAACGATCTCAAGGATACCTATTATATCCAAGGGGAGTTGACGATCAAGCTGTTCTAACTTTAGGGGAGCGTCTTTCCGGGAAAAGTAAGTACTGGAAAAGACGCCCTCCTCAACTTTCGACTAAACACAAGGAGGCTTAAATGTTTACATGGAACAGAAACAGGATGATTGGATTGACCACGGTCATAGCGATCGTGGCAGCGTATTTTCTTTGGACGCACTACAAGTCACCGTCGTCGACAGTCACGGGGCCGAGCACGGAGACCATTGACCAACAGATTGGTCAGAGGTTCAACGTTCTCGTTGCCGAGGCGGAGAAAGCCGAGCCTGGCAAGAGGGACAGGGTCATGCAGGACCTGAAACAGTGGGCTGAGAAGTATCCCACGGCAGCGTCTGAACCAAGAGCTCTCGAGATCATCAGCAAGATTGAAGAGCTTGACGCTTCAGCCAAGCTTTCTCAGGCGATGATGAATTTGAAATCGTCTGACCTGGAGTCTGACTGGCAGAAGTACATGGGCAACCTCAGTTATATTGACAACAGGTACCATGGCACTAAGGCGGCTGAGGAAGCCAGGATGATCTTGGCCAACAAGGCAGCATATCTTGAAACTATCAGGCGCCACCATATCAAGGAGCACACAGATGCTCTTTCGCGTTTGGTTGGCCATCCAGTCACTGTTTGCGTGGAGCAGTATTACGACTGCTGCAAGACGAAACGGCAGGCTGAGGCTGATACAAGCCCCTGCTCTAATTGCCCCCCTAATAGGGGATGGCTTAATCCGCCTGTGGTTGAACCGTCTCCCGCGCCCGCTCCTGAGGAGCAGGTGATTGAGGAGCCAGCCTCGGCGCCAGAGCCGAAGAAGGCTCCAGCCAAGACCAAGAAGGCCAAAAAGGTCAAGAAGGTCAAGAAGGTCGTCACCCCTCCCAAAGAGGAGACACGGACCGAGCCCATTGAGGAGACTGTACCGGCCAATATCGCTCCTCCAGCCGAAGCTCCCGCAGACGAAGGAGTGACTCTGCCTGACGTTCTCCCCGAGACCAAACCCAAGCAGGGTACTAATCTTGAGAGGAATGAACAGGTTGAAGTCTCTCAGGTTGATGCCAACGGCATTAATCTCCGGGACATGGAAGCCAAAGAGATCGTGGGATTTACCAAGAGCCACAGGGTTCTGATAAATTTCATTGTCGGTGCCATTTACCATGAGGATAATGGTTCGACGGCGATTTCTTATCGCTACGATCCTTCTAAGCCGGTTTATATGGCCGGTGAATGGAATGAGTGGCTTTCGAAGAATAAAGCTACTCCTGCTGACGAGGTGAAACTCGACAGCAGGGTCGGTTACTTTATCTCTCTCGCCCAGCGGCCTGAAGTCGCGGGTAAGAGATTCACCCTCATCCAATACAATAACGAGGGGAAGATCCTGTGGTCCCAGTACGGAATGTACCGTGGACGCAGGAATGTTCACGAGAATAACGATCGTGAAAGATCGTTGTCTTTAAGGATCCCCTTTGAAGACGAAGGGGGAGCGTAAAAAGCATACAAGTCCCTAGAGTGCAACTGCACACTAGGGACTTTTTTTATTATTTCCAGCTGTTGACAAATTTTATAATATATGATAAGCTATGGTATCTGGATTATATCATAGGGATATTGTCTAGATGGATAGTTTTTTGAAAATTTAGAAATCATATTTTGTGTAATTTTAGGCAAAAAATTCACATCTAACCAAAAAGGAGGAAGAAAATGAAGAAGACAAGCGTAGTGATGGTGTTTTTGATGGTCGCAGTGGCTATGTTAGCCGCTTGCGGTTCCAAGAGGGCATCAAATGCCCCAGTGGTTCCAGTGGTGACCGCGCCGGTGAATTTAGAGGTCGTACCTCTGAATTCCTCAATCGTGATCACTTGTTCGCCGAATCCCGTCTCTGAAGAAGTAATGGGGTACAATCTGTACCTCGGTACGGAAAGCAGAAACTATAATCCGGCGATCAACATTGGGAACATGACGGTCAATGGACAGCTGTTTTATCGCGCCACGGGGCTGTCAAACGGGGTGACTTACTTCGTGACAATCAGGGCGTACTTGTCGAATGGCAAGGAAGGTCCGGCTGCTCCGGAGAAGTCCGCAATTCCGCAGGTGCTATTAGGGGACATGAATCCTCCAACAGCGCCCTCGACTTTGCGCCTGACTCCAGGCAATAGCGTGGTAGAAGTTTCCTGGATGCCGAGCCCTTCAACTGACGTATTTACTTACGAAGTGTTGATCGGTTCCACTGCGGGAAATTATGTCACGACTGTCAATGCCGGCAGCGCCCTCTCTACTGATGGCCGAATCCATTATGTAGCGCAGGGACTCGTGAACGGACAGATATATTATTTTACTGTCCGAGCCGTTGACCTGTCTGGCAATCATAGCGGCAATGCTGTTGAACAAGCAGCTATACCGCAGATTCCGGCATCGGGCACGGACCAGACACCGCCAGTCGCGCCTACGAATGTAGTAGCGATCGCCGGCGATATGGTCACGGACCTCAGATGGTCCACTGTTTCCGATGCGCTTTACTACAAAGTGTGGGTGAAACAGCAAGGCCAGGCATATGGTACTCCGACGAACATTGGCAACGCCACCTCTTATCAGGTGACGGGGCTGACAAATGGAGTGCAATATATCTTTGCCGTGACGGCAGTTGATGCCGCCGGGAATGAAAGCGCTCTTTCTACGGAAGTGAGCGCGATTCCTACCGGTTCTGGTATCGTACGCGATACCACGCCACCAGCAGTGCCGACCGGTTTGTCGGTGATTGCGGGCAGCGGAGTAGCCGAGGTTAGCTTCACAGCCAACACTGACCTTGATCTTTCTGGCTATGTTATTTTTTATGACACGGTCCAGAACGGTCATGCCAATATGTTGAATATTGGCAATCGAACCTTTTATAGGTTTGAAGGTCTAATTGCAGGCCAGACATATTATTTTTCCGTCCGTGCTTATGACGCGGTCGGCAATATGTCTGACTACTCTCCAGATGTGAGCGCAGTCATCACGGCCAATGCCACGATGTTCTTCGCTGAGCAGCTGGACGAGCGAATCACTCTTATAGTGCTGAACAATAATATCCCCACGCGTCTTGTAGGCGCGACAGTGACAGCCGGTGCGATTAGCGAGGTTTGTTGGAACTCGGATATTGTTGGTTGGGGTACTAACTCCAACCGTTGCGTGGCCTTTAGCCAGGTAGCGACATCTACGGTTATCACAAACATTCCAGCTGATGCCTTCAGAAGGCTCAGAGGGAATGTTTCAGTGAAACTGACCAGCGGGGCGGTCGTATACTTTGACCTGACTCTCTGGAGCACGATGCCGTTAGGCGGTATCTGGCCCGATGGTCAGGGAGGCTTGGAAGTCAATTTGACTTTCAGCGACTGGCCCCCAGCCATACCTCAGAATTTGGTTGGTGCGGCTGGTAATGCGCAGGCTACCTTCTCGTGGCAGGCGAACGCTGAGCCAGATTTGTCTGGTTATCGTCTGCATTACGGGACAGCCTCAGGGGTTTATCAGTTTCATCTGAATATGGGAAACGTGAGTTCTCACATATTGCAGGGACTGGTAAATGGAACGACCTACTATGTGGTCATTACGGCATATGATGCCAAAGGCCAAGAGAGTGGGTATTCGGGTGAAGTAAATGTCAGGCCCAATGTCACAGTTGGTCCGGACACCACTCCTCCCTTGATTCCTCAGGACTTGTTCCTGGTCCCGGGCAATGGGCTTATCAATGCCTATTGGTCCAAGAATCCTGACCAGGATTTGGCCAGTTACAACGTCTACTGGGGAACATCACCGGGCAACTATACAAACAGAGTTACCCAGGTGATAACGACCAGTATTACACTGATGGGCCTGACCAACGGCTTGCCAGCGTATGTAGCAGTGTCGGCGGTTGATCTCTCGGGCAACGAGTCCTTGAAATCAATCCAGACATCAGCTACACCTTCCGGACCATCGCCAGATGTTACTTCTCCTACGGCGCCAGTCAATTTGATTGTTGTCGTCATGGATGGAGGGGCTGACTTCAGGTGGTCGTCCAATACCGAGCCAGATCTCGGAGGTTATCTCTTTGGGATAGGCACAGTCAGTGGCGTCTATACGACGACCATTGATCTCGGTAACTTGAATAGTTACTCATTGCCGCTTACAAACGGTAATGTGTATTATATTGCGGTCAGGGCTTATGATAATAGCCCGAATCGCAACATCAGCGGTTACTCCGCTGAGGCTATGGCAGCTCCTGTTGCTGATTTGCCACCTGCGGCTCCGATTGGAGTGACAGCAGCGGCAGGCGATACCTATATAGATATCGCTTGGTCAGCCAGTAGCGCGACCGATCTCGCGGGTTATCGGCTCTATTATGGAGTAGCTCCTGGATCGCATCCAAACATGATCGATCTAGGGAATGTGCTTACCACCAGGCTGCAGAGTCTAGTGAATGGCACGGCTTATTATGTTGTGATGACGGCTTACGATCTCAATGATCATGAGTCTGGAATATCAGCAGAAGTAAGTGCCACGCCGACAGTAGCGCCCGATACTATTTCCCCTGACGCACCGGTAAATTTAGTAGCTCAGCCAGGTGACGCATTAGTCCGACTTTTGTGGTCGGCCAATATAGAGCCTGATCTGAATAGCTACACGGTTTATTGGGGTAATCAGCCGGGAGTGTATAGCGGTGTTGCCACGAATATCGTGGCCACCAGTTATCAAGTCAATGGACTAGCCAACGGAGTACGGTATTATTTTAGCCTCAGGGCGAGAGATAATGCTGGCAACTTCTCCGGGCTTGCCATTGAACGCTCAGCCGTGCCGAATGGGGTCATCCCAGACTTCACTCCGCCGGCGCCGCCAGTGAATCCAGAGACCGTGACCGCGAACCAGGCAATCACTTTGTCCTGGTCGCCAAACGCTGAAGCTGATCTGGCGCATTACAATGTGCGGATCGGCACAGTGTCTGGAGTTTATGGCGCGCCTGTGAATACAGGTACGGTCACCAACTTTCAGTTCACTGGCCTGGTTAACGGCACGACTTATTATATGGTCGTTACCGCCGTGGATACCAGCAACAATGAGAGCGGGTATTCAGCGCAGGTTACGGATGTTCCCAATCCCATCGTGGGTGGCGGCGATATTACTCCGCCGGGCGCTCCGTCGTCTGTTACGGCCGTAGGCAGGGATAGTTATGTTGACCTCGGCTGGACCAATCCAGGAGACCTGGATTTCTGGGGAGTCAAATTGTATATCGGGACAAGCTCTCGAAACTACAATGTTGGAATCCTCAATCTGGGTAATCGGACATCCTACAGTGTCCCGCTGACAAACGGGGTCATGTACTATCTTACCCTGACAGCCTATGACACGTCTCTCAACGAGAGCGCATATGGCGCTGAGGTTACTGGCCTGCCGACTGTTAGCGGTGGTGGCGGAGGAAATAATCCTCTTTTACCGCCTACTAACTTTGCTGGCACCTCGCCCAGTTCAGAGACAGTGTATTTGTCTTGGACAGCGAGCGCGACGCCGGCGATTGGTTATATCATTTATTTTGGTGATCAATCCGGCGTCTACAATCAGCAGTCAGATATGGGCAATACCACATCCCATATGTTTGCTGGTCTTCTTTCCGGTAGCAGAAAATATTTTATTATCAAGTCCTATGACTTGGATGGTAATTTATCTCTTGCCTCACCGGAGATAAACGTGTTGGTACAATAAGTACTGGCATTCAGCCCACCGTATATCATTTACGGTGGGCTTTTTTATTTATTTTATAATTATTGACAATATTATTTGGATATGCTAAAATGCCATATTAAGCAGTCTTTGCTGTTTAATAAGGACTTTGAAATTTTGTTTAAAATAAAGGGAAATGTAGGCAAAACAACCATTCAACCAAAGGAGGAGCTATCATGGAAAGAAAAGTTTTATCGGTGTTTTTTGCGATGGTGACGGCCCTTATTCTCTCCAATTGCGGCGAGAAAAGGGTGGAGCAGAAGGTGATGGTGGGATTAAGCAAAAATATGCATATCGTATCGTCCACCACCGGATATGTTAATGTCCTGATCAAAAACAGCGACATTGACGGTAAGGGCGGCAAGCAGTCCTATCTAAGGGCTGATGTCATCAAGCTTGGCGTAGGGCCCGATACGATCAGTTGGCCGCAAGCCGCGACCAGCTATCTCGTGGCGGAGTTCAGCCAGTCTGTCACAGAGACTGTCATCGCCGGGATCAAGGCTGATCCAAATACAGGCAAGGTAAGATTTGCCCCGTTCATCATGTTGAAGAATGGAACCATTATTTGGTTCGATCTGAAGCAGTGGGCAGTGGATGGCGCCACGCTGGCGATTGTCAGTGACGGCG
>Ga0172379_10011203_pt1 | contig 10730 bp, 5 predicted proteins | sample GrowelOW334metaG_FD_119756 | JGI IMG/M metagenome (GOLD analysis project Ga0172379, IMG submission 119756) | Groundwater microbial communities from an aquifer near a municipal landfill in Southern Ontario, Canada - Groundwater well OW334 metaG | ecosystem: Environmental > Aquatic > Deep... | reverse complement strand
TATTCATGCTTTCGGAGTACCTTCCGACAAAAATAATTTTTCGGCGGGAACGGAATTGATATTCCGTTCAAGGAATCCTCATTCCGTCGGTTCCCCGGGCAAGCCCGGGGTCTGCCTCGGAATTAAAATCTCGCTGGCACATTTTTCCTGGAATTATTTTACCGCAATTTTGAAACTTGAAAACGCAGATTAAAAGATGCCGCCGTACCGATTAAATATTGGCACCAAGCTTTTTCCCGTAAGTTGCGTTGTTTTTGCGGAAATACGGCTTTTACCCGAATCCTATCGCAATCTGCCGGCTTTGAATGTGGCAAAGTCAACACAATAACCGAAACTGCACACCTGGCTGGCGGCGCACCTTGAAGCCTGCGGCATCCAAACATCGCCCCGGTCATTGCAAATACCACAACCGTCAAACGTACCGGGACGGCACATCCGGGTCATGCATACGCCGTCGATACAACTCTCATCGGCGCCGCATTTTGACGGGATATCGACCCAAAGTTTGCCATCGGATCGGCAAACCCGGCATCCGGAAACCTCGCCCGGATTACAATTGGCCGTAACGACACAAGCTCCATCAACGCAAGTTTTTCCCGAAACACAACCTGCCTGCGCTGACCACTTCAAACAACCGCCGGATAAGGAACAGGTTTGCACACCGTTGCCGGAACACTGCCGATCCCCGGCGTTGGCGCATGTCGGAACGCAAACCACCGAACAATTGCCCGCGGCCGAACATGTTTCACCCGAAGGGCATGCAACCGCGACCGACCACTCCCGGCAGGAATCGGCGTCGTAGTTGCCGCAAGTTTTGTAGTTAGCCGCACCCTCGCACAACTTAGCACCCAAAGAATCACATTCATTCGAGCAGATATTCTTCCCACACTGTATTGTTTTCGGGCTTTTCGCCAAAAGAGGGCTGCCTCCCGCCGGAATATTGGCCGGATATGCGTAAATCGCGTGAGACTTGCCGTCTTTCAAGCTATTTGGAGTTGCTAGATAAAATCCGTGTTCATTGTTGCCGCCGCATTGGTTTCCCACCGCAGCTTCACGAACTGAATTCGCCGTTACCGAACCGATAAAAACTCCTGATCCGATCTTTCCGTCAGCATAGAAATGAACCGCGATGGGATTCGCATAATCGTTTGCATCACAAGCCCAACCGCTGAAACTATTGCAATCCGCATAATCAAAAGCGCCGACCGGAGAATAATTTTCGGGAAAATAAGCCCCGTCTCCCGGATCAACGGCGCCAGCGGGAATTAAACAATTTCCGACTTTGCAAAACGCGATGTGTGTAAGAGCGTAAGGCGTGGCCGCCGCAATAACTCCGTGCGTGATCCAATCCGCGCGTTCAACCGCAACTTTATTTGTATCCATATGCGCGGCATCGGCCGATGCGGAGGATGCGGAGAATGTCCGTTCCCGAATTACCAGATCAAATTTTGTCGCATAAATCATTGCCAACGATGTTCCATTTATGATCCCGGAATCAGTTCCATAAAAAAATTGCTTTCCGTTGTATTGAATCATATAAACATATGGTTCATTGCCAGGCGTATCGTGATTGGCAATCAAGGGAGTTACCGCATACGGACCAACCGCGGCTTGGACATAGGACCCGAGATGAACCACATTAATGAGCCCGGTTTTTCCAACACCGCTCAAATAGCTGTTCATACCATTAACGACGGCAATCCCGCCATACAGGGTCAATTTTGTCGCACTTGTACGGGCTTGGGCAAGAGCAACTATCTGCGCCGGATCAAAATGGTCTTGATGATGGTGGGTGATCAAAATAAGATTTATTGCATTTAAATCTATTCCGTATTGATACAAGCGCGCCAAACCGCACGTACCCGTACCGGAATTCGCGTTATTCGTCCAGCAAGAAAAATCCACCAGCAAATTATTGCCAACCAAGATTGAAGAAAGCTGGCGGCCATAAGTCGTCCATCCGCCGGGATCGGCGGCATCGGTACCAAGAAATCTAATCGTCACCCCCAGATCGGCGGCATCAACAGGCAGTGCCCCAAAAAAGAGCGCGGTAAAACAGAATAATATGGAAAAAATAATAATTTGAAATTTTTTCATTTTTAAGTTTTTACCTAGCTAATACTATTTTTCTATTAAAAACTATTATAAATTAACTTAGAAAATGTTAATTCTTTTTATACCTCGTCAGCTTGCTGCGGGGAACAGGAGTCCAGGGGAAACATCCTCTGGTTGCGGCGGGGTTAATACCCCGACGCAAGAACTTAATTTATTTTAAAATTTTATTCCGAGGTAGACCCCGGGCTTGCCCGGGGAACCGACGGAATGAGGATTCCAAAGGAAACATCCTTTGGCCGCCCTAGGTAATCTGGAAGTACCCTTCGGCGTGGTTTCAGACCACGTCGGGCGGAATACCGCTTAAAATATATTTTTGATTTTGGCATCGCCAATAACTGCTTCTGCAATTCGGCAATTAATTGGACAATTAATTTAATTATAAGCTGTTTGATTTCGGCGATTTTGGCCAAAATCTCGGCGCGCACCATATTGGGCGCCGGATTCTCAATTATTGTCCCGCCGCCGTAAGAGGCAACGCATTGACCGAGGGAATTACAGGATTTCCCAGCCACGCAAATACCGCAGTTTAATGATCCGCCACAGCCATCGCTCCACGATCCACATCGATAATTTCCCAAAATCGCGCATGTTTTTGCCAAACAAGTTTGTCTTGGCACGCATGCTCCGTTGGAACAAACTTGGCCGGCGGCACATCGAGAATTGGCATCAGCCCACGCCGTACCCTCCACATTGCAAACCTTGCATCCGCTCACGCTTCTTGCCGCGCAAATTCCAGCATCGCTGACGCCATATAGATAAAAATTCAACGATCGGTAAAACCCCATATCATCTTTGCCATCGCCGTTCCAGTCGCCGGTAACGGGCTGGTCGGAGGCGGAACCAAAGGTAAATAATTTGTCAGTGATTGCACCGTCCCAAATTCCATTACCGTTAAAGTCCAATTCCCACGCACCATTATTTTTGTAGCTACCGATCTCGGTTTTGCCGTCGCCATTCCAGTCGCCGGTAACGGGCTGGTCGGAGGCGGAACCAAAAGTTAATAATTTGTCAGTGGTTGCCCCGTCCCACGCGCCGTTACCGTTGAAATCCAGCGCCCAGACACCATTGCCTTTGTAATTGCCGATCTCGGTTTTGTCGTCAGCGTTCCAGTCACCGGTAACCGGTTCATCGGAAGATCCACCAAATATAAACATCTTATCGGTTGATACTTGCCCAGACCATTCATTTTTTACATTTTGGCTAATTTGATGCAGCTTAATTGCATCCGCGGGAATCCGGGAATAATAATCAGCCGGGCCGTTAATTCCATCTTTCAATCCATCACAGCTTTTATATATAATAACTGAAATCCGCACTCCAATCGCCGCTTGGCGGAAAATACAGCCCTGCACCACTCACATTGCCATACATAGAACGAAGATTATAATCGCCATCGGCACGCCAAACATAAGCAAACGCACAATTGCTTTTTAGACATTCCGTGCCGCCGCTGGCCCCAAGCCAACGCCGTAACCAAGCTCATAACCCGGGGCAATCAATTCGGCGACACTGTCTGGCGGAGTAGTATCATACAATAAAGCCATATGGCTTTCCGATGTTAAAGGTGTCGCTTTTTCGCCGCACCCGCCGACAATTACCATAATACATCCCCTAACGGGAATTTTTACCGGCAACATAAAATTAGTATCCGCTCTTACCTTCTTGTTATCCGAATTTTTCAAAATATATGCCGCCAGCCAAGTATGCGCCGGCAAAGTTGCGTCATTTAACTCAGAACCGCTGGCCGGACAATTGCCGCTGGGAACATTTGCCATCCAAACCAAAGATTGGGTAAAAAACGGTTCCGTGGGCGTCATTGATACATAACCCGACAAACCCTTAAAATAAACCTCTCCGGCAGGCAAAGGAAAAGAATAAACCACGCCTTTGCAATACCCCTCGTTAACTGTAGCTTGCGCTGTGAGCTCAATTCTGCCTTCCGCCGCAAAAATACCTGGAGCCAAAAGAATACCCGCCATAACAATACCCAAACTAACAAAATATTTTTTCATATTTTTATCAAAAAACCATTGAATTATTATAACACAAAATATCAAAATTATTTCCCGCCAATCAAAAATATATTTTAAGCGGTATTTCGCCAGGCGTGGTCTGAAACCACGCCGAAGGGTACTTCCAGATTACCTAGGGCGGCCAAAGGATGTTTCCTTTGGAATCCTCATTCCGTCGGTTCCCCGGGCAAGCCCGGGGTCTACCTCGGAATAAATTGATTTAATTTCCCCATCGTCGCATTCCCCACATTCCCCGAACCGTATTTTAAACCGTAGGGCGTTAAAATTTCGCTGGCGTATTTCTGCTGGAATTGCTTGACTGCGGTTTTGGTAATGCCGCCGTAATCGCCGGTGGGCACCACGGCAAAGCCCTGCGTTTTCAAAACCTCCTGCAAACATTTCACCTCGGCATCGTTTTTCATCCCGTAATAAAGATTTTTGGTAATTTGGGTGCAGGAATATTTTCCGCCTTGGTACGCCGTAGCATTTTGCGAAGACGGCCCCGTCATCGCCTTCAACTGCGCCTGCAATTTAGCGATCAACGCCACGATTTCATTGATCTTGACCATGATCTCGGCCCGAGTCATTCTTACCGTTGGTTTTTCAATTGGCGGATTGGTTGTCCCACCACCTCCGCCACCCCCACCACCACCTCCGCCGCCACCGGATGATCGGGTAACGCAAACCCCATTGCTGCATATTTTACCAATAGCCACACAATCAACATCGTTGTTCCATGTTGATTCGTTTGTGCAAGTGTTGTTGTCGCAGCCCTTTTTAACGGTTTCTCTTTGCGTCCAATTACCGCCGCAGCGGTAATTGGTGGTCAGGCCATCGTTACCGCAATCTTGGAACAAAGATTCCTTGGTATTGCAGGAGTTGTACCAATACAATTTACCACTGTCACACTTCTTGGAAGCATGGGCGATGCAATTTGAATTTGAAATCGTAAATGTTTGACTCTCTGCCAGTTTGGAAACCATATTACCGGATGAAAATATACGCGCCACATAGATTCCCGACCAGGTTGACGGAACTGTGAATACGCACGATCCCGAACTCTTAGCGCTACTACCTTTTGTCTGGGTACAGTTGGAAATATATTTATAATCAACTCGGGCAGCATTGCTTGCATCCGATTTATAGATACCAATCCAATCGCCAGCATCAACCATGGGAACATCTTTCCACGATATAGTTATTTTCCCGCCAACGGGAACGCTGTCCGAATTGACAACCAGCGTTGTTGAAAACTCGCATTTGCCATTTTTGCAAATTTGACCGTCGCCGCATCCAGAAACCCAACCCGAACCGTCCTGTTTGCAATATTTGCAACCATCGGTAACCGTGGGAATACATACCGTTGACGCGGTTCCGTTCAATACGGAAGCAGTCGCGTAAAACGCGGTTTTAAATTTATTTATTGTTACCTCGTCATAATCCTGATGAGGTATTGTTGATTGATTGTGTCCGTAAACCCAAAAAGGCAATTCATAAACCGCCACGCCATCGCTGTTTTCCAATGCCACGGCAGTCATCTGCCGCACCACATCAGCCGAATAAAATTTTACGCTTGCCGGAAGCGGATAAACGCTGGAATTGGCCAGATACGAAACCGCGTAAACTCCGGTAATAAACGGCCATGGATGAACCAGGTTTTTTGCCTTGGCGAGATAATTGCTAAAAACGCTTGAATTAAAGTTATTTTTAAATGATCCCCAATACCACATCTGGCTCCCGTCGCTCGCCAATGATTTATTGGCGCCGTAGTATAAACCGCTTAGTTTTTCGAAATCATCAAAATTAGGGTTGGAATCGCCGTCAAAATAAAGAGTTGGCATATACCGCAAACCCGGATTTATGGCATTTTTTACCGCCAGCATCGCCGCAACGCCGGCAGGTGTTACATCATCGCCACTGGCGGAATTAGTGCGAAAATCTTCATTACCGAAAGCGGTCAGGTTTGGATATGCAAGCGAAATTTGCGCCAAAGCTTTGGCCCATCCCGCCGTAATTTCCATTTTCTTGGAATTATCACTCGGCATAATCATCACCCACACGTTAAGATGAATATTGTTTAAAAACTCTTTAAGACCATCCGAAGCGGTTTCGTTAACCGAATTCCAAACCACATAAGTTAGCGTATTTACTCCTAAGGCCCGGGCGGCAAGCTCTGTCGCTTGATAATCTATCTTCCCATTGGCATAAACCCACGGCCTGCCGTAAACAACTTTGGATTTTTCCGTCCACCCAGCCGAACAACCGGAAATTTTCACGTTACCTATCAACGATTCGACGCCGGAAGTAATATTTACGGCGTACGCATAAATGGTATGCGCCGCGCCATCGCGCACGCCGGATGGAACTGCCCATTTGATTCCATGCGCCGTTTGCCCGCCGCAATATTTTCCCACTGCGGCCTCGCGCGTGATATCCGCTTTCGCGCTTCCCAATAATTTGCCGCCAGCCAACGGTCCATCATAAAAATTTACCGCCAGCGGTTTTACATAATCATCAGCGTCGCAAACCCAGCCATAGACATAATTGCAATTCGAAGGGTCAAGATAGCCAACAACATCAGTAGCCGACGCCTTCCCTGACACGAAAGCCACAAGAAAACTTACAATGAATAGCACCCAGTAATTATTTTTCATAAATTATTTTACTGCAATGAGTGTATTCAATTTCCCCATCGTCGCATTCCCCACATTCCCCGAACCAAATTTTAAACCGTAGGGAGTTAAAATTTCACTTGCATATTTCTGCTGGAATTGCTTGACCGCGGTCTTGGTAATCCCGTCGTAATCGCCGGTGGGCACCACGGCAAAGCCCTGCGCTTTCAAAACCTCCTGCAAGCATTTCACCTCGGCATCGTTTTTCATTCCGTAACGAAGAACTTTGGTGATCTGAGCACAGGAATATTTTCCGCCTTGGTGCGCCGTAGTCCCTGACGAAGGCGACCCGCCCATCGTTTTCAGCTGTTCCTGCAGTTTGGCGATCAGCGCCATAATCTCATTAACCTTGGCCATGATCTCGGCCCGGGTCATCTGAGTGACTGGCTTGGTTGTGATTGGAGGATTAGTTGTTCCACCTCCGCCACCGCCACCTCCGCCACCACCCGAAGAAACACACTGGCCGCCGGCAGTGCAAGTTTTCCCGCTCGCGCAAGCGCCGCAATTGATTGTACCATCACAATTATCATTCCAATTTCCGCATTCGTAATTTCCCAAAGCCGCGCAGGTTTTAGCCACGCAAGCCGGTGCCGCGCAAACTCCCGCACCCGAACAGGATTGGCCAGTGGGACAATTGGTAGTTGCGTCCCATTTGAGACAACCGTTGGTGGTGGTGCAGGTTTTGTAGCCCGTGGTGCCATCGCATTGTTTGGCGCCGCTGGTGCATTCGTTAGTGCAGTTGGTTGAGCATACTCCATTGCCGCAGGTTTTCCCCGTGCCGCAGGCCACCGCAGCTGACCATTTCAAACAACCGCCGGACATTGCACAGGTTTGCACGCCGTTGCCATTGCACTGCTTGGCATTGGCAGTGGTGCAGGTGGCCATACACGCCGGCACCGCGCACACTCCCGCGCCGGAACAGAATTGGCCGGTGGGGCAGCTAGTAGCTGCACCCCATTCCAAACAAAAATCAGTATCATAATTGCCACAGATGCGCACATCACCATCCTTGCACTCCTTGGCACCACCGGTACAGCGATTAACACAATATGGTACCAGCGTCTTTTCAATATTCAAAAGCGAAAATATTGCGCTTCTGTCAACGCCAAAATATATCAACGCATCCGCTTTATTATTATATAATCCGATTGCGTTTGTTTCGTTTGTCCAGATATAAATCTTTGCTTGAGGAAATTTAGATACAACTTGAAACACAAAATCATTATACGAAAGAACTCCTGGAGTATACTTACCGGTTGTTGCATTTTTGTATAATTCCAATCCTATAAAATCAGGATTCGCGCCTTCATTATAAAATTCATTATATTGGTCAACGAAAGGTTCAACTATTCCCACTTGAATTAAAGGGTTTATTTGTTTCAGTTGTTTCATTTTCAAATTAAAATCCGCACCCGTTAATTTTTTATAATTGCCATAACCACTTTTATAGCTCCACTTCCATTCATCAAAAACTATAATATCCGCACCATTCTGCGCACTGGCTAAACATTCTTGCGAATACGATAGATAGCCGCAATGAGCCATAACCTTTAATCCTCTTGCGTGCGCCAAACCTACATTTTCCTTGAGCAGTCCATAAACTACTGCACTCGATATTCCGTCAAAATTATCCGATATTTTGTCAATATAATTTTTTAATTCGCTTAAATCTTTAGTCACATAAATACCCGCATATGTTTCGGTTCGCTTTACATACGACCTAATTTCGTACCAACTGATCCACGACGGACTTTGGGTAGTAATTATGCGTATGTAGCGTACTTGCTTTATCGTATTTTTAAAATGAACATTAATCCATTGAAGATTTTTGGTATATCCATTAAATTCGTAAATCAAATCGGTAGGATTCGGGGTCTCGCCAGCATAGATTTTATGCATGGTTATTCCGTCCGGACTCTGCCCGGACAACATCCGCAAGTCGGATAATAAATACGAAGATCCCAAATCAAGCTCGATCCATTGAGGCGATTTTTTTCCGGCATTCCAAGAAGTCAAAATATTACCATCTATCGCATTATTCGGCGTTTGCGCATTGTAACTGCTTGATGCCATAGCTGATACCGGCATTATAACCGCTTCTCTGCCATCGCACACAAAATTATCGTCACAACTCGCAGATACCCCCGATGAAAAACCACCCAATAATAACACGCCGGATAGTATCAGCATTCGATGGCAATATTGCATAAATTAAACAGTTAATTATTTTACAAAAAAAACATTCAATTTCCCCATCGTCGCATTCCCCACATTCCCCGAACCCACGCGCAAGCCGTAGGGCGTTAAAATTTCACCGGCATATTTCTGCTGGAATTGCTTGACTGCGGCCTTGGTAATCCCGCCGTAATCGCCGGTGGGTACCACGGCAAAACCCTGCGCTTTCAAAACTTCCTGCAAGCATTTGACTTCCGGATCGTTTTTCATTCCATAATAAAGATTCTTGGTAATTTGCGTACAGGAATAAGTTGCTGCTTCTTCGGTTATCACTTTTAGCTGTTCCTGCAGCTTGGCGATCAGCACCGTAATCTCGTTGATCTTGTCAATAATCTCGGCCCGGGTTAATGTTTTGGACGACGAAGAATTGTCAATGCAAATACCGTTTGAGCAAGTGTTCTCCGAACCGCAGCCGCCGCAGTTCAATGTCTTGCCACAACCATCGGAAACGCGGCCGCATTCGTAATCAAGCGAATCGCAGGTTTTGGGAACGCAGGGAGGCGTTGAGCATATGCCCGCGTTACAGGTTTCGCCGGTTGCGCAAACGGTAATCTCAGACCAGTCCAAGCAGCTATCGCCATTATCATCGCGGCAGATTTGATAGCCGTTTTCCACACACTGCTTGGCGCTGTCAATGGTGCATTCATCTTCGCAGGTGATTTTACAAATCCCGCCGCTGCAGACCTTGCCGTTTGAGGAACATTCTTCGGCATTATTCCAAACCGAAGCACTGGTACAAGTATCATTACTGCATCCTCTGGCAATCGTCTGTCGCTGGGTCCAATTGCCGCTACAGCGGTAATTGTCGGTCAGCGCATCGCTGCCGCAATCCTGGGCCAATCCTTCCTTGGCATTGCAGGAGTCGTACCAGTATAATTTTCCGCTGGCGCATTTCTTGGAGGCATGAGCCGTACAATTGGATACGCATTTGCCGTTGGAACAGGTTTTGCCAGTGGCGCAGGTTCCGCAATTAAGAGTCGTGCCACAGCCATTGCTCCAACTGCCGCATTGGTAATTACCCAGAGTAACGCAGGTTTTGGGAGCGCAAGCGGATTTGCATTCGCCATCACTGCAGGTCTTGCCCGTGCCGCAGGCCACTGCGGCTGACCATTTCAAACAACCACCGGATAGGGCGCAGGTTTGCACGCCGTTGCTGTTGCACTGCTTGGCATTGGCAGTGGTGCAAGTTGCAACGCACGCCGGTGCCGCGCAAACTCCCGCGCCCGAACAAAATTGGCCGGTGGGGCAGTTAGTTACCGCGCCCCATTTCAAACAGCCGTTGGTCGTGGCGCAAGTTTTAAAACCAGTGGTGCCGTCGCATCGTTTAACGCCAGCAACACATTCATTGGCACAAGTTGGAAGCGGCGAACAGGTAATTGTTTTGCTTCCCAGTAAAGAGTTCCCATCGGGTATTCCAATAGCATACGCATAAATCGTATGCGATTTCCCATCTTTTAAACTTGCCGGAGCCGCAAAAGAAAAACCATGGTTAGCATTGCCGCCACAGCTGCTGGCAACCCCCGCCTCTCTTTGAATATTGGCAGTCGCCGAACCGACAATCGTTCCGCCTTTCCCCGCTTGCCCGTCGGCGTAAAAATGAATTGAAAGCGGCTGAGCGTAATCGCTTTGATCGCACGCCCAGCCGGCAAATTGATTGCAAGTCGCCATATCAAAAGATCCTTTAGGCGCGGGATTA
>Ga0172379_10011202_pt1 | contig 10730 bp, 8 predicted proteins | sample GrowelOW334metaG_FD_119756 | JGI IMG/M metagenome (GOLD analysis project Ga0172379, IMG submission 119756) | Groundwater microbial communities from an aquifer near a municipal landfill in Southern Ontario, Canada - Groundwater well OW334 metaG | ecosystem: Environmental > Aquatic > Deep... | reverse complement strand
TAAAGAGCTTGCCGTATCAGCGACTAAAAAAGACGAAAAAAATTTAATTTTTTGGTCGGCTTTGGGAGCGTGTGTTGACAATTTGGAGCTCACAGTTGAACAGAAAAATAAAGATTAAAAATTTTTTTCTTCATGGTACAATCTGATCGTGACAAAGGATATTACAAACCTGAAACTAAACAAAGAGCAACAAGACGCGATTAAATTTGGGAAGGGACCCCTTCTCATAATCGCCGGTGCCGGTACGGGGAAAACCACAGTTATCACCGAAAGAATTAAATATTTGATTTTGGGTAAATACGCAAAACCTTCTGAAATTCTTGCATTAACTTTTACAGAAAAAGCAGCCAGAGAAATGGAAGAAAGAGTAGACATTGGCCTTCCTTATGGTTATACACAAATGTGGATAATGACATTTCACTCTTTTTGTGACAGGGTCTTGAGAAGTGAAGCTCTCCACATTGGGCTTGATCCTCGTTACAAACTGATGACAGAAGCCAATAGTATTCAGCTTCTTCGGAAAAATATTTTTAAATTGGATTTAAATTATTTCAGACCCTTGGGAAATCCTACAAAATTTTTAAGCGGAATGTTGCAGCATTTTTCAAGACTTCAAGATGAGGATATCAGTCCAAATGACTATTTGGACTGGGTAAAAGGTAAGCGTAGCTTGGCCAGCCAAGGCCCTGGTAAGAGGCAAGAGTTAAAAGATTCCGAGGAACAAAAAACTGAATTACAAAAGTTGGAGGAACTTTCAAAAGTTTATAAGGCTTACGACGAGCTAAAAGTAAAAGAAGGTTTGGTGGACTTTGGAGACTTGATAGTTAAGACCCTTAAACTCTTAAGAGATAGGCCGAATATTTTAGCCGAATATCAAAAACAGTTTAAATATATTTTGGTAGATGAGTTTCAGGATACCAATTATGCCCAGAATGAGCTAATAAAACTCCTTGCAGGGAAAAAAGGAAATATAAACGTAGTGGGGGATGATGACCAAAGTATTTATAGATTTAGAGGTGCGGCTGTTTCAAACATTATTCAATTTAGAAGTAGTTATCCGAAAGCAAAAGTTGTTGTATTAACTAAAAATTACAGAAGTACCCAGGAAATTTTGGATAGAAGTCATGATTTAATTAAATTTAATAATCCCGATAGACTTGAGGTTGTTGAAAAAATAGATAAAAGATTAAAATCTCAAGTTGCTAAAGACGGAACTGAGATTAAATTTATTCACGCAGATAGAGTAGAAAACGAGGCGGATCAAATTGCCAATGAAATTGTGAAATTAAATTCAGAGGAAAAATATAGATGGGGTGATTTTGCAATTTTGGTTCGTGCCAATAATCATTCAGATCCGATAATTAGAGCCTTGGGGCGTCACGGTATTCCTTTCCAATTCCTCGGTCCCGGCAGGCTTTTCAAACAGCCGGAGATTGTCGACCTAATTTCTTATCTTAAGGTTCTTTACAACTTTGACGATTCGGTCGCCTTTTATAAGATTCTTTCGAATGAATATTTCGATATAAATTTTCGCGACATAGCTGCGATGGGAAATTACGCAAAGAAATATAATCTTTCACTTTTTGAGACTGCAGAAAAAATTGATGGTGTTGCAGTTACTAAAGATACAAAGGAGAAGGTCGATAAACTTTTAGACGTTATTAAAAAACATTTTGGACTTATTAAAAAAGACACAGCGGGACAGATTCTCTATTATTATTTGGAAGACACGGGGTTGATCCAAAAACTTCTTTCTCCAACTTCTATTGACACAGAAACAAGGGCAAAAAATATTTCAAAATTCTTTGATAAATTAAAGACCTATGAAGTTGATAATGAAGACGCAACTGTCCCGGCAGTCGTCGACTGGTTGGACCTTTGTCTGGAATTAGGGGAAAGCCCGTTGGCTGCTAATGAAGATTGGACAGAAATTAACGCTGTTAATATTTTAACGATTCATTCAGCTAAAGGACTGGAGTTTCCGGTCGTATTCTTGGCAAATCTTGTATCACAAAGGTTTCCAAGCATGGAGAGACGTGAACAAATTCCTATTCCTGATGCCATTATTAAAGAAATCTTGCCCGTGGGGGATTTTCATTTGGAAGAAGAACGCAGGCTTTTTTATGTTGGTATGACCCGCGCTAAAGAAAGACTTTTTCTTACTGCAGCAGATTATTATGGTGAGGGAAAAAGAGAAAAAAAACTTTCACCCTTTGTATTTGAGGCAATAGGAAACAAAGTTTTAGAAATGGAAATGAATGCAAAGAAAGTTGATCAGCTGTCTTTTCTTGATTACGGAATAAAAGTTAAGATCAAAAAACCAGAAAGATCATCACCACTAAAAGTTGATTATTTAAGTTACAGTCAAATAGAAACATTCCAAACCTGTCCCATGCATTACAAATTGCGATATATTTATAAAGTCCCGACCCCACCATCTGCATCACAAAGTTTTGGAACCGCAATGCATGCAACCTTGAACGAATTTTACAAGGCCATTATCGAAGGTGTTAAGCCTTCTGAAAAATTACTTTTTGAACTATTAAAAAACAGTTGGATTAAAGAAGGATTTTCTTCTAAAAAACATGAACTGGAATTTTTCAACAAAGGCAAAATGTATCTATCGGGATTCTTGAAGCAAGGATTTAACCCAAGGGTTTCGGTAGTTGCTCTGGAGCAGCCATTTACAGTGCCTCTTGGTAAAGACCTGAAAATTGGTGGGAGACTGGATAGGGTAGATGATTTGGGTACTGGAGAAATTGAAATTATCGATTACAAAACCGGTGCTACAATTCCAAGTCAACGCGAAGTCGACAAAAATTTGCAGTTAAGTTTCTATGCACTTGCTGCTACAAGAATTCCAGACTTTTCTTTTGGGGAAAGGTCTGACAAAAGAGTTCCTTCGGAACCATTCGGGGTTTTACCCCAGAATGTAAAATTATCTTTATATTACCTTGATGAACAGGAAAAAATTTCTACAACCCGTACTGCAAAACAATTAGAAGACGCGGTAAAAGAAATCAATAAAGTAAAAGAAGAAATAGAGAAGAGTGACTTCAAATGTAGTAATCATATGTTCTGCCAGATGGGCTGTGAGTTCTCACTATTTTGTAAAAGTGATTGACGGATCAGAAATCAGAACATTTCCGGAAGAATCCATTTCAAAAAATACGCCCACTTTATTTAGAGTATCGCGTGCTTCTCTGACAGCTGGATCAGTTGTTGCGCGTAAATCTAGTATATCGGAAAGGCATTTAGAGTTTGCAAAGACATCTTTGACTGTTTTCGTATCTTCAATATCAAATATCCATACGCGGAATATATCAGGGTTTGGTGTCCTGGCAACTGCTTGGCAAGAACCATCAGTAAATTCATTAATAATGCTGTTATGGTTGGGGGGAAGTGTGGAAAAAGTGTTTTCGATTTGCCACCTAAGTGATGAAATATTGTTTTGGTTTATGATTCTAGCACTCCTTTTGCCGATTTTGTTATCAGAACTTAAATTACCAAGATACTTAAGAATAGGATAATATTCCGGATCTATAACATAAGCCACTCGCAACATACTACTATTTTCTTGTGGTGGAATTGGCAATTCGATTTCCTGCGACATTTATTATCAAGAAGAATACCAGCAAATTTTGTGTTTTGCAATTCAATGAGGTCAAATACTTGATTACTATGTAGCAATCAAGTTGGGCGTGAATGTACTTTGAAGGCCATTATTACGATTCCTTCTTTTTTAATATTACATTGGGGCCAGAATTTTAACAGTTATTTTTTTCTAATTTATTTTTAAGACTCGTGAATAATGCCCAGGTATCTAAAGCTCCAACTCCATATTTTGTAGCTTCCTCCTTATTTGATGCGTTGGCGGGCACTCCAACCTGTTCCTGATAGCTCCAATCTAAATAGGTTGCGAGATTTGTTAAATCACTATTGGATGGTAAAATTCCCGATTTGGATTTGTAAACAACCCCTCCGGCTTTTTGTAAAATTCTATTTACATTTTCAGCTTCAAGCACTTCTATATGAAGACTACCTCGGGTATTTGCTCTTTTTTCCGCTTCGTCTGCAAACGTTTTTCCATCACCACTAATCCTTTTGGCAATATTTGTCCAATCCGGGACAAGAGGATTTAGTAGTTTACCCTGATCGTTTCTTATTAAAAGTGGATATGTTAGGTAATCAACATGAATTTTTTCGGTTTCGGATGAAGGTTCTGTCATTTATTGAATAGATAAGACTTAGTATAACATCCGGGATAGGATACTTCATATCCTCCAAAAGAACGCTTGAAATGAGTAAAACCGAGCCAATTCTTATTGGGGAATCGGGGATCGTAAATTCCTTCAAAATCAAAGATTTTATAACCATTCTTTTTAGCCCATAGTATACCTTGGTAGAGGAGAGAATATTGGGAGAGGGTAGAGCGACCTTCCTTATTTGTAAATGCATACCAATAATATGTGACATAGTTTAATCTTCCGTGTGAAGATGTCGTGAAAAGCGCTCCCCCTATAATACTGCCAGTAATATTGTGCGACGCAAGGAAAAGAGAATGTCTATCAGGAAAACATTTGCGTAAATTAAAAAGTTGTTCCAATGGTGGCACATAACGATTAAATTTAACAGATTTTTTCCAAGCCTCACGCCATATTTTAATTTCATCGGGGGTTGAATATGATTTGATAATTAGATCACTACCCTTTTGAATCACACGTCTAGTATCTTTCTTCATATTATCGATTAATCGATAATTCGGTAATGTTAAATCAATTTGTAGCGTTTTTGAGGGTAAATATGTACTTTTTGCAGGTTTAAAATCATGTGCTATCATCAATTTATGATTATTTTCGAAGGTCCCGACACCATTGGATAAACCAGGTTCTATTATCGCATGGAAAACACCGTATTTTCGGCATAATTTTTTGATTGTGTCCATTCTGGTTTCTTCCGGCCTTTGAAGTTTTAAAATTGTTCCAATAACAGGAATTTTTTTAATGAAGTAATTAATTTCATCAATCCGTTCGACAGTCCAACCAATACTCCTTAAATACTTCGCGTAAGATTCAGTCTGACGGATATCAACCATTTTTAAAATCTATGTCGGGACAAACCGATTTTAGCTGAGATTTTGAGAATTTTCCAACGGAGTGTCTCGGTAATTCTGTAAATTTTATAAATTGGTTTGTTTATCACTAAATCCCAAGTTCCCAAAAACTCCACAACTTTAGGATTATATCCTTCCTTGAATTTTGTAAATCCCTTCCCCTCTTCTCTCCCCCAAAGATCAAACGTGGTTAAGCCCAACTTTTTGCCAAATTTAATCGACTCCCACATCATAAGATTATTGGCCATGACTTCTTTGTGTTTTTCGGTGGAAGCGCCGTATGGATAATATAGAAAATCGCGCCAACTAAAAAGAATCCAAGTAGTTATAATTTCACCTTGATAGGTGGCTCTAAATAAATGAGCAATTCCCGCCTTTTTTAAAATATTCCACATCAGTCGGTGATATTTTTCAGTATGGGCATAAAAACCCTGCCTTTGAGTTGTCTCACGGGTTAAATCCAAATATTTTTGGAAGGCTTTATCGGAATTGTCTTCGCAAACTTTTACACCTTTTCTTTCTGCCAGACGAATATTGTAGCGGGTTTTACCGGTGAAACTTTTCATTAAATCTTCTTCATTTGGAGTCAAATCAATTTGAAACGTCGTTGGAGTAAAAAGTCTTTTTCCCTCTACTGCCCCCTCTGACTTAACTAATTCAATCAGTTTTTCGGATTTGAGACAGTTTGACTCAAGTTTAATAAAGACAATATTATTTTCTGAGGCAATTTTTTTGAGACCCACTAGCATCTCTTTTGTAGGAGTCGGGCCTTTTTCAAAAATAGCAATCCGGTAGGAGGTAAATGGTAAAGAGTGAACGGTTAAAATTCCCCACTTGGTTTCTAGAATCTCATTTCCCCAAGATCTTCTAAACTCCGCCCAAGCGGATGTTTGCAAAGGATGTTCTGCCAGTTTGTCTAAATTATTCATCGTTATGATCAAGGTATTTTTCGATAATATCGTCAAACGTACCCTTAATATCGTCAACCGAATCTAATTTTAGACTATCTACATTAGAAAAACTATTTCCTTGTCTGTCGGCAGAAAGGTCGTCAATGCTTTCCATAAGATTTTCGGGAATATCCATTATGAAACGACTGGGAGGGTTACTAATGCGCTCTCCAAAATATAGTCGGGAAGAAGCATAGCTTAAATAAAGTACTTCTTTTGCGCGGGTTATACCAACATAAGCAAGACGGCGTTCCTCTTCCATTTGACCCGTATCCATCAAACTTCTACTGTGTGGAAAAAGACCTTCTTCCATTCCAACTATAAAAACAATCGGATATTCCAATCCCTTAGCTGCATGCAGAGTCATGAGAGTTACACAATCGCTCAACTGCGAGTCGGGCCTGATCCGTTTGTTGGAATCCTGTGAGGCTTCAACTAAAGTCACATTTTCCAAAAAGTCATTGATTATCGGGAATTCAGTTGCCACACTTCTTAATTCTTTAATATTTTCCAAGCGTGCAATATTCTCTTCGGATTCTCTTTGAAAAAGAGCAAGATAGTCGGTTTTCTGAATGACAATATCTAGTAAATCTAAAGTTGTTAACCCGATTATATCCGGATTATCTTTTCTGAAAGTTTCGATTTTTTCAAATCTCCTTATTCCAATTTTTTCGATTCTTTTTTTGGAAACTGAATCTTTTGGATTTACCAAATATCTGATAAAGCTAATTACATCTTTAATTTCTTTGCGGTCGTAAAACTTTACTCCACCGACAAGAAGGTAAGGAATGCCATTATGAAGAAAAGCTTCTTCAAGCACACGAGATTGTGCATTTGTTCTATATAAAACGGCAAAATCTTTATAGTTAAGTTTGCCGTTGGAATATTTAACTTTATTTTTGATTTGATCGACAACAAAGTCGGCTTCCTTAAAACCATTACTGGACGAATAAAGTTTAATTCTGGAACCTTTCTCTTTCTCGGTCCAGAGTTTTAATATGGGATGCCCCGTATTTTTAGAAATTACTAAATTGGCTGCGTCCAAAATGTTTTGGGTTGATCTGTAATTTTGTTCAAGATTAATTACTTTTATATTTGGATAATCACGCATTAAGTAATTTATATTTCGGAAGTCAGCTCCGCGCCAACTATAAATCGATTGAGAAGCATCTCCTACCGCAGTAATGTTGTCACGATGTCCCACTAAAAGTTTTGTTAAAACATATTGAATTTTATTTGTATCCTGCCATTCATCAACAAAAATGTGTGTTAAACGCTTTTGCCACTTTTCTAAGATTTCCGGAACGTCTTTAAAGAGCGTAACAGTTTTTGTTAAAAGATCGTCAAAGTCTAGCGCCCCAATTTCTTTTAGTGTCTTTTCGTATTCAAAGTAAATTTTTGCAGTAACCTCTTGCCAGTTACTTTTAACGAAATTGACATATTCGGAAGGGCCCAACATCTGATTTTTTGCTTCACTTATTCCATTAAGGATTGAACTTGGCTTAAATTCATCTGTCGAAATATTCAATCGTTCCATAATTTGATTGATTGAATCTTTTTGATCTTGTTCATCATAGATTATAAAATTTTTTGGGATTTCGATACTTTCACCATCGATTCTTAAAATTTTTGCACAAAAAGAATGGAAAGTTCCCATCATGGGAACTTCGCCTTTGGTTAAATTTAAGATTCTTTGTTTCATCTCACCGGCTGCTTTATTTGTAAACGTTAAAAGAAGTGCGTTTTCAGGTTTAATTAAACCTTTCGAAATAAAATAAGCTACTCGATGTGTCAGAACCTTTGTTTTGCCCGATCCCGCCCCCGCCAATACAAGAAGAGGTCCGCCATTGTAAGTTACGGCCTCCATTTGTTGTTTATTTAAACCGGCCACTATATTTAATGACGAATCGATATTCGATGCTGTTATACTAGTATCTAACATGCTTGATAATTCTAACACCGAAGATAAAATGGAGCGACTGGAGAAACCGATTAAAAAAGCAAACAATAAAGCTTGGAGAATAATAATCTTTGTTTTTTTTGGAATTATTGTAGGAGTTTTTCTATTGATGGGATTGGTGATTATTAAATATCCGTCTTTTGCAAAAGCGGGCTATAATTTTTTAGTTGTTCCGAATAGACAGATTGCTTCAGATAATGGAAATATAAACATTCTAGTGATGGGAAAACCCGGAGGAATACACGAAGGATCAGAACTCACAGATACTATGATGTTTGTTTCCGTTTCGCTTTCGGAAGCAAAAATAAATACGATTTCCATACCAAGAGATATTTGGATTCCGGAATTGGTAGCAAAAATTAATTCTGCATATTATTGGGGGAAAACGGGCACCCCCTACTTTAATACGGATGTAACCGGTGGTGGAATTTCGTTTGCAAAAAATATTACCGAAAAAGTTGTCGGTCAAAAAATACAGTATGGTATTGTTGTCGATTTTTCTGCTTTTAAAGACCTGGTTGATGCTTTAGGTGGGATTGAAGTTGATATTGAAAATAGCTTTACTGACAATCTTTATCCGGTCGAAGGTCGTGAAAATGATGACTGTAATGGGGATGATACTTTTGCCTGTCGGTACGAAACTATTAATTTTAATCGAGGAACTCAGGATATGGACGGAGTAACTTCCCTGAAATTTGTCCGATCACGTCATGCAGAAGGAAAGGAAGGCACAGACATTGCCAGGGAGGCGCGTCAGCAAAAAGTGATTGAGGCAATTAAAAATAAAATACTTCAACCAAAAGTCTATTTATCAGTAAAAAATATTTCCTCTATATTTTTAGTAGTTGAAAAATATGTTGAAACCGATTTGGACATTCCAACAACCGGGATTTTGGCTCGAAAGATCCTGGATAGTATTAACAACATCTCTCAAAAGTCTATTCCGGAGAATCTTTTAATTAATCCACCAATCAGTACAATTTATAATAATTTATATGTTTTTATTCCCAGATTGGGAAACGGACGGTGGGAAGAGATTCATCAGTGGGTCTCAGAAAACACTAACTGATAAATATTTCCTGTATTTTTAAGCTCTAGATTAGGATTTTCTAAATCTATTTTGTCAATAAAATATACCGGACGTTTACCAAGATAGTTTTGAGCTTGACCTTCCCAATTGGAAGAGGATTCGTTTACAACAAGAACGTCATTTCTAATTTTGTCAATCTTTTGAAAATACCAAAGAGAAGTTGAATAGCTCCACCATGAATAAATTACGGAATTATTATCTAAATTATTAAAGACTTCCATTGTCCATTTTTCGACAGAAGTATTTTTACTTTGATCTATGTGGGCAAAGTTCTGTATTAAAAAAACAGTCGATGCAAAAAGAATAATTAATGAGTATATAACGACCAGAAATTTACAAAAAACATTATTTTTAAATTTATTATTAATATTTTTTTTCAAATACGAAAAAAAATAAGAAATCCAAATAATATACATAATTTGAGCCGGTATGAAGTATCTTTCAATTGCCGAATTTTGATACCTTAAAGAGAAAATCAAAGTCCCCGCAAAAATTATGAGGGTAACCAATCCAAATTTCCCATCCTTTTTAAATTGCAGCAAAGTCCCGAAAGGAATAAAAATAAAAAAGAAATAAGGAAGAGATTCTTTTATGAAACTAAAATAATAAATAAAACTTTCCTTTGGAGTTTCTTTAATCCATGAAGCCATTAATCCTTGAAAATCCTGACCTAACACAAGTCTTTTTAGACCGGACAGTGTTGCTACGCTGTATGCGGATGTTAATGGTGGTTTAATCATAGCTATGGCCGGAAGAGCCAGATAAACGGAAATTCCCAAAAGAAAAAAAAGACCGGATGTTCCAATAAGTTTGGAGTTAATTTTTTTTGCATGAAAGAAGGTTGTTAGCAAAAGAGACGGAATAAAAAATATAGATAACATGTGGTTTCCTATAGAAAAACCCGTAACAAGATATAAAATTGGCAAGAGTTTGGTTGATTTCCCATTAACTATTTTGTAGGTAAGAAGTAAATAAACAGCAGTAAATAAAAAGTGCAAAGAATGCGGATCTGCAATAATTGCCACTTTCCAAATTGTTGGAGTAATTGTAAGTAGTGTTCCCAGAGAGAAAGCCAATAATGAACTTTTTGTTATTCTCAAAAAAAGAATGCCAAGAATGGCTATTCCTAAAGAAACATAAATTGCAGACAAAAGGTTCATTCTCCAAGCAATACTACCGAAAGGGAAAACCGAAGTAAAAATTTTTCCTAAGATCAAATATGTTGGATATCCGGTGGGATGGGCTACATCGAAAGTGTATGCCACCGTTTGGAATTCACCCGTGTCCCAAAAACCAACACCCGGAAGAAGTGTCTTGGTGTATAACACAATTGAAAATATAAAAAGACAAAAGGGCAATAATAAATTACGAGTCTTAATAAAATTTATCATCTTAAAATCCCACCCAGCCGAATATATTTATAAATACAACTCCCCACGTGTTTACAAAGACGCTGATAAACAGTAGTAGCCAATGATGCCATTTTAATTTCGTTTCGGAAACACTTTTTATAGTGAGAAATATCAAAAATGGGTAGAAATCAACGGCAAATCTATATCCAAATTGAGCAAAACCTGTGGTGCCATGGCTAAATATTAAAAAAGAAATTAGAAAAAT
>Ga0172379_10011201_pt1 | contig 10731 bp, 5 predicted proteins | sample GrowelOW334metaG_FD_119756 | JGI IMG/M metagenome (GOLD analysis project Ga0172379, IMG submission 119756) | Groundwater microbial communities from an aquifer near a municipal landfill in Southern Ontario, Canada - Groundwater well OW334 metaG | ecosystem: Environmental > Aquatic > Deep... | reverse complement strand
TTCTTTTCATTACTTGAAACATTCTTTGCAAGGTCCGCTAGGTCAAGTTCATCAAGGAATAAAGATTGAAGATCAAAGAAAGCTTTACCTACTCTATTCATTCCACTAATTCTTTCAGTTATTACTTTTTGGTCCACTGAGTTTCCAGTAGATTTTGCATGCTTTTCTAGAAGCGCAATTGATGAATTAAGAGTGGTAAGTACTTTCTCAAGTTCTTTTTGTTTAGAGCAAAAATCAGTAAGTTCAGCTGAAACCATGTTGATTAGCATTTCTTGTTCTGAAAGAGATAAAACACTCTTTTCTTCAGCAGAGATTTTTTCAAGTTCGTGACCGTACTTGATTTTAGTAATAATTTTTTGCTTTAGTGCTTCTTTAACAAAGAATTTTACATTTTCAAATTCCTTAAACTTTCTGCCATTAAATTTCTTTTGAAGAGAAGTAATACAAGCAAGGTTTGAGGAAAGGGTTCTTGCTGAAGAAAGAATAATTGAATGATTCTTTGCAAGTTCGTTTCTTAGTGGAGTAAAATCAATGTCCTTTGGAACAAACTCGACTTCTGGTTGGTCCGCTTCTTTTTCAACAATAGCTTGTGAAACAGTTTTCTTGTTCTTTTTCTTTACTTTTTCTACTTCCGCTTTTTGTTCTTCTATTTGGTCAGCGTAAAATTTTCTCCAATCTTTTAAGTTCTCAGGATAAACCCGCTTAAAGAAACGCATAATTGAATCAAGGTCGTGAGGTATTTTGATTCTCTTAATATCCTCGTTTCTTTCATAAGCAGCACCTTGAATCAATAGGTCCGCCATTGACCCTTGTTCTTCTTTTAGACTTTTTCGATCAACGAAATATAAGTCCTTATTTTCGTCAGCGATTTTAATTACTGCTTTGAAATAATTTGGCTCAATCTTTTCATCCGTTAAAAGTCTAGTGATTAATTCAGATGGAACATAATAGTAAATTGTTGCTTTCTTGTGGTCCTTATAGGATCGTAATAGTCTTCCAACTTCTTGAACAAAGGAAGTAGGGTTATAGATTGGGGAAGCAATTATTCCGTGAGACGCGTATGGAAAATCAATTCCTTCTCCTAAAGTTCCAACTGAAATTAAAACATTAAACTTTCCTTCAGCAAAATCTTGTTTTAAGTTATTGAAGTGATTCTTTGTATTGTATTTCTCTGATTTTGAGTGATAGGAGTGAGAAACTTTTTCGCTAAATCTTTCAGCAAGCATTCTATTCAAGAGATCAGCTTTTTTTATTCTATTAACAAAAACTAAAGTTTGAAGACTGTCCTTTTTTCCAATATTAAATTGACCTTCAAGTATTTTTTGAATTCCAACAAAATCAGTACTCTTTGAAGTAAAAACATCCGCTTCTTCGTTTGAAACGGCTTCTTCGCTGTGAGGGTTTTCTTCGTGTTGAGCTAGAGTGCCTTTCTTACTTACAAATTCTTTGTGAGCTTCTTCAAGTTCTTCATCCGGCAAGAAATCATCATAAGCGCTTTCAACTAAATCGCCAGTAGCATCTTTCTCGTTTTGAATCTTTTTGAAGAGTTGCTTGTTAACAGAGTAGAAAACAATTTTGATTACTGGATCAAGAATAATTTTATCCGCTAGGGCTTGTGAAAAAGCATAAGTGTAAACTATTCCTCCTAAATTAAAATCAGCATCTTTTCCTTTCTTTTTTGGAGTTGCACTAAGTCCAAGCTTGTATTTGATTGGGGCATTAGGGAACTTGTAATTCTCCGTAGTGTTGTGCATTTCATCAACGATTAAGAACCAATTGTGATCCTTCCATTTGCACTCGTTAAAGAATTGCTTGATTTGGTGGAAAGTAGAAATGAAAACCTTGTACTTACTTAATTTGTCTTGCGCACAAACATAAGCCTTTGATTCGTTATTACTTGAAACTTCATAAATTTCACTTGGCTTAATATTAGAGTATTCAGTAATTGAATCCACCCATTGTTGGATTAAAGTTAATCTTGGGCAAACAATTAAAATTTTTATATTATCTTCAGTGTCAAGTTTTTGAGTTAACATTTTTACTGCAAGAATAGTTTTTCCTGCTCCCGGAACCGCTTGAATGATTCCAACGTGATGTTTTTCCCAAGCATCAATAGCTTCCACTTGCCATTGTCTCAACTCAGGACCCTTATATAAAGAACTCATGCTCACCAGAAACAACTTTGTTAGGGGAAAGAGTTAAAAGAGTTACGTCAAGAAACGAAATTCGCTGGAAAGTAGTGTTTTGAATGGATATAATGCATTTAATTGGGGGTGATTTTTTTTGGAAATCTCTAATTTTGTATAATTCTTTAACTTTAGTACAAATAATACCTTTTTCTTTGGCAATCGTCAAAGAAATACCCTTCTGAAACGATATTTGTAAAAACTGTTCGGTGCATATTGTTTTCCCCAATTAATCGAACTTACTCCACGAATGAAGTTTTGACTCATTGTGGTATTGGGGAAAAAACCCCTTGTGTGAGGAAGAAGAGGAAGTTCCCTATTTAGTTCCTCCACAAGGGAAACAAAGGGGTTGAATGGAAAAATGAAAATTGAAAGCAAATTTGTTAAAAGAAAATTAGGCAAAATCGAAGCACTTGTAATTTCAGATCACGCAATGCTTGAAGCACTCAAAAAAGTTTTTCCAAACAAATATGCACACGGAGTATTAAAAAAGAAACATGGAATAATTGAAGCTTGATTTTATTTATTATCCTTAATTCAAGTAAATGTTTTTATAGTCTTATTACTTGTATCTATCATGGGTCTTTCAAGGAAAGCGCAGTCCACCGTTGAGTATTTGGTCATTATTGGGGTGGTTGTTGTTTTGAGTTTAGTTGTTGTTGGGGTTCTTTCTGGTTTTCTTGGTTCGAGTAGTGATGCTTCTTTGAGCTCTAATAAATTACTTTGGCAGTCGCAGCCTGTGGGTTTGAGTGAGGTTGGTGCGGATCAAGTTGGGGATACTTTTTTTGTTGTTACTAATAATACGGGAGAAGATATTACTCTTTTAGGTTATCGTGCTAATGGGTTGGAGAGGGAGTTTACAGAGACTACTCCTTTAGTTCCTCGTGGTGGGAAGAAGGTTGTTTTTATTGCTCGGCAGGAGGCTTGTGTTACTAATGGTAGTACTTGTTCTCTTGATGGTTTGAGTTTTAAGTATCGTAGTGCTAGTGGTCTTGAGAAGAATTCTTCTGTGAATGATTTGGTTATTGAAAAGCAAAGTAATGTTTCTATTGCGATGTTTGATGGGCAACCAACTGCTCTTGTTTGTGTGAACAATGGGGATGTTGGACAATGCGGAAATTCAAGTGATACAAATTCTTGGACGGCCGGGATTATTAATGATTTAAATATTTTTCAAATTGATTTGAATACTGCCGGTAACCTTAGAGCTGACGGGAATTATTTGTGTGATGCTAATGCGTGTTACAAAATTTCTGATTTAAACATTTCAAGTTCTGGCGGGGGGGTGTTTACTAATCCTTTGACTACTGATTTGAATATTTCAAAAGCAAATGCACAAGTAACTTTGATTAATCCTGATACAAATTATTATTCAAGATTAACTCGAACTTCAACAAATGATATTTTGAGTTTAACCACAATGAGTACTCGTCTTGGTGGGTTGGGTTATGACCTAAACTTTAATGGAACAAAAGCATATGCGACCGCACCAAACTCAGCTAATTTATCAGGGGATTATAGTGTTTGTGTTTGGGCAAAACTAAATGGTACAAGTAAATATACAAATTATCCAAATGTGCTTTTAGGATTTGGTAGACTTCGAGAAACTGACAACGGAATAATATATCAACCAAATGTTGATAGGTTAAATATCCAATTAAATGGAGTTTCATTAGGGTGGGTTGGCGGGCAAACCACTTCTTCTTGGAATTTCTTTTGTTTAACAAGATCTGGTAGTTCATTTGTTTTGTACAAAAATAATGGAAGTTCTATTTTAACTGCGACTAATGCAGCCGCTCAAACAAATTATGCATATATTAATATGGGCACTAATGCTGACCCTACCACAATGTTTCCTGGTTCAATCGATGAACCTTTAGTTTTTACTAGAGCCCTGTCTGTAGCAGAAATTCAAACACTTTATAATAGTGGAGTCGGGATACAAGCAAATCTTGCTCAAGCGCCTTGGAATAATGGATTAATTTGGGGAGCGCATTGTAATGAAGGAACAGGCACAACAGTGTCAGCGTTTGTGGGGAGTAATGCAACGTTAAGTACTTCTTCTTGGGCAACAGGGATAGTTCCCGCGGACAATGTTCTTAGTGAAGTAAATGTGATAAGAAGTGTGGATGGAGGAACTTCTTCCGAGTTATCGCAAATAATAATCGGGAATTATTCAACAGCTTTTAGTTTTGGTTCAAAAAATATTTATGAAGGACTAAATCATAATTGGAATATTTTGGGAAACCAAAAAATGATTTTGGATTCTAGCGGAAATGTTGGGATTGGAACAACTGTCCCTACTAACAGATTGGATGTAAATGGAGACATTACTTTGGGTACTGGCAGTACTACAAAATCTACTTTGTTTGTGAATAATAGTAATGGGACTGCGCCTAATACTTCTCATTTAATTATTCAGCCTTTGTCGGGAAATAATTCTACTCAAGTTACTGTAAGGCCCCTTGGGACGGGGGGAGTTCCTGCGATTGCTGTTCAGGATTCTCCAACTGGTGCAACTGGGGCTCATAATTTTTTTATTGGAACTGGGGATAATAGTGTTGCTGCGAATGCTTGGAATTTTTCTTCAACAATTATTGGGAATGCTAATGCTGCGTCTTGGCCAATCGGTTTTAATGTTTCAAATGTTGCAAATGGAAGATTTACTGCAATGACAATCAATAGTAATGGAAATGTTGGAATTGGAACAACTAATCCCAGTAATATGCTTCATGTAGTGGGAGCGTCAGGGGCAAATGCCATTGGAAGATTTACCAGAAGTGCAGAAACAGACTATTCAGCAACAGCTTATTATCCAACTGCTGCTCCTGCACCAACGACTCCTTCGTGGGGGGTTGGATTAATGCCAAGTACTAATAGTTTTAATATTTGGTCTTATAATGGAACAACAAATACTCAAAGACTTACGGTTGATTCAAGTGGAAATGTTGGGATTGGAATCACTTCTCCAACAACTGCCCTTGATGTTAATGGAGCACTCAAAGCGCAAGGTTACAAATCATCTGACGGTACCGCAGGTTACACAGGCACATGTACTGCCGGGATGACTATTACTGTTAAGGATGGACTAATTACTGGTTGTGCATAAAACTAATTTTTTCCTTTAAGAAAGTAATAAAAAGAACGAGTGCACTAATGTATTTTATGCGACCAAGAACTGCCAGACCCAATCCTCTTCAACAGGAATTATCTTTTAATTTGGACGAACTTAAACAAAAAGTGGCTCAAAAGAAATTTGTTCAAAAGCACGCTCCAGAGGTTGTAGCACAAAGAGTGGCTCAAGCAAAACTCCTCCGAGCAGAGCATGCAAAAAGATGGATTACAAAAAGATACTTACAAGGGGAATCCGTTGAGGGTTTGGCTAAGCAATGGAAAATGTCTCCCCAGACAATGGATTTACTAATACAAGAAATTCATAAAAAAGATTCTGGTGCCCAAACTAGAAGAGAAAATGCAGTACATGAAAGATTACTAAATGAAAAAAGAGCAAGATGGGCAAGAGAAAGAAAACAAAAGTTAATAAAAAAAAATAAATCCTCTCAAAGAACTCCAATAATTCCTGGGCTAGGAGTCACTCCTACAAAAGCTCCCCAAAAACAAGTGGGTGCTGGAGGGGCAGTAAAAAGAGTTACTCAAGATTCTCCAATGTTAAAGAACTTTGCGCCCTTGCAAACACAAACTTATCGTGCTGATGAATTACTTAGACACATTGGGATGGGGGAAGATAAAAAGTCTGCAGACTACAGAGCAAAACAAATAGCGGTTAATATGTTACTTCAAAAAGCCCAACCTGCTTCACTTGAAGAAATCTATACTCATTTAACTGGGGAAGCTAGACTTGCTCTCACTCGGCACGAAGCAGGAAAAATATTACAAGAACTCCAATTAGTTGGAGCCATAAAAAAACAAAGAGGAACAAACATATTCCTAATTGATCCATATTGGATTGGAAAAGCTTAGTGCTAATTAAAAGAAACAATTTAGTTAAGAGAATAACTTTTAGACAGTTAGTCTTACTTCAATTTGAATTCAGTTTGTCTTGGTTTTGAATTAAGTACAAGTTCACTAAATTGTTCTTTTGTCATTTGTTCTTTCTTTTTTAATAGGTCAATTAATTGTCCTTCTGAAAAAGAATTAATATTTTCTACAAGCTGAGTTAGAACTGCCTCACTTGGAAAGAAACTTCCTCGTTTTGGTTTAATGGAAGCAAGAACACTACTCTTCACCTCTGCTCTCAAAGGAGCTGTTCTTTCTTTAACAGTGAGTAAACTTTGGATTTCTTTTTGATGCGCAAAATAAATGCTTAATGGGTTTGCTCGCAAATCCATCATTAATTGACCACGCTTAAGCATTAACCCTTGGGATGCAACCGGCAAATGTTTAGCTATGTCAGGTAAAGAGTACCCCTTCAATATTGGATTAGCCAATGCCCTGGATTTTTTTGTTGAAGCTTTACGCATAACAAAATAAAACCATAAAGAGAATAAAAAAGGAACGCTTTTTTTAATACGCTTAGTTTGAAATTGGTTCTCTCCATAAAGTATTTATATCCAAAACTAGTTATGGAGTAATGGATTTATCCCATTTCTCTAATGCTCGAGCACATAGTGCGGAGCAGACACTTACTCGTGCACATGCCCCCTTGCGGGGACAGGTCCTCGCTTCTGAGCGAGGGCAGGTACCCATTAAGGCACAGGGCCTGCCCTGGGCAGCAGGCCAGGGTACTGTTGAGTATCTTGTGATTATTGCGGTTGTTGTTGTTTTGTCGTTGGTTGTTGTTGGGATAGTGGTGTCGCAGGTTGGTTCTGGTTCTAGTACTTCTTCTACTGCGAGTGAGATTTCTAGTAAGACTGGTTTGATTTCGATTACTAATGCTTCTTTGAATTCTCAAACAGGAAATTATTTTTTAGGAATTAAAAATAATGATGCGGAGTCTATTACTGTTACGAGAGTGCAGGTTGGAAATGATTCGAATTCTTTTTCACAACAGTTGAATATGACGAGTGAGAAAGTTTTTAGGGTTTTTACTTTGAGTAGTTGTACTGTTGGGCAAAAGACGAGTGCGAGTGTTACGATTACTTATTTGACGAAGTATGGTTTGAGTAAATCTCAAGTTGTGAATGATTTGGGTTTTAGTTGTGAGAATATTAGTGTGGATGCAACTAAACTTGCTGATTATAATTCTTTGAATTCAGTTGTTTTGGATGTTGTTGCGCCGGTTGTTACTTTGGTTAGTCCGGCTCCGAATGTTGTTTTTAATCCAGTTGATATGAATGTGAATTTTGTTTTTAATTTTGATGATGCTGGTAGTGTGAGTGATTGTAATTTGTATGTTGATGATGTTTTGGTTGATGGGAATTATTCTTTGATGTCTAATTTGGTGAATGTTACTTTGGATGGGAATTTGGGTTTGTTTGGTGAGGGGGATTATTTTTGGGATGTGAATTGTGTTGATGGTTCTGGGAATCGTGGAACTGCAACAGACAGAAATGTTAATTATACAATTCCGTATGTTTCACAATTTAGGAATGTTTACTTTGGAACGAGTTCTGATTTTAATTCCGGAAGTTATTCTACTTATGCGACCAGGTTTGGTTCAATAAAAAACTTTGGACAATTGGACTGGAACATTAATGACGGTACTGTGAGAATTGATGGTCTTGTTGCGCACTATAAGATGAATGATAATGCAGCGAATAAAGTTGTAACAGATAGTGTGAGTAGAATTGATGGAAACTCTTCTAGGAATACTTCCCTATTAAGTACTTCTTCTTCAAGAGTTGGAACTGGTGCGTTTTTGTTTAATGGTACCTCAGATGACATTAATGTGCCACTAGCAGTATTGCCTTCTGGAAGTACAAGCAGAACTTTTGCGTTTTGGTTCAAAACAACCTCCACAAGAAGAGAAACACTTTTTGAGTATGGTAGTTATAATGCAGGGAATGAAACTTGGTCAGATATGGAATATGGTTATCCATCAGCGGGAGATTTAGGTTGGTATAGATTTGGAGATGATTTTACTGCATCTGGAACAAATATTCATGATGGTGCTTGGCATTGGATTGTTTTTAAATTTGATAATACTGGTTCGGGGACTTCTAATATTTGGGTGGATAATGTAAAAAGATCTGCGGATAAAACAGGGATGATAAATACTCCAGTTCCTGGAAATAATTATCCTGCTATTGGATTTTTAAGATTTAATCGTTTAACTGGAACAATGGATGATTTTAGAATTTATAGTAAAGCACTATCCACTGATGAAATGACTGCAATATTTAATTCTACAAGTGGAACTGAACAAAACGGAAGAGGTAATTGGACTGATAATAATTTGGTTGCTTATTATAAATTTGATTCGAAAAACGGAACAACAGTTTTTGATTCGGCAAGAGGAAATACTGGGACTTTGACTAATGGGGCAGATACTAATGCGCAAGGATTATGGGATACTAATGCGGGGTACTTTGATGGAGTGAATGATTATGTTAGTTCGACAGGTGCTAATCTGGCAATGACAGGGAGCCTAACTATATCTGCATGGGTTAAATTAAACGGGACTCCAGCGGCTTATTCAGAAGTTGCAACAAAAATAGACAATTCTACTCATGGGTATGCGTTGATAGTAAGTAATGATAGAAAAGCCTATTTTTATATTGGGGACGGGGTGGATTGGCAAACTGCTGTCTCAACAAATACTTTACAAGATAATCGTTGGTATTATTTGACTGGGGTATATAGCAATGGTACAATTAATATTTTTATTGATGGTGTAAGTGCGGGCCCAGGTGTTTCGCAAAGCAGTATTGGGGCTTGGGGAACTCCATATAGTTTTTACATAGGAAATTGGATGAATGGAGACAGACCTTATAAGGGTTCGATTGATGAGGTCAAAATTTATGATCGTGCTTTGAGTGCGACAGAGATTGCGTTGGATTATAATCGTGGGTTAATGGATTCGAATTATGTTTCTAGAATCATTGATACAAATCTTGGAACAATGAATCCTGTTGGAACGGATTTTAATTATTTGGTTTTGAACTCGAATAATGGTTTGGATAAGAACGGACACATTTATGGAACGCAAATTGAACCTACAATTGAAAAAGATTTGAACAATGGATTAGTTGGACTTTGGCATTTAAATGAAGCAAACGGAACAACTGCAAATGATTCAAGTGTTTATGCAAATAATGGAACTTATGCAAATAGTCCGACAGTGGCAACTGGGTTGTGGAATACAAATGCAAGAACATTTAATGGAAGTAATCAATATGTCACTGTTCCAAATTCTACAAGTCTTAATCCTTCTTCAATTACTGTTGCGGGTTGGGTTAAAACAAATACTTTGGGAGAAGTTGGAGAGTTTTTAACAAAACGTGCTGACTCGGATTATGGGGCTTGGAATTTATATGCGGGGTCTTATAGTGGGGATGGAAATTTTGAAGTTTCAGTATATGGCGCGAGTTGTGCTTTTAGTGGCCGGACACAATTGAATAGTAAAATTAAAGCAATTGCCGGGAAATGGTATCATGTGGCGTTTACTGTGAGTTCAACAACTTTGAGTATTTATGTTGATGGGGTTTTGGCTAATACTGTTGCTTATGCAAGTGGGGTTTGTGCAGGCAGAACAGATGCAGTTAGATTGGGAGTTGGTTGCTGTTCAAGATATTTGAACGGTACTCTTGATGAGGTTGCAATTTGGAATCGTGCTTTGGATTCTAATGAGGTAAAAGAAATTTTCAATAAAGGTGCTTCGCGGATTGGTGCAAAGTATAGGGGTTGTGTTGATTCTACTTGTTCTGCTAATCCTGCTTGGTCGTCTTTAACTTATCCTGATTCGAATAGTAGAATTAATTTGGATTCGATTGATGGGAGTAGGTATTTGCAATATGCGTTGTATCCTCAGCTTTATCAATTTCCAGATGGAAATTATTTCCCGCAAGCGTTTGCAACAATTAGGGATGTAAACTTAGTTTACACAAACTAATTACTAAAAATCTCTGCTGAAGAAAAAGCTTATTTAGTTCCTTATCAGTATTTTTATTATGACTAAGTTTCGAAGCAGAATGCCTATTCCTTATTATGGGAATTGGGAAGAACGAAACAATCCTCATTCAGCTTTTAACAAAAGACTTGCCGAACAAAGAGAAGCCACTTGGGGGAAAGAAGAAAAAAGAGAAAAACCGGTTTATCATGAACCATACATTCCTCAAAGACAATTCAAACAAGCTGCTTTTTCTGATGTGGGTTCTGACTTTAATCAAATGCGAGTACACGTACACAACATGGCGAGAATGGTAATGGAAAACCCAGGAGTGTTTTCTGAACAAGCCGTAAGAAGCGCAAGAAATTTTGTTGAAACTTCCGCTCCAATGAAACCAAGAAACACAACTGTTGGAAGAGCAGAACTTGTTTCAAACGAACAAGTACTCTCACACGTGGATGCGAATATTGACCAACAATTACAATCCCTTAGCACACTTGATGCATTTCAACGAGAAGGATGGGACGGAATACAACA
>Ga0172379_10011200_pt1 | contig 10731 bp, 8 predicted proteins | sample GrowelOW334metaG_FD_119756 | JGI IMG/M metagenome (GOLD analysis project Ga0172379, IMG submission 119756) | Groundwater microbial communities from an aquifer near a municipal landfill in Southern Ontario, Canada - Groundwater well OW334 metaG | ecosystem: Environmental > Aquatic > Deep... | reverse complement strand
TGGTGTATCAGAAAGTGCTATCATATTTCCTTCTGTTTTACCCATTTTTTTACCAGAATTATCTTCGAGGAGTTTCATTGTTATTACAAATTTTTCTTTACCACTTATTGTTTTCATTAAATCACGCCCACAAAGCATATTAAATGTCTGATCATTTCCTCCTATTTCTCCATCAACCTTCATCGCCACACTATCATACCCTTGCATAAGTGGATACATAAATTCATGAAGATATATTGGTTTTTCTTCTTCTACTCTCTTTTTAAACATGTCGCGCTCAAGCATTTGTTGAACGGTCATATTTGAAGCTAAAGAAAGTACTTCTTCAAAATTCATTTTTCCAAGCCACTTAGAATTAAATTTAATTTGAGCAGGGTTTTTGCCAGTAAAAGATATCAAGGAGCTGGCTTGTTTTTTATAATTTTTCAAATTAGTCATCACTTGTTTGTGGGTAAGTTGTTTGCGCGCTGCTCCTTTGTCAGTTGGATCCCCTATCATAGCAGTAAAGTCTCCCATAAGTAATATAATTTTGTGTCCTGCTTTTTGTAATTCACTTAGTTTTTTAATAGGAATAGCATGCCCCAAATGAAGAGTGGGGCCTGTTGGGTCTATCCCTAGATATATTGTAAGTTTTTCTCCTTTTTTTATTTTGTTTTCTAAAAACTCTCTATTGGGGTAAATCGAGGATATTCCCCTTGTTAACAGTTCGTTGTTTGTCTTTTCCATAATAAATTCATTTTATCATATCTTTAAGCCTTTGTCCGCAATGTGAATATTGTGATATGATTATAGGGTATGATTAAAAATAAGAAAAATCCATCAAAAAAACTAAGAATATTTAAAAATATATTGTTTTCTGTGTTTGGTTTAGGAATTGTTTTAACTGGGGTCCTCTTTATTTGGATTAGCAAACTACAATTACCAGATTTCAGGCTTTTTACTGAAAGAAAAATAGAGAGTTCTACAAAAATATATGATCGTACAGGTCAAATACTTCTTTATGATGTCCACGCAAACATAAGAAGAACTGTGATCCCTTATGAAGAAATGGGGGTAAACATTAAAAATGCTACTGTTGCTATTGAAGACTCTGATTTCTATAATCACAAAGGAATTCGTATTTCTTCTATTATACGTGCGACAGTTTGGGCTAAATTAACAGGAAAGAAGGTTCAGGGTGGTTCAACAATAACTCAACAATTAATTAAAAATGCCCTTTTAACCCCAGAAGTAACGATTACTCGCAAAATTAAAGAGTGGATATTATCAGTGAAGCTTGAAAAAATAATGAGCAAAGATGACATTCTTGCTTTGTATTTAAATGAGGCGCCTTATGGTGGAAATGTTTATGGAATAGAAGAAGCCTCTAAATTATTTTTTAACAAAGAACCATTTTCTTTGGGTTTAGCAGAATCAGCATATTTGGCAGCTATTCCTAATGGCCCTACTTATTATTCTCCATATGGAAAAAATAAGGAGAAGTTGGATGAAAGAAAAAATTTAGTTTTAAGAAGAATGTTTGATTTAAAATTTATAGACGAAGCAACGTACAATAATGCCAGGGCGGAAGTGGTTATTTTTATGCCTGAGCAACCTATAAATATTGGCGCACCACATTTTGTATTTTTTATTAAAGATTATTTAGAGGGCCGTTATGGAGTAAATACCCTTGAAGATGGTGGTATGAAAATTGTAACAACAATTGATTATGATTTACAAAAAAAAGCAGAAGATGCTACAAAGAAATTGGCTTTAATAAATGAAAAAAGTTGGAATGGTAAAAATGCTGCTGTAGTAGTAATAGATTCAAAAACAGGACAAATTCTCAGTATGGTTGGATCAAGAGATTATTTTGATAAAAGTGTTGATGGTAATTTTAATGTCGCCACAGCCAAGAGGCAGCCAGGCTCCTCTTTTAAGCCAATTGTTTATGCCAAGGCCTTCGAAAAAGGATATACAGAAGACACAACCTTGTTTGATGTAAAAACAGAATTCAATGCTTCTTGTGATCCAAACGGCTACCCCCTTCCTGGGCACAAGGCCGCTGTGTGTTATCATCCTTCAGACTATGACAATGCCTACCGTGGACCAATGACCCTTAAAAATGCACTTGCTCAATCTATAAACATTGTTGCTGTTAAACTTTTGTATTTAGTTGGAATGAAGGATTCTCTTAAAATGGCAAACGATTTAGGAATTACAACCCTAACCGATCCTACTAGATATGGACTGTCTCTTGTTATTGGTGGAGGAGAAACAACACTTCTTGAAATGACCTCTGCTTATAGTGTTTTTTCTGCAAACGGGGTTCGTCACCCATATACAGGAATTCTTTCTGTGGAAGGTCAAGATGGTACTATTTTAGAAAAATACGAGGATAAACCATACCAAGTTCTTAACCCTAATATTACAAACACCTTATCAGATATTCTCTCTGATGATGTAGCTCGAACCCCAACCTTTGGTGCTAATTCTATATTAAATGTTAGTGGACACGAGACAGCTGTTAAAACAGGAACCACCAACGACAATAAGGATGCTTGGACTATTGGATATACCCCTTCTATGGCTGTTGGTGTGTGGGTTGGTAATAATGATAACACTCCCATGAAAAAGGGTGGTGCGGCCCTTGCAGGCCCTATATGGAACGCTGTAATGTCTGAAGCTGTTAAGAGTAAGACTAATGAGTATTTTGAGAAACCAACACCAATAGACCCAAACCTCCCACCAACTCTTCGTGGTTTCTGGCAAGGAGGAGAAACTTTTACTATTGATTCTATATCAAACAAATTAGCAACAATCTATACCCCAGAAAATACAAAGAAGGAAATTTCTATAACAAACGTTCATACTATTTTGTATTGGTTAAACAAAGATGACCCAACTAATATTATTCCAACCAAACAAACAAATGATTCTCAATATACCAATTGGGAATATGGTGTGCAAAAATGGTGGGCAAATAATTATATGAATTATAAAAATACTTCTATTTTCGACATACCAATATCAAATGATAACATACATACAACAGAGTCTAATCCAGAATTTTTAATAAGTGGAGTACTTCCCTCTCCATACAAAAACAATGAAAATATTACTTTTTTAATTAACCCTCTTAAACAAACTCCTATTAAAAAAATAGATGTTTTTATAAATAACACTTATTTAAAATCCCTAAAAAGCCCACCATTTACTGTGTCTTTTACCCCTAAGGATGTTTCTGGAATAAACAATGAAAATACTATTCGTGTGGTTGGTTATGATATAAATGGTGGGGTTGGAGAAACCACCATAAATCTTAATGTTTTAAATTAAAAAACTACCTTATATCTTTAAAATTAATATCTTTATATATTTGAGATAGGTCTTTTAAGATTTTTTCTTTTTGTATTAAAATCTCGTTGCGAACAACAGGAGATGTTTTTATATAAATAATATTACTTTTTATTGAAATATTTTTTTGTTCAATTTTTATTGAAATATTTTTTTCAATAATATCTCCAATTATTTTATAAATCTCTTCTTTTGAAAATAGAATTTCTTTAAACTTATTTAAATAATCTTTGATGTGTTTATAGTCCATACTTTATCTATTCATTGGCATAACAAGATACATAAAAGAAGGATCTCCTTGTGGTTTTATTATCATGGGGCGATTGCTGGTATTAAACTCTAATACAACAGAGTCTGAATTTATAGAAGAAAAACAATCAACAATATATTTGTAGTTAAAGTTAAGCAAAACATCTTCCCCGGAAATAACCCCTGGAACTAAGCTTATGTTTTCGCCTATATCTGTATTTTTGGATTCTATTTCAAAAACCTTCTCATTTGGTTTTATGTTAAAAGTAACTTGGTTAAACTTATCAGAGAAGATGTTTGATATTTTTAAAGAGGAAATAAAATCTTGTTTTAATAAAATAGCTTCTGTTGTCCCGTTTTTGGGAATTATTTGTTTATAGTCTGGGAAAGAGCCATCTATGACACGTGATGTTAAATATATATTTGCTGTTGAAAAAGATATTTGGTTTTTTTGTAGTGTTATTTTAATATCATCGTCGATTCCATCAAGAACCTTAATAATTTCAGTTGTATTCTTAAATGGAATTAATATTCCACCAAAAGAAAGTTTTTGTTTTATTTTTACCTTCTTTTCTGCTAGCCTAAAAGAGTCTGTGGCCACAAAAACAAGCATGTCGTCCTCTGGATATATATAAATACTACCAATCTCTGGTTTAATTTCAGATATTGAAGCGCTATAATAAACAGACTTAATTCCATCTAAAAATTTCTTTACTGGAATTAACAACTCCTCCCCTTCTACAACTGGAATTGTTGGAAAATCATCACTTGGAATACTTTTTAAAATAATGGTATTTGACTTTGTTTTAACTGATAAATTATCATTAAATAACTCAAAAGAAACCATTGAATCACCAGACAAAACAGAAAATAAAGAAGATAATATATCACTCCTAATAGCAATAACTCCCTCTTTTTCAATTTTAGCAGGAATTTCCATTTCTATTCCAATATTTAAATTAGTGGCCCTTAGTTTAAGTGTTTTGCCGGTCGCAACCCAAAGAACGGAACCTAAAACAGGTAGTGTTAAGTTCTTACCAGTTATTCTGTCTACTGTTATTAATGCGTTTTTGATTTTTTCTATTGAGCATTCTAGTTTCATAGTATCTTTATAATTATTATTAATAAATTTATTATTATTATTAACACTGTTAATATGTGTATTACTTTTTTAACCTTATTTTAATTAACTTTATTATTGTTTTGTTTTTTCTAAAAAAACAACAATTTTTAATAAAACTACACAACTCTAATTTCAACCAACTTGTTAACATTTTTATTTTTTCTAAACACACCTTATCCACATACTTATTAAATACCTATTTAAACAAAATTCTTATTTTTTCTATCTCTTGTAAAAGCCCTGGATCTATTTTTAAATCTTCTTTAATTTTTAAATGAGAGTGTATAGCTGTTGTATGATCTCTACCCCCCAATTTTTCCCCTATAAGAGGATAAGAGACATTAAAATCCTCACGAAGCAAATACATAGCTACTTGTCTTGCTTTTACTATTTCTTTGCGTCGTGTTTTTTCATAAATAACATCATTTGCTATACCATAATAACCAGCTATAACTCCAACAATATCCTTAATTGAAACAGTCTTTTTGGGTTTTATGTTGTTTTTAATAAGAATTTTAACCTCATTTAGAGATAGTGTTTTGCTTTTAAGTTGAGACTGGCAAATTATTGCATTTAGGCTTCCCTCAAGCTCACGTATGTTCCCATTTAATGTTTCGGCTAAATAAGAAATAACCTCATTTTCTATTATAGAATTTGTTTGTTCAAACTTGGCTTTTATAATGGCCACCCTTGATTCATAGTCTGGCTCTACTATTTGAACTGTCATTCCAGACGAGAATCTAGACTGAAGTCTATCTTCTAATCCTTGTATAAAGTTTGGATGTTTATCAGACGAGAATATTATCTGTTTATTACTTTCATAAAGTGTATTAAAGAGGTGGAATAATTCTTCTTGAGTTTTATCTTTACCAGAAATAAACTGAATATCATCCATTATAATAACATCATATTTTCTATACTTTTCTTTGAAAGAGTTTGGGTTTTTGTTTTGAATAGAGTTTATATAATCAATAGCAAATCGTTCTAATGATACATAATATATTTTTTTACTCGGATATTTGCTTTTAATTGTGTTCCCTATTGCTTGTATCATATGGGTTTTTCCAAGACCAGTTCCACCATAAACAAAAAATGGATTATAATTTTGTCCTGGATTTGCAATAATAGCTTGAGCAACAGCATAAGCAAGCTCATTAAATGGTCCAACAACAAAAGAGTTAAAATTGTATTTAGGGTTTAAATTATCTTCTTTGTTTAAATAAAGATCATTCAAAGGAAGCTCTTTATTAATACTTATTTGTTTTATGTTTTCTAAATTAAACTTATTAATAGATTCACTTTTATGTATTACATATTCAATACTACGAACACCCTCTTCATGACTCATAATTGTTTTAAGTATTAATTTATGAAATTTATTGTAAAGCCAATCCTTCACAAACTCATTTGGTACTCCAACATACAAAACACCACCATCCTCTTTAATTATTGATGTGTTTTTAAACCAAGTTGTAAAATTGGCTTTTGATATATTTAACTCTACTTCAACAAGACATTTTTCCCAGAGCTCTTTTGTATTCATGTTTTTCATTATACCTGTGTTTTTAAAAAGACAACAGCTAAAACCCTTAATTAAGCTGTTAATAACCTGTGGATATGTTTTACCTTTAAATATTGCTTTATATCGCATTATAGTATATATTTTTAATATGTCTCAAACATATCAACCAAATAAAAGGAAAAGAGCTAAATCCCATGGTTTTTTAGTTCGCGCAAAGACTCCAGGCGGTAGAAAAGTTACCCAAGCACGCCGCCAAAAAGGCCGAGCCAAAGTTTCAATTTCGAAATAACATGCTTCCCAAAAAGAAAAGAATCACTAAGGATATATTCCAAACTATTTTAAAGAAAGGAAGTATCGTTTCTGGTTCGTTTTTTTTGTTTAGATATATAAAAGAATCTAACTCCAGATATGTTTTTGTTGTATCTAAAAAGATAGCAAAAACTGCCATCCAAAGGAATTCCCTTCGCAGAAGGGGTTATAATATATTAAGACAATATAATTTAAAAAACTGTGCAGGTATATTTTTTTATAAAAAAGAAGCACTCCACGTATCTCTTAGTGAATTAAAAAAAGACATAGATTTTATTTTAGAAAAAATTAAATTAGCATAGAATGAAAAATTTTTTTATTTATCTCATTAATCTTTACCAAAAGATTCCATTTAAATCACACAATTCATGTGTTTTTATTCCAACCTGCTCAGAATATACAAAAGAGGCCATTTTTAAATACGGTGTATTTATGGGTATTTATAAGGGGTTTTTAAGGATTTTAAGATGTCACCCATGGCAAAAAAACAAGTTTGATCCACTAAAATAACAAACTTCTTTGAAATTCTAGGCTTTTGATATACAATAGAGCAATGCAAGCGCTTTGGAACACAATTTTCTATGAACCAATCTATAATATCCTTATTTTTATAGTTAATAATGTCACCTTTGGTGATGTTGGTTTTGCTATTATTATAGTAACAATTTTAGTTAAGTTCATTCTCTACCCTCTCACCAAAAAATCTATTAAGAGTCAAATCTTAATGAAAAGAATGGAGCCAGAAATTAAGCAAATTAAGAAGGATTATCCCAACAAAGAAGAGCAAGCCAAAAAAACCTTTGAATTATATAAGAAATATGGCACCAATCCATTTTCTGGGTGTTTAGTCGTTTTAATTCAACTACCAGTCATTTTTGCACTATATTATGTTTTTTATAAAGGACTCTCATTAGATGCAGGGCCTATTTATTCATTTATAGCAAAACCAGCAATTATACATACCAATTTTCTGGGCTTTATTGAGATAAATGGCAAAAGTATTCTTTTGGCTGTTTTGGCTGGTATTACTCAGTTCCTACAAGGTTATCTGGCCTCCCCTATTCAACCTAAGGTTGAGGTTATAAAAGCGTCCGATATAGAAGAAAAGAAAAGCTTTCAAGATGAAATTTCTGGTAGTATGCAAATGAATATAAAATATATTCTTCCTTTATTTATTGCATTTATCTCATGGAAGATTTCTGCTGCAGTTGCATTATATTTTGTTATAAGTAATATATTTACTATTGTTCAGGAGTGGTATATAAGAAGAACATTAGAAAATAAATAAATTTTATATGGAAGAAGAATTAATAAAAAAAGTAATAGAAGATATTTTTACACACACAAACTGCACTATTTCAAAATATGAAGTTTCTCTTGAGAATGGGATGCTTTGGTGTATGATTGATACCCCAGACTCAAGGTTCATGATAGGGCGTGACGGAGAGACACTCCGATCATTGAACCACCTAGTTCGTAAAATTATTGAAAAGTCGTCCGGCAAAGAAGAGATCTCTAATGTTTTTATAGACATAAATGGATACCAAAAGAAAAGGTTTGATAGTCTTAAAAATATAGCCCATATGATGGCTGAGCGCGCTAAATATTTTAAGAGTAATATTGAAGTTGATCCTATGCCTGCAAATGAGCGCCGAATTATACACATGTTCTTAGAGGGAATTCCAGATATAAAAACAGAATCAGAGGGATATGGCCCAGAGAGAAGAGTGGTTATTAAATATACAGGAAACAATTAAAAACTAGAGGTCTAGGCTCCACAATGTGGAGTCTTTTTTGTTGGTGAAGAATAATTTATCTTCTCCTTTATTTAAAAATAAATTAGTGGCATCTACAGGAACTTCATCCTGAGAATTTGCTATTGTTGTTATGTTTTTTGTTTTCGTATTTATTTTTACAAAATAATCCGTAAAAGATACTAATCCTTGATACCAATAATCAGGATACTCTGTACCTGTAATAGTATTTGGGAGAGCACAATAAACATCTATATTATCAGTACTCCAGGTGCATTTTTCAGGTAACCCATATACCCCTAAATCAACAGAGGTATGATTCTTTACATCAAAAACATTTAATTTGGGCCCTATATTAAGCGATGCATTATATAAAATAAAACCACCATCATTATCTGCTAGTGTAGTAAGACCATCAATTCCACCAAAAATTTTAGACAAAGTTCCATTTGTTATATTTAAAATATAAACACCACCAGGAGCTAAATAAGAAGGTTTTGTTGTTAGGTAGATATTTTTGTCTGTTACCCATTGTGGTAACCACTCAGAGAAAGCAGATGTGAAAACCTGGGTTGTTTTAGTTTCATCAAAAGAATTTGTTGTACCCGTAACACCATTTACATTTTTGATAATTGAGAAGAATTGTGTTTTGTTTGGAGACAAACTAATAGCCGTAATATCAACAGGCAAGAAACTACTATCCCCTCCTAAAGAGGCGAGGAAGCTTGTAATAGTTTTATCATCAGTAGATACATATCTATAAATAGTTGAAGTGGCCCTATTATTAAAAATTGCTTCATATACACCAGGGATTGTAGAGTTTGATATAGTGCCTGACTTTTTTGTGTCTAGATACATTTGATATATATGACCCGTACTTCTCTCTACATAGCGTATAGATGGGGCTAATTCAGATGTGGGGGCAGTTGCATCATTACTTACTGGTAATGACCTCATGTCTTCTAAAAATGCCGCCCCAGCAATTGCAAAGTTTGTTATTTGGTAGAATCTTGAATTTGCCTTAGTAATTCCACTGGTTCCAGTGTCACCTGTCCCTGTATTTTTATTAGTATTTGTTGTATTTTTTGCACTTGTTCCAAAAGGATTAAATTTTTGTAATAGACTTGGGTTTGAATCTGTGGTAGTAGTATTTTTACTTGATAAATAAAAATAAACGCCAATAAGTATTCCTAATACAAATATGATTGTTACTATTAAAATGATTTTTGTTTTTTGAGGCATAAATTAATTATGGAATTCTTTTTACATATTTAATACGTGGTTGATATTTTGAAATAGGAAAAGTACCAAGAGCTCCACCTATAACCTTGGTCCCATGTGAATCTGCAAGTTGAAGTTGTCCATTACCAATATATATCATAACATGTCCAAATTTTTCTCCATTTTCTCCAGCTCTCCACCCCACAAGATCTCCAATATTTAATTCCTTATTATTAATTTTTGTTCCTTGTATAGATGTTTGTATAACTTTTTCTGCATTTGAAAAAATACTAGCAGTTCCACCACTTATGGCATTTATGTCAGCACAACGCAAAACATAGTTTACAAAACCAGAACAATCTAATTTTATTGTATTTTCAGGACCAGCGACACCTTTTGCCCCCATCTCATATGTCATTTTTTTAGCAAAACTACTTACTATATTGGGGATATTTGCTTTTCCACCACTACATACAATCCCTGTTGGAAGTGTATTTTTATTAAAATTAATTGGAACATCTGTATCACCAGCAATTTCAATTTCAGCGGCAGAAATATTAAGCCCATTTTGACCCGTCAGTGCTGGATTTATAGTATTTAGAAGTGCCCATGCCCCAAGAGCAATAAGTAATCCTACTATTGCACCAAACATATTCTTTTTAGCTTCTGTTTTCCCAAAAACAGACTCATCTCCCATATATTTAACACCATTAATTATAAGCATTATTACAGCAAGGGCCGCACATATTCCAATAGCAAGCTTAAATATAATATTTAAGTATTTACCTATATCGTTTGTTATACATTTTGGGTCAGCGGCGCAGGTTGGATCAGTTCCACCTGAATCCATACGGGTGATCCCACCAATAGGAGCAAGCATGGTATAAATATTTTTATTTTCAATTACATTTACCTTGGCACCAACAGAAACAGGCACATCTTTGGTGGCCGTGCTTCCTATTGCTGTATATGGGTTCCCTTGTTTAATAATATCTGGCTTAATTCCTTCAGGTGTTGTTTTTTCAAAAGAATCTGACGCGTTTAAATAAGTAGCAACAACCAAATATTTTGTAAGGGGCGACAAAATAGCACCTGGTTTTCCATTTGTGTCGGTTGAATCAGTATAAAAAGATCCACTATTGTTCGTTATTTTTTCTTTTACTAAAACCCCCTCCTTTACTCCATTTTTAGATAAACCCAAAGTCACAACTTCACCA
>Ga0172379_10011199_pt1 | contig 10733 bp, 10 predicted proteins | sample GrowelOW334metaG_FD_119756 | JGI IMG/M metagenome (GOLD analysis project Ga0172379, IMG submission 119756) | Groundwater microbial communities from an aquifer near a municipal landfill in Southern Ontario, Canada - Groundwater well OW334 metaG | ecosystem: Environmental > Aquatic > Deep... | reverse complement strand
GCGGGGATGCATGAGGATGGCGGCGTCGAGGCCGACGATATCGTCGTGGAGCTGGGTCATCTCCTTCCACCAGAACCGCGCGATGTGGTTCTTCAGTTCGACGCCCATGGGACCGTAATCCCAGGCTCCGGCCTGTCCGCCGTAAATTTCCGACGACTGGAAGACGAAGCCGCGCCGCTTGGCCAAGGAGACGATTTTCTCCATGCTGATGCTATTGTCCATGAAATTACTCCTCTACGCCGATGTTCCGAAGGTATTCGGTTGCGGGTTCGTGTGATCCCTCGCCGAAGTACGATGATTATAGGCGAAATCGCGCGCCTAGGGCTAGCTAGGGCGAGCCAGGGCCCCGTCGCGGACAAATGAAAATGGGAACCGTCCTTCAACGGTCCCCATTCGATGTTATGCTATGCTTTTAGTTCATAGCGCGGAAAGACATTGAAAAATCAGGGACTGATGGTCGTCTTGTACACCTGCTGTCCGTCCTTCATTTCGATAATGACGACAGACTTGACCGGGTTGCGGAATTCGTCGAATTTGATCTGGCCTCCTACGCAGGCAAGGTCGGTCGCCTTGAGAGCGTCGCGGATCGCTTCGCTCTTCGTGGATCCCGCGCGCTTGATGGCGTCGAGCATGATATTCATGCCATCGTAGGCCAAAACCGCGAGCGCGTCCGGAGCGGCCCCGTATTTGGCGGTGTATTTCTGGACGATCGCCTGCACCTCAGGACGAGTATCGTCCTTGGAGTAGTGGTTCGTGAAATAGCCGCCTTCGATCGCGTTGCCGCCGATCTTGACGAGCTCTGAGGAGTCCCAGCCGTCGCTGCCAAGAAGGGCGCCCTTGTATCCAAGCTCGCGCGCTTGCTTGGCGATAAGGCCGACGTCGTTGTAGTAGGCGGGGATATAGAGGCAGTCAGGCTTGCTCTGCACGATCTTGGTCAGCTGGGCCTTGAAATCCGTCGCGCCGGAAGGATAGCCCTCGCTCGCCGCGATTTTTCCGCCAAGGGCTTCGTAGGAAGCCGCAAAGGTTTCGGCGAGGCCTTTGGAATAATCATTGCCGACGTCGAAAATGATGGCGACATTTTTGGCTTGAAGCCCTTCGATCGCGAACTTTGCCGCTACCTTGCCCTGGAAGGGATCGATGAAGCAGCTGCGATAGATATAATCGCCCACTTGGGTCACTTTTTCATTGGTGGCGGTAGGCGTGATCATGGGTATTTTGGCCGCTTGCGCTATCGGCGCTCCGGCGAGCGCGACCCTGGAGGTGATGCCCCCCACGATTGCCACAACCTTGTCCTGCTGAATCAGCTTCGAGAAGACCGAAGCTCCTTCGGCGGGATCACCCTTGTCGTCTTCGACAATGAGTTGGATCTGCTTTCCCAGCAATCCACCCGCGGCGTTCCATTCCGCTACCGCGAGCTCCATGCCATTCTTGGTGGAGAGGCCGAAGGTGGCAGCCTCGCCGGTCAAGGGCGATACGGCGCCGATTTTAATCTCGGCCGATTTTCCGCCGCCGCAGGACACCAGGGAGAGAGCGGTCAATACCGCCAGCATCGGCACCATCTTCGCAAAACGCGCTTTCATGCTTCCTCCTGAAACAGAGTACGTGTATCTTGCCAGCCGCAAAAGCGGCTGGAATTTCCGTGGATGAGTAGTGAGATCACTCTCGATTTATTTCAGCTGCCTTTTTTCTCGATTTTCGCCCATGTGTCGCGCAGGGTGACGGTCCGATTGAAAATCGGTTTGGCTGCAGTCGAATCAGGGTCGGCGCAGAAATATCCAAGGCGCTCGAACTGCACCGACTGGCCGGGCTTGATTCCCGCGATCGCCGGTTCTCCAAACGCCCCCTCAACGGCCTCAAGGGAGTGTTCCGCCAAATTGTCGAGAAAAGAGTTGCCCGCAGGCACATCCATTGGCCTTTCGACGCCAAACAGATAATCATACAAATTCGCTTGGATGGGAATGGCGCCTCTGGCAGCCACCCAGTGGATGGTTCCCTTTACCTTTCGATTGTCGGGGGCGTCGCCTCCCCTCGTTGCGGGGTCATAGCTGCAATGCACTCTCACAACATCACCCGACTCGGGATCTTTTTCGAATCCCGTACAGGTGATGATGTAGCCATAGCGAAGCCTGACCTGGTTTCCCGGGAAAAGCCTGAAGTACTTGGGTGGAGGGATCTCCTTGAAATCATCCTTTTCTATATAAAGCGTGCGGGAAAAGGGAATCGATCGCTTGCCCGCCTCGGGGCTCTCCGGATTGTTCACCGCGTCGAGCATCTCGACTTTGTCCTCTGGCCAGTTGTCGATCACGAGTTCGAGCGGTCGGAGCACCGCCATATACCGCGAAGCTTTCCTGTTGAGATCTTCGCGCACGCAGTGCTCGAGAAGTTGGATATCCACCATTGAATCCGTCTTGGCGATGCCGATGCGGCTGAGAAAATCGCGTATGGCTTCGGGCGTATAGCCTCTGCGGCGCAGACCAGCGATCGTCGGCATGCGCGGGTCGTCCCAGCCAGACACTCTCTTCTCCCGCACGAGCTGGATCAGAAGTCGCTTGGAAAGAACGGTATGCGTGATATTGAGGCGGGCGAATTCAATCTGCCGCGAAGGGAAGACGCCGCAATTCTGGATGAACCAGTCGTAGAGCGGCCTATGTATCTCGTATTCAAGGGAGCAAAGCGAATGGGTGACTCCCTCGATGGCATCGGAGAGGGGATGCTGGAAGTCGTACATGGGATAAATGCACCAGGCGGAGCCTGTCCTGTAGTGGGGCTCTCGCCTGAGTCGGTACATAACGGGATCTCTCATCAGGAGGTTGGGGTTAGCCATATCGATTTTCGCCCTCAGGGTTTTCGACCCATCGGCGAATTCGCCCGATCTCATGCGCGCGAACAGATCCAGGTTCTCCTCAACCGATCGCTCCCTCCAGGGGCTATTCCTTCCCGGGGGAGTGAACGTGATATTGTTTTTATCGGGAACGTTGGTTCCCCTATATTCCTTAATCTGCTCCTCATCCAAGTCGTCGACATAGGCCAAGCCTTTCCGGATCAGGAGTTGGGCGAGTTCATAGAGCTTTTCATAATAGTCTGACGCGTAGTATTCGCGATTCTCCCAGTCGTAGCCAAGCCATCGCACATCGCGTTTGATCGCCTCGACGTAAGACATATCCTCTTTTTCCGGATTCGTGTCGTCGAAGCGGAGGTTGCATTTCCCGCCGAAAGCCTGGGCGGTGCCGAAATCGACGTAAATCGCCTTGGCGTGTCCAATATGAAGCCAGCCATTGGGTTCCGGCGGGAATCTGGTGCGCACTTCCTTCGTTTTGCCGTCCGCGATATCCTTCGCGACGGCTTCGCGTATAAAATCGCCGAAGCCTTCTTCCCTGCTGTCCACATCGCTCATAGGGTCTCCTTGCCGCGCTTCAGGGGCGCGGTAATTTACTATGCCGCGCAAGGGGAATGAGGGTCAAGGCAGGAAGCTCGCTTTTCGGGCTGAATCCTGGCTAAAGCAACTGAACCCACACTTCAGGAATGGAAGAGATTGTTGCCCGCGAAAAAGGGATCGCTCGTGGAATTAAGGCCGAGCCGGCGCAGCCCGATCTCATCGCCGGAAGCGGGAATATGGGTTAGATGCATCTCGCATCCAGACAACGATTTAAGCGCTTCCATCGCCGCCTGGGCCGAGGGATTCATCGCCGCGCTTACCGAAAGCGCTATAAGCGTTTCATCGAGGCTCAAGGATACCGATTTCCTTCCCAGAATATCCCGCTTGAGATTGGCGATGCTCGCGGTCACAACAGGAGGGAGCACGTGAATTTTTGAGGGGATGCCGGCGAGGTGTTTCGCCGCGTTGAGAACAGCGGCGCTCGACGCGTGCAGGAAAGGCGAGTTTTTTCCGGTGATGATCACGCCATCGGGAAGCTCAAGCGCCGCCCCGACACAGACTCCTTGGTTGCCCTTCCCTTCCGCGAGCGCCGAGGCCGCCGCCTCCCTCGCGCGAACCACTACCCTGCGATCCTCGGGCTTGAGCTCGAGCTCGTCCATTATGGCTTGTATCCGCTGCACGGCGTGTTTTTCAGCGATGCCGAGCGCGTACTCGCAACTATGACGGAAAAAGCGTCGTATCACTTCCTGGCGCGAGGCTTCGCGCACGGCCTCATCGTCGATGATTCCCGAGGCGATGCGGTTTACGCCCATTTCGGTCGGCGATCGATACCCCACCGATCCGCCCGAAACCTTGTCGAGAATGCGCCGCAGCACGGGGAATACTTCCACGTCGCGGTTGTAATTGATCGATGTCTCGCCGGTGGCTTCCAGGTGGAAGGGATCGACGCAATTGAAGTCCGCCAAATCGACGGTTGCCGCTTCGTAGGCGATATTGACGGGATGCTTCAGGGGCATGTTCCATACTGGAAAGGTTTCGAATTTGGCGTAGCTGGCTTTCCTTCCAGCGAGGAAGTCGGCATAGACGAGGGAAAGGGCGGTGGCGAGCTTACCCGAGCCAGGGCCAGGCCCGGTGATGACGACGATAGGCTTGGATGTGGGTATGTATTCGTTCGAGCCGTAGCCCTCAGGGCTGACGATGCACTCCACATCGGAAGGATAGCCTTTCGTCGGCTTATGGCGAAACACTTTAACCCCGCGGCGTTCGAGCAGGGATCCAAATTGCGTCGCGGCCGGCTGCCCCTCGTATCGCGTTATGACGACGCCCGCTACCGATACGCCCCACTCGCCCAGCTGGTCGAAGATTTGCAGCGCGCTCGCGTCATAGGTGATCCCGAAATCGCCGCGAATTCTTTTCCGCTCGATATCGCCCGCGTAGATGCAGAGGATGACCTCGGCTTTATCCTTCAATCGGGATAAAAGCCGGATTTTCACATTGGGGTCATAGCCTGGAAGAACCCTGGCCGCATGCCAATCCCACAGCAACTTGCCGCCGAACTCCAAGTAGAGTTTTTCCGCTCCTTCAGCCCTTTCGCTGATGAAAGCCGCCTGCTCGGAAAGGTATTTTTCGTTGTCAAAAGCCAAGCCACGCGCCATCTCAAGCCTTTCCCGCGCTGAGATGGGCAATCGCCGCTTCGATCCTCTTGCCGGTTTCGGCGGCGCCGAGGAGCTGCATGGATTCGAAGAGCGGCGGGCTGACCCTGGAGCCGGTGACGGCGACGCGGAGCGGCATGAGAAGATCGCCAAGTTTGGCTGGTAGCTCCAAGGAACGCGCCTTGAACCGCTCCTCTGCCTCGGGAAGGCGGTTGAAATCCACCTCGGCCACAAGCGCGAGGTCCTCCCTCAGCATGGCCAGGGTAGCCGCCAGGTCAAGCTTTTTAGGAATGAAAACATCGGCTTCCGGCAAGGGCGGCATTCCATAGAGGTAGGCCATCATGGGCGGGGCGTCGGTGAGGAATTTAAGCCTTTCCTTCACGAGCGGCATGGCTTTCAGATCGAGCTCGTCCGCATTCGAGTCGTTTTCGGAGCGAAGACCGGCTTCCACCAGGTAGGGTTTGAGGAGGGCCGCGAGCACAGCGTCCGATTTTTGTCGAATATATTGGCCATTGAACCACTCCAGCTTCTGGTAGTCGAAAACAGCCGGCGCCTTGTTCAACTTTTCCAGCTTGAATAGTTTTTCCATCTCCGCCAGGCTGAAAATATCCCGACCTTCCTCGAATGAGCATCCCAGATGGGCGATGTAATTGATGAGGGCTTCGGGTAGATAGCCCGCTTTCCGGAACTCGTTGACCGCGGTCGCCCCATGGCGTTTCGAGAGCTTATGGCCATCCTGACCAAGGACCATCGGCAAATGACAAAGCTCAGGCTGCGTCCATCCGAAGGCATCATACATGATTTTATGCATCGGCGCGGAAGGAATCCATTCCTGCGCTCTCATGACATGGGTGATGCCCATCAGGTGATCATCGACAACGTTTGCCAGATGGTAGGTCGGGAAACCGTCGGATTTGAGGAGCACGGGATCGGGGCTGATGTCTTCATTCTTCCATTCGATGCTTCCCAAAAGCCTATCCTGAAAAACTGTCGTGCCCTCGAGGGGAATCTTGAGCCTGATGACATAGTTTTTGCCTTCTGAGATGTTTCTGTCACTCTCTTCCTTGGACAGGTTGCGGCAATGCCGATCGTAGCCCTGGCCGTCGGTCTTCGATTGGGCTTGCTCTTCCCGAAGCTTACCAAGCCTCTCCTCGTCGCAGAAGCAATAGTACGCTTTATCCATGGCCACCAGTTTTTCCGCGTAATCCTTATACATGGGAAAACGCTCGGATTGCACATAAGGGCCGACCGGTCCTCCAACATCGGGCCCCTCATCCCAATAGAATCCGAGCCAACGGAAGGTATCGTAGAGGTTTTTCACATATTCATCGGAATATCGTGTCCTGTCCGTATCCTCGAGCCTGAGAATGAAGGTTCCCCCGCTCGAGCGGGCAAAAAGGTAATTGATGAGGGCGGTCCGAACCCCGCCAATATGCTGATTCCCCGTCGGGGAGGGAGCGTATCTCACTCTGCTGCTCATGGACAACTCCTTATCAAGAAACGACTCGCGAGTATAGCTCCCGACACTTGGAAGGGTCAAGGCGAACGGGGCTTTTAGGCTTGAAAACCGGAAGCTACGCGCATGAAGGCGAAGATAACGCCCATTGGCGCGAAACTGACGAACGATAAAGCGAGCCAAGCGATACAACGGGAGGCTTTCACTTGCAAAAGCCCGAGAATGCCGTACATAATATCCAGGAAGAAATGTGCCGTCGCCGAAAGGGAAAATCCAATGGCGCTTATGTAAAGGCACTGAAAGACGAGGCGGCTCGAAGCCTGATCCAGGCGAAGGGCCTTGTTCGCCGCCAAGAGCGCAAGCGAAAGCGCCATCAAGGCAATCGATGCCACCGTCGCCCAAGCGAATAGTCTGCGCGTCAATGTGATTCGGGCCGCTTCCTTGTCCTTGGCGGGCGCTGGCTCTCCAGATTTCATATCACGATGATACCACATAGGTCTCGAACAGGGTAGGAGGAGCGATGGAGTACTTTTTCAATTTCAACAAGATTGGCTATCTGAAAGGGGAAAAACCGCATGGCTGCATTCTTTGTCTCGTTCGCGACGGCTCCAATGATGTGGAAAGACTGACGATTTACGAAAACGAACTGATCATGGCGTCCCTGAACCTCTATCCCTACAATCCCGGCCATCTCATCGTATTCCCGAAGCGGCATGTCAGCGATGTGAGGGAACTTGACGAGACCGAAAGAACGGCGCTCGACAAAACGGTTGATTTTTGCCTTGATATTCTCGACAAGGTTTATAGTCCCGCTGGCTACAATATTGGGTACAATATCGGAAGAGCGGCGGGCGGAAGCATTGAGCACCTGCATCTCCATATAATCCCGCGATATAAAAACGAAATTGGCATGGCTGAGCTTATCGGAGGGAAAAAAGTGCTCGTGCAGAATCCTCTAGAGAGCTTCGCCATCCTTAAAGAGGCATTCGCTTCCCACCGGCAAGACGAGGAGGAGGTCGCTGGATCCCGCTAGCACTTCGCAATCGCCTTGAAGGGCTCTATTGCTGATGCCAAAATAGCCTTGCCGCCAGTCCAAACCCTCAAGAGGCCATTTCAAGCCCCAGGATTTCATGCCTTGGCATGCCTTTGAGGCTCCCGCGGGAAAAACCGAAACGATCGAATCGGGAAGAACCGTGAATCGAGCCAGTTCATCTTGTCTGATATAGTAGACAGACTCCCGCCTTGTGTGCCATTCCCGCGGCGCGGTTTCGCTTCGATCAAAGAGGCGTGACATCGCGAGCAGATGATCCAACCTGCCGCCGCCTCCCCCCGCTATCATAATATACTCCGCCCCCCTGGCCACGGCCGTCGAGAGGGCGATTTCGGTATCCGTATCGTCCTTATCCATTGGGAAGGCGAGTATTTTGCTTAGGGGAAGCGCGGCCAAGGCGGCGCGGCTCTCAAGACTATCGAAATCGCCCACGACAAGATCGGGCCCAAGCCCGGCCTTCCTCGCGGAATCAAAGCCCGAGTCTGCGGCGATGATTAGATCCGCCTTTGCGGCGAGTTTTCGGAGAAGGCCGAAGGAAGGAGCTTGGCCGCCCGTGACGATAAGCGCTTTCATCCATCCCAGATTCTTCCCAAGCCCGGCCCTTTGTCAATCGCCTAGGGGGCGCGGTGGACAGTTCCCAGGCCCTTGGTATAAGCTTCCTTCCTATGCGAACGATTCAAATTGCCGGGCAGGCGGCGCTTCGATGATCTCCCGCTTCCCTGTGCCAAAGGAAATTCGGGGCATCGTCGAGAAAATGGATGCCGCGGGCAAAAAAGCCTACATCGTCGGCGGCGCCCTCCGCGACCACTTTATGGGTCGCCCCGTCGAGAATGATTTCGATATGGCGACTGACGCTACCCCCCAAGAGATAATGTCCCTCTTTCCACGCGTTATACCCACCGGCATCAAGCATGGAACCGTCACCATCCTCTCAGGTCGATTTTCGGTGGAAATCACGACATTTAGGACCGAACACGGCTATTCCGACGGAAGAAGGCCGGATTCTGTCGCCTTCGTGGCAAGCATTGACGATGATCTTTCGCGGCGCGATTTCACGATGAACGCGATGGCCTTCGATGTCCTCTCGGGCAAGCTCCATGATCTCTTCGGCGGCCGAAACGATATCGAAGCGCGGTTGATCCGAAGCGTAGGCGATCCAGAACGCCGTTTCGGCGAGGATGGACTTCGTCCTCTGAGGGCTATACGTTTCGCCGCCCAGCTCGGGTTTTCCATCGATGCGCCAACCTTCGCCGCAATTCCTTCCTCCATTCCCACCTTCAGGCAAGTCTCCAAGGAAAGGATTCGCGACGAACTTCAAAAGATCCTTCTCAGCCCCGCCCCATCGCGGGGACTCAATCTTCTCGAGGAATCCGGCCTTTTAGCCGAAATCCTTCCCGAGTTGCTTCCCTCCCGAGGCTGCGCGCAAAAAGGTCAGCACCGTTTCGATGTCATGGATCATTCATTCCTCGCCGCCGACTCCGCGCCCAACAATCTTGTCATACGGCTCGCCGCCCTTTTTCACGACGCCGGCAAGCCCGCCGCCCTAGCCTTGGGTCCCGATGGGATTCCCACCTTCTACAATCATGAAAAAATCTCCGCTGTCCTCGCCGCGGATGCACTGAGAAGGCTCAAATTCCCAAACGATACGATCGATTTTGTCATACATCTCGTGAAGAATCATATGTTCAATTATTCCGAGGATTGGACCGATGCGGCGGTACGTCGTTTTCTGGCCCGTGTTGGCGCTGAAAGCGTGGAGGATCTCTTCGATCTACGCATGGCCGATACGGCCGCGACAAGCGGCTTGATGCCCGACCCGAGGCAGCTCGATACCTTCCGCAAAAGGATCGAGACGATCCTCGCGCAGGGGAACGCCCTCACGGTAAAGAGCTTGAAGGTGAATGGGAACGATTTGGCCACGATAGGGATTCCCAAAGGGCCAGCGATGGGCCGGATTCTCAACGAGCTTCTGGATACTGTCTTGGATGATCCCTCCCAAAACGAGAGGGATCGCCTTCTCCGCATAGCCGCGGCTATCAAAGCCAAATACGGGCTTGAATAGGGCGCTGCTTGCCGTGCCTAGGGTTTTGAGAGCTCTGGCTGTATGGATGAAGAAAGGCTCGCGATGGCGGCGAGACGTTCGGCGGTGAGGGCGTTCGCATTTTTGAGCTGCTCATGGACACGTTCCGCCGCTACTTGTTCGGCTTCCTTTTTGGTTTTCCCCGCGAACGGCCCATAACGCTTCCCATCAAGGCTGCATGATACCCAGAACATCCTATCGTGCTCGGGGCCTTCCGTCCGCTCAAGGCTATAATGGGGAAGCTCTTTTAAAAATTTTTGGCCATATTCCTGGATTATCGTCTTATAGTCTTTGCTCTGTCCCTCGATCGCGCTCGCTATGAGGGGTTCGAGAAACTTTTCCACAAAAGATCGCGCGGCTTCATAGCCCCTGTCGAGAAAAATCGCGCCGATAAGCGCTTCGAGGGCATCGGCGAGAAGTGCCTTTTTTGCCCTTCCGCCGGAAAGCTCCTCTCCCTTTCCAAGCCGCAGAACCTCGGCTATGCCGATGCTCGCGGCGATGGGAGCCAGACTGTGTTCAGACACAATAATGCTCTTGATTCGCGCAAGCTCGCCTTCCGCCCTTCCTTCAAGCTTGGAATACAGGAGGGCCGCGGCCACTTGGCCCAAAACGGCATCGCCGAGGAACTCGAGCCTTTCGTTATGGGCTAAATCCCCTCGTTTCGCGCTTTCATTGAGGTAGGATCGATGGGTAAGAGAGGCATTTAGAAGATTTTGATCGAGAAAGGGAATGGAAAGTCTTTTTTGAAAATCGGCGAGAAGCGCTGAACGCGGAAGAAATTCCTCGATGATCATAGGTGGCACCATCGTGAGGTTCCCCTCCGCGTCAGGACGAAGCGGTCTTTATTTGACCTGGGTCTTGATGAATTCGTAGGCATCGCGAACGGTTTCGAATTCGTTCGCTTTCTCATCCGGAATCTGGATGCCAAGTTCTTCCTCAATGCCATACACCAGTTCGTAGGTATCGAGAGAATCGGCGCCGAGATCCTGGCGGAAACTGGCATCCAAGGTGATCTTGCTTTCTTCGACTTCCAGTTTGTCCGCGATAATCTTCTTGATCTTCTCAAAGAGCTCGTCCATCAATGTTCTCCTTATTTGGACTCGGGGGCAATGATCTGC
>Ga0172379_10011198_pt1 | contig 10733 bp, 8 predicted proteins | sample GrowelOW334metaG_FD_119756 | JGI IMG/M metagenome (GOLD analysis project Ga0172379, IMG submission 119756) | Groundwater microbial communities from an aquifer near a municipal landfill in Southern Ontario, Canada - Groundwater well OW334 metaG | ecosystem: Environmental > Aquatic > Deep... | reverse complement strand
CGATATATGACGCGTACAGCTTCTTCACCCGGCGCCCGTCGATGAGCTTGCCCACGCCGCGGCCGGGGTACGCGGTATCCGTCGTGATGAGGGTAAGACCGCCGACATCTTTGCGGACCAACTCGTCCACCAATTCTTCGGCAGTCCCGTACGCGAGGAAGCCGCCCACCATGATCGTCATTCCGTCGGAAACCTTCGCCACCGCGTCCTTAGCGTTTAGAATATGCACCATACCGTTATCCTCACCCGACCTTCACGATCAAAGCCGCGCCGGTGTCGCCTGCGGCGCAGCCCGCGACCATCGCGTAGCCGCCGCCTTTCATGACGGTTTCCTCTATGCCTTCGATCAGCAGCCGGGGGATGGTCGGCGCCTGCGGGTGGCCGAACACCAGGGAGCTGCCGTAATTGTTGAATCCGGACGCGTCGATGCCGAGTTCCTTGGCCATGTACAGATCGTTCGCGATAAATGGATTGTGCGTCTTGATCGTCTTAATATCGGAGATTTTCAAGCCCGCGTGTTCCAGCGCCATGCGGGCCGCCGGTACCGGCGCCATCGGCATGAAGGCTTTTTTCGTGCGCGCGTAGCCGTAGGAGACGATTTGTATCGGGATGCTCGGATCGGCGCTCAATTCCGCGGCCTTTTCCTTGGTCGCAACGATCACGCCCGCGTTCCCGTCCGCCGGATGCGTCTGCGCCCCGAAAGTATGGATGCCGCCTTCGGCGACCGGTTTCAGCTTGGAGAGGCCTTCCCGCGTCGTATCCGTCACGCCTTCGTCCTTTTCGATCAGGCGCGTCTCCTTCCTGGAAACGGGAACCTCGATCGGGAACATGTACCGCCTCTGGAAGACGCGGTCGTTCGCCAGCGCGTCGGCGTATTGCGCGTAGCGCCGCAACACCAGTTCGTCGGCCTCTTCCCGGGTGAATCCCGCTTCCCGCGCGGCGTTCTCCGCCGTGACCAGCATCCCTTTCCCGGTGGACGGATCCATGTTGATATTGTCCATGTTCCAGTTTTCCGAGATCACCTCTCCGCCGAGTCCGTTCGGGTTGGGCCAGATCGTATGCGGTCCGTTGGAGGTCCGATCGGTAAAGAGGCAATAGGCCTTTTCCAAGCAGCCCTGCTCAAGCGCGAGGGAGGCGTTGTAGATCCCCGTAGTCCCGGTGGAGCAGGCCTGCATCAGGGTCTGGCCGGGGATATCGGGAGCGCCCATCATGACCGCGGCCCAAGTGCTGCCGTAGAAAACGCGGTGCTGCGCGACGGTTATCCCGAAATAGAGGTAGTCGAATTCTTTCGGATCGATCTTTTTCGATTCGAACCAGCGCTTGGAAGTCATCGCCCCGAGAACGATTGAATTTTCGTTCTGGAGCGCGCCCTGCCATTTGCAGAACGGTGTACTGTAGTAACCCCGGTACGGGATGAATACCTTATTGAACATATCGATAGCTCCTTTACTTTCCCTGGTACTCGGGCGGCATTCCGCCAACCGAGAGAAGACCGGTCAGCGCGTCCTCCGTAGCGAACATCGAGGTAAGGCCGTCCAGCTCCATTTCCACGGCTTCGGGGATTCCTACTTTCATCTGGCGGTCGATCAAATCGTTGACGGCCTTGAGCGCGAGCGGAGCCTTGGACCGAACGGCCTTGAGCGTACGCGCGGCGAACTCGGCACCGACGCCGACGGGGGCCTCTCGCCGGAGCAGCCGGTCCGCGTTCCCGTTTTTGCACGCGGCCGCGGCATCCTCAAACTCAGAGGGAACCGAACGGCTTGCGTATTTATTGGGCTTTCCTGAATCGGCGAGTTTCTCGATGGCCGATTCCAGCGCTGCCGGTTCGGTCAGCACAGTGACCACGCCCAGTTTGTAGGCGTCCTCGGCTTTAATGCTCCGGCCGGTGAACACGTAGTATTTGGCCAGTTCGGGACCGGCTATCCGCGCGAAGCGGATCATGCCGCCGAGTCCCGGGTAGATGCCGATGCCCGTTTCCGGAAAGCCGAACGAGCCGGCCTTCGTCGCGACTATCGCCTGGCACGCAAGGCTCAGCTCGCTGCCGCCGCCCAAGGACAAACCGTCCACCACGGCGACGGTCAATTTGGGGGAGTTCTCTATTTTGAGCAGGAGTTCGTGGCCGCCTCGCGTAAAAGAGACAATATCGGGAACCTTCCCCGCTTTGATTTTTTCGATGAAGTACTTGATATCCGCGCCGGCCACGAAAGTCTTACCCGCGCCGCGGAACGCTATCGCCCGGGCATCCTGATCTTTCAGGGCGGTTTCAAAGACCTGGGCGAGCTGAGCGACGACGGCCTCGTTCAGGGAGTTCATCGCTTCGGGGCGGTTGACCGTTATATACCCGATTCCGTTCTTGACGGAGTAATCGACGTACTTGAAAGCGAACGGCGTCCCCTTTTCGTACTGCGCGCGGATGACGCCGGGCATCTTGAAATCCGGGTGCCTGCGCGAGACCTCCGAAACGACCTCGAAGGTCTTCGCTATGCCGATCGCGTTCATCAGCTCGAAGGGACCTTGCCTCCACCGCAGCCCGAGCTTGGCGCCGCGGTCGGTGTCTTCCATGCTTGCGACCTTTTCGTCCACGAGAGATCCCGCAACGCCGAGAGCGGCGCCGTACAGCCTATCGGTCACCAGCGGAATCTTGGATTCATCGATCGGCCCCGAAAGATCGAACAATTGCCGGGACTCCATCTGCCGCTTGAGAGCTTCCGGCGGGGCGAAGAACGGCCCCACTTCCCGTTCGAGTGTCCCGGCGGCGTGCACCGCTATCGGGATACCGGTCACGTTCATAAGCTCGAAAGCGCCCATGCCGATACCGAAGGCCCGCTTGGCGGCCTCATCGATGGTCGGAATGTTCGCGGCTCCTTCCTCGTACAAGCGGACCGACTCGACGTAGAAAGGGACGAAGAAACGGTTCACCGCGAAACCCGGAGCGTCCTTCACCACGATCGCCGTCTTTCCATGCAGCTTCGCGATGGCCAGAACCTTCTCCACAGTTTTTTTGCTGGTGCCCGAGTGCGGAATGACTTCCAGCAGCCGGTTCTTAGCCGGGTGATAAAAATAGTGCATACCGACAAAGCGGTCCGCTCTTTTTGTCAAGGCGGCGAATTCCCGAACATAGAAACTCGATGTATTCGTCGCGAAGATGGTCTTCTCGGCGCAGAGCTTGTCGAGCTTGGCGAAAACGTCGCCTTTCACTTTCTTGTCCTCAAAGACGGCCTCGACGATAAGGTCGGCTTTCGCCACTGCCGAAAAGTCGGTCGTTCCCGTTATGCGCGAAAGCGTAGCCTTGACCTGTTCCGACGTGAATATTTTCCGTTCCAAGCCTTCATTGAGCGTTTTCTCGATTATCGATAGACCCCGCCTCAAAGCGTCTTCCGTCACGTCGACGAGCGTCACGGCGAGGCCCGACTGCGCCATATTCTGCGCAATGCCGGCGCCCATATTGCCGGCTCCTATAACGCCGATCTTATACATATCTCCCATACGATCCTCCTGTTATGTTGATCTACTATTACAACAAATCGCATTCGCCGAACTGATTATGTAAAAAACACAAAAAAGGGTCACGCTCTCTCAACCAAGAGAGAAATCCCCAAACCGCCGCCGATGCAAAGCGCCGAAAGTCCCCGTTTGGCGTTCCGGCGTTTCATTTCGTACAACAGGGAAACGAGAATACGAGCCCCGGAAGCCCCGATGGGATGGCCGAGGGCGATGGCTCCGCCGTTCACGTTCACTATTCCTTGATCTATCCCGCCGAGGAACTTCTCAAAACCTTTCAAGACCGCCAAGGATTGGGAGGCGAAAGCTTCGTTCAATTCCGCGGCATCGATGTCCGACAGTTTCCAACCGGCTCGCCGCAGGGCTTTCTCGGCGGCGGGGACAGGCCCGTAACCCATATACGCGGGATCAACGCCCGCCGAAGCGTACGCGGCGACGAAACCGAGCGGTTCGAGCTTCAGTTCCCTCGCCTTTTCCTCGCTCATTAAAAGCACGAAGGCAGCCCCGTCGTTGAGGCCGGAAGAATTGCCCGCCGTAACCCGGCCGCCCGGCTTGAACGCGGGAGCCAATTTCGCCAGGCTCTCTTCCGTAGTATTCCGCCTTGGATGCTCATCGACAGAGAACGGGATCGGGTCTCCCTTCTTTTGGGGAACGGGAATGGGAACGATCTCGTCGGCGAAGCGCCCCTCGTCGATCGCTTTCGCGGCCAGGTGCTGGCTGCGGAGCGCGAAGGCGTCCATGGCCTCCCGACTGATATCCCAGCGTTCAGCCAGGTTCTCCGCGGTGATCCCCATGTGGCAATCGTTGAAAACATCCCACAGGCCGTCCCGGATCATGAGGTCCACCGCGGTCGCGTCTCCCATCCGGACGCCCGCGCGCAAACCCGGCAGCGCGTACGGGACCCTGCTCATGTTTTCGACACCGCCCGCAGCCACGACCTCGGCTTCTCCAGCCATGATCGCCGAGGCCCCAAGGCAAACAGCCTTCAGCCCCGAGCCGCATACCTTGTCAACCGAATAGGCGGAGGTCTCGATCGGCAAACCGGCGCCTATCGCCGCCTGCCGCGCGATATTCTGCCCGAGGCCGGCGGAAAGAACGTTGCCGACAACCACCTCATCGATGAGCGCGGCGTCGATACCCGCCGTATCGACAAGCGCGCGCAGCACCGCGGCTCCAAGCCTATCGGCCGGAACATCTCGCAAAGCCCCGGAAAAAGTCCCGATCGCGGACCGTTTCGCCGCGACAATCACTATCCGTTTCATCCCCGCTCCTTTCAATATAGGAAGTTCACCGAATACATTATGTGATAATAACCTGGTTTTCAAAAAAAAGCCAGCGCCAAAAACCAATTATGGAAAAAACGAGGATAAGACTATATCCGGTGAATTGAGCGGAGAAAAACTTTGTCTATTTTTTAAACGTCGGGACAAGGCGCGACATGAACAGGGTAAGGCGCTCGCGCAGATCCCATTTCTTATTGTACAGGCACCAATGGAATATGATGCCCCTGGCTCCCACATAAAGATATTCGGCGATATCCTCAGCGCTGAGATCATCCGCGATCTCGCCCTTTTCTTGTCCTTCGGCGACGATGCCCTTAAGGAGCAGAAACATCGGCCGATTTTTTTTGATAAAGCTTTTGTTCTTCACATTGTAAAATTGTCCGACGATATCCATGCCGGTCGTCTCGTTGAACGTGACGTAATGATCGAAGAACTCAAGAATCTTGTCGATCGAAGTGGGGCCTTTCAGATTCGGGACGACCGTATCCTTGAAATAGTCGTCGCCCCGTTTATAGATCTCGATGAAGATATCGTACTTGGCTTTGAAGTAGTGATAAAACGCGCCGATCGAGACGCCGGCTTTGGCGCTGATTTCTTCGACCGTGATACTGTCGTACCCTTTTTTAACCATCAAGTCGATCGCGACATTATATATTTTCGTCCGCGTTTCGATTGCCTGAGCTTGCCTTTTCGTCATTTTTTTTTCAGCCACGCCGATACTCCCCAAGCCAAACAATAACGCTACTTTATCGCGGTGATTATGACCGAATATGTTCGCTAAATATACTAGGTCGAAATAGGCTATTCAAGTACCACGTCAAATTGGTGGGGCAACCATCACCTTGCCTTTTTGATCATCCGGCACATTCTTCAATAATTGGTCCGCCTCAAGCAGCAGACGGGTGAGTACCTTCGTCCCCTTCACATACGTGAGGGAACAACTATTGTCCGGGGTATTGCGGATGGAGAACGGCAGCAGGACCCGACAGGTATAGCTGCCGAGTTCCCGCAAAAAACGTTCGTGCAGCAATCTGATCAAATAGCTATAGCCGAAAATATCGGCTCCCGGGTCGGTCCTTCCGTAGCGATAAGAAATAAGCATGATCCCCGCTTCCAGAATACCGCAGCGTTCCATATAGCCGCCGCCGCCGCCCCGGAACCCGCTTGATATCCTCAAAATATCATCCGATACCGTTATTCCCAGCGTATCGCATACGGCTCGTATGCTGGATTCTGAACAATGATACCCCAGGGAACGATAGTGCTCACTTTTCTCCGCGGCCGCCTCGACTAACTTTTCCACATCGTCCATCGAAACACCTCGCGGAAAAGCCGGCAAGGAGCAAAGCCCGCCGGCCTGGATATTTTCGCGGAACCGGATTACGCCTTTTGTGGCGGAGTCTGAACTTCCTTATCGTTGATCAGGAACATGAGGATAGTACCGACAACACAGAACACGGTGAAGGTGGCGTAGGTATTGATATATCCTCCAAAGTTGGTGATTCCGTAGGCGACGAAAACGTAAGTGATCGCCCTGACGATGAATATGCCGGGGAAAATGACGCGGTTGACCGACAGGAAGGAATTGCGTCCGAAGCACTGTAGAGTAAAGGAAGGAATAAGGTTTGCGATCGCGCCCATCGTGGTAGCCTCGACTATAAGGGTGGCCAGTACAGCGGTCTTCGATTTCGCGAATATGAGGATGGCGAAACCGAGTAGCGTAATCACCGCGTAGATGAGGCTTGATGCTTTCGTGCCGAATTTCGTATCCAACACGCCTGAAACCAAACTGCCGGCGATTCCGAATATGGCGGTCATGCCCATCAACTTCATCGCCTCAGGCGGTTTGTAGCCCGCTTCAACCAGGTAGGGAACGATTTGAGCCGCGAAACCGGTAACCGTGATGTAGAACAAGCCGAATGCGAATATGAGCAGGATCGCCTGCTTGTTCATCAGGACTTCAAGGATGGTCCACTTCACCTGGGATTCCTTGGCGAACATCCGGCCCTTCTTCTCTTCCTCAGTCAGAGGCTTGTTGTCTGGATCAAGGCCGCACTCTTCGGGTGTATTCTTGAGCCAAAAGATGCTGAGTAAACCGAAAACGACGATGGCGCCGCCAAGGATGATCATCGCCTTATCGAATCCATAATTGGGATTATGGATCATCCCGCCGAGCCACGGTATCGCGAACATGACGGCCAAGGGAACGCCCGCCGTCGTGATGCCCAGAATAGTGCCGCGGGTGCGGGGGAACCAATTGGTTATCACGTTGTTGGTGATACTGTTCGAATAACCGTTGGCGGCCACTTGCGCCGCGATACAGACAAAGGTATAACCGGCGACGGTCGTCGCGACGGTCAACCCCAAGGTTCCCAGAATGCCGCCGATAATCAACGAGAGAATCGTGATCAGCTTCAGGCCCACCTTAAGAGCCAGTTGGCTGAAGATGATGGTGCCCACGACCGCGACCAAGGCCCCGATGGTGTTGACCGACAACAGGGCCGGAACCGGCAAGTGGTTTTTCGCGGCGAACCCGGGAACGATGATGTTGAGCCCGGTACTCGCCGCGGCGATGAAGAAAAACCAGGTTATTAGAGAATGCAGGATCAATGAATATCCGCGGAAGAAGTTTTTCGTTTTTGCTTGCTCCATAGCTTTAGCGCTCCTTTCCCTTTATTACGTGAGCCTATGAGAACTCACTCAAACGGCGACGCCGATTCGTTCAGATACTGTAACTCAGGAATTCAATTTTCGTCAAATGAATTCGCCGAATACATTCGGCTATCTTGTTCGGCCAATTGTTAGCCTTCGAAAATTCACATTCATCATACCGTTATGGGGAAAGAATAGGCCTAACGGTCGCTCACGCATCTTCCAAGACAGAGGTGAAACCGATTCGCATCGGGGAGCTCACACCGGTGGACGCTACCCTGACGGGGAGCTACGCGCGCACCGGAATGACAGTCGCGGTAAAAGCACGTCTGAAAAAGCAAACCTGCAGCAGGATGAGGAAAGGCCGTTCTAGAAACGGGCCCCGAATTCCGCCTTGCCCTGCGCGATCAAGGCCCGTCTCAAGTCGTTCGCGGGTTTCTTGCCCTTTTCCATGAGCTTGAAGCGGGCGACCATACCCTTGAGCTGCCCCACTTGTCCGGACATCTCCTCGGCCGATGAGGCGGTCTCCTCGGCGCTCGCGGTATTCGACTGGGTCACCTGATCGATCTGGGCGAGCCCCGCCGAAATTTGCTCCAGGCTCCGTGACTGGTCGCGGCTTGCGACGGCGACCTCGTCTATCAGGCCGGCGGCTTCGGAGGCGACTTTCACTATCGCGTCGAGCCGCTTATCCGTCGCGGAAACCAGCTCGTTTCCCCGGTTGATGTTGGCGATAGCCATCGTTACCATGGCGTTCGTTTCCTTGACCGACGCGGCGGCGCGAACCGCGAGAGTGCGGACCTCTTCGGCGACCACCGCGAATCCTTTGCCGTATTTGCCCGCGCGGGCGGCCTCGATGTTGGCGTTTAAGGCGAGCAGGTTGATCTGGAACGATATGTCGTCGATCGACTGCACGATTTTACCGATTTCCTTCGCGCTCGTGTTTATATCGGCCATGCCTACGACTAAATCCTTCATTTGCGCGTTGCCGCGTTCGGCGCTCTCGCGGGCTTCTTTTGCCAAGCTATTGGCGCGGATCGCGTTCTCGGCGTTTTGGCGCGTCTGAGCCGTGATCTCGGCAACTGAAGCGGTCGTCTCTTCAAGGGAACTCGCCTGTTCCGTAGCGCCCTGGGAGAGGGATTGGCCGGCTTGGGAAACTTGGGAACTCCCGGCGTCCAACAGGTCCACGGCGAGCGAAACCTCCCGAAGAATTTCCGATATAGACTCAACCGTGCGATTGAGTGATTCGGCCAAGGATTCCAGGGATTGTTTCGTATCGCGAAGTTCAGCGTCTCCGTCCGCCACGATGAACGTTCGGGAAAGATCGCCGTTCGACACTTCCTGGAGATAGCCGTTGAGAGAGCCGATCACGTTGTTCTGGTAGTCGGCGATCCGCGACATCGACCTGGACGCCTGCTTTATTTCCGTCTGATCCACGACGCACTCAAACGCTCCGATTACCTTTCCGCCTTCACCGCGAATAGGGATACCCGTATACGAGATATCATAAGGCTTGTCGACGGGGCACGCGCGGGTCTGAGCGCTCGATATATCGCCGCTTCTCATCGCGCGCGCAAGCGCATCGATCCGTTCCGCAGTCTTCGGTCTTGAAGAAATCGTAGCACTTCTTCCGCGCGCTAGTCAGTGCCTCCGCGGACACTCCGCCAAGCGCGGCTCCCGCGTTGTTCATATACAGAATGGTGAACGAGTCGTCTATTATCAACGCGGGAATCGGCAGATTGTCCAAGTACCCCACGAAGCCGTCAAGTACGGCGTTGAAGCCGGAGGCGAGCGATCGGTACGTCCGAAATGAGCATTTTCAAAAACCAACAACCCCGCGTTCAAATGGGAAGACTTGGAAAGGTCGCCTTAAAATTGCATGTCCACAGGAAAAGGATTAAAATGAAGTTATAGGAAAAAGGAGACGCATCATGAACACAATGAGAGCATTCTCTCTTAGGTTCACGCTCGTCGCGGCCTTCACTATAATGATCATGATCAGTGCCGCAATCGGCGCGATCGGAATCCTCGGGATGCGAAGAATCGTCGCCGCGCATCCGGTGCTCTACAAGGATCGAACGCTCCCGCTTATATATCTCGAAAAAATTACCGAAAATTTTCAGCGTATTAGGGTCAACCTCCACCGAATCGGAACCGGCGGAGAATGAAGCCATCGCGGCTTCCTCCACCTTCCTCGCGCTCGCGGTACTCGGCGTGGGGATCGTCGGCGCGGTCCAGGATGAGGTTCGTCAAGTTGCCGTGGGTAGCGGACAGATCAGATCCTCCGCCCAGGCATTAAATCACGGGGCGACAGAGCAGGCCCAGCGGCTTTCGGAATCCATTTCGTACTTCATAACGAAAAAAGAAACAGGTCGGACGAACGCCGACGTCCGGGCTATCGAGTCGGAATAGCGGCATAGGGAGACCAACCGATGATTTCGGAGTTTTTCCTTACGGGAGCCATTGTTCTTCAGATCACGGCCGCGGTATTAGCCTTTAGGCTTACCCGTATAACCGGACGTCTTTCCGCGTGGATATTGATCTCGATCGCCCTTGCGCTCATGTCCGTCCGGCGGATGATTCCCTTAGCTCGTGCGCTATTCCTGAACGGATCGTCGACGATCGACCCGTACAACGAATTCATCGGGCTCCTCCTCTCCGGCTTCATGGCAGTCGGTATCGCTATGATCGGACCAATCTTCAAAAAGATATTCAGAGCGGAACGGGAACTCAAAGAAAGCGAGCAACGATTCCGCGGGTTCTTTGAGCTTTCCCTAGTCGGAGTCGCCATCGCGTCCGCCGACAAACGACTGGCGACGGTCAATGATCGTCTCTGCGGAATGCTCGGCTACTCAAAGCTGGAACTCAGTGCGATGACGATAAATGAATTGACATACCCGGAGGATCGGGAGAAGGAACTCCTCTTGGATAAAAGCGTCGAGGAAGGCGGTTCCGATAGTTACGTCCTAGACAAACGGTTCGTCCGGAAGGACGGAAAATTGATGTGGACGAGCGAGGCCGTTCGTTGTGTAAGGGATAAAGACGGCTCGGTAAGCTATGCCCTGATGGTAGCGCAGGACATCAGCGAACGAAAAAAAGATGAGGAAATTATATGCCGGTCGCTGCGCGAAAAGGAGACACTGCTCCGCGAACTCTACCATCGCACTAAAAATAACATGCAGATGATCTGCGCTCTCCTCAACCTGGAATCGGTGCAATGCGGCGACAAACGGCTTACGGAATTGTTCAATTTGATAGAAAACAGGATATTCTCCATGTCTCTAGTCCATGAGAAACTGT
>Ga0172379_10011197_pt1 | contig 10734 bp, 6 predicted proteins | sample GrowelOW334metaG_FD_119756 | JGI IMG/M metagenome (GOLD analysis project Ga0172379, IMG submission 119756) | Groundwater microbial communities from an aquifer near a municipal landfill in Southern Ontario, Canada - Groundwater well OW334 metaG | ecosystem: Environmental > Aquatic > Deep... | reverse complement strand
AAGCGATCCTGCATCCACTTGGGAGAAGCGGTAATTTTTATTCCTTCAAAACCAACTGCCATATAACGCGGGCAAAGCTTTTCATCTTTTATCTCCACGGAAAAATTTATCTTTTTATCTTCTTTTTTGATTTTAAAAGTTTTGGCTAAATCAATTTTTTGCCTTTCTTTTAAATTTACGCCAAACAAAACAGAAAGTTCTCTGGCAATTCCGTAATGGCTCCATAGGTCAGGACGATTGGAAAGAGATTTGTTGTCAACTTCCAAAACCACATCAGTCACCCCCAAATAGTCCGAAAAACTCTGTCCAATTTTCGCTCGCTTTTCCAAGATCATAATTCCGGCATGACCATCACCCAAACCTAGTTCGTCTTCCGCGCATAACATACCTTGTGATTTTTCGCCCCTGACTTCCGCTTCTTTAATTTCCAGGCCATTTGCCATCACCGCGCCAACCAAAGCGACCGGCACTAATTGACCAGGTTCAATATTCGGCGCACCACAAACAATATCCAAAATTTTATCTTTACCAACCTCCACCTTCGCCAAACGCAAACGATCGGCATTAGGATGCGGATTTACTTCCAAAATTTTCCCCACAACAATATTCTTAAATTTTTCTCCCTGCTTAATAACGCCCTCCACCTCCACGGTGTGAAGCGTAAGCTTGGCGCCGACTTCTTCAGGCGTTATTGAATTTGAAATCTTAACGAAATCTTTTAACCAATTTAAACTTAGATACATAGTTATAAAATTAATTCTCAATTTTCAATTATCAATTTTCAAGCAATTTTTAATTTATTAATTTTATAATTAATTGATAATTGAACATTGAAAATTGATAATTAAATATCGCACGGTATATCAACGAACTCCACTTCAACTTTAAATTTCTTGGCGATTAATTTTCCTAAATTCTGAACGCCAAGCTTTTCGGTATTATAATGACCGGAGTTAACAAAATTAATGCCGGTTTCTTCTATCACTCTAACCAAATTTTCTCTAATATCGCCCGTGACATAAGTATCCGCTCCGGCTTTCACGGCATCAATGAATTCAGGGGAGGCAGCGCCGGAAATAACACCCACTCGCTTAACTTCCTTCCGTCCGGCGGAAATTACGTAAGATTTGGCACCTATTTTTTTATTTACCAACTCTACGAATTTTCCAAACTCTATTGCTTTTTCATACTCACCAACAAAACCAATAACGCCATATTCCGGGGTGCTAATATTCTTGAATTTTTTTAAAACAAACAACTTAAGTAAGCTGATATTATTACCAATCTCCGGATGCGCATCCAAAGGCAAGTGAAAACCGGCCACATTAATATTATTCTCCAAAATCATCTTTAACCGATTTTTATTATAACCATCAATACAAATATTTTTACCAAAAGCTTCAGAAAATAATCCATGATGAACAATAATCATCTCTGCCTTTTTCTCAATCGCCTTTTCTATTAATTTCTGTGAAAAAGAAACTCCCGTAATTATTTTACCAACCTTATCGCTCCCCTCAATCTGAAGACCATTGACACACTTATCGTGAAAATCTTTCACTTTTAAATATTCTTCACAAAATTTTATAATTTTTTTTCTTTCAACTTTCATATTTTAAAATTTAAAATTATTTCATCCAAAATTAATTTAAAATTTATAATTTAAAACTTAAAATTGAGTAAGGAATCTAAGATCTCCGCTCATAAACAAACGATTATCTTCAATTCCGTATTTCAACTGAGTCAAACGACTAAGGCCAAAGCCGAAAGCGAACCCGGAATACTTTTTTGGATCAACTCCACCGGCGCGCAAAACATTTGGATGAATCATTCCACAGCCCAAAATTTCCAGCCAACCGGTATGCTTGCACAAACGACAACCCTTGCCCTGACAAATTGAGCAAGTGTATTCCCCGTTTGATCCAGGCTCTACAAAAGGATAATACTTGGGACGCATACGTAATTTTGTTTCTTGACCATACAACTTTTTACCCACTGCTTCTAAAATTGCTTTCATGTGGCTAAAATTAATATTTTCATCAACCACCAAACCTTCCAGCTGATACAAAGTGTGCTCATGCCGAACATCTGTCGCTTCACTACGGAAACAACGCCCCGGCACCACCGCCCGAATCGGCGCACCATATTTCTGCATTGCTCTAACTTGCACTGGCGAAGTTTGAGTGCGCATTACCAAGTCCAGCTCTCCCTCGCTATTTTTCTTATCAATATAAAAAGTATCCTGCATGTCGCGCGCTGGATGATGCTTGGGAATATTTAAGGCCTGAAAATTATAATAATCACTTTCCAGCTCCGGGCCATCCAAAACCATAAAACCCATAGCCGAAAAAAAATCTTCCAACTCATTCTGCACTTGAGTAATAGGATGCAAATGTCCTTGCGAAATTGCCGTTCCCGGCAAAGTGACGTCAATAAAATCCTCCGCTCCACGGCTGGCTTCCAAAGTTTTTTTGACCTCGCTAAATTTTTCTTCAATATCTTTTTTTACTTCATTAGCCAATTGACCGAATTTCTTTTTTTCCTCCACGCCCAGATCCTTGAGGCTTTTCAAAACCAAAGTCAACTCCCCTTTTCGACCGAGATATTGGATTTCCAAATCACGCAGAGAATCGCTGGTCTTAATTTTGTTTAACTCCGCAATTATTTTTTCTTTTATTTTGTTTAAATTGTCTTGCATAAAATATTTATAAATTTCAAAGTTCAAATGCCAAATACCAAATCAAATCCTAAATTTAAATTTTAATGCTTTGAAATTAGAGCTTGATTTGAAATTTGAAATTTGTTATTTGAAATTACGCTAAATTTGTATCGCTAAAATTATTATCAGTGTTATGTGCTATGTGCTCTATGCTATGTGACGTGTTGCTGATCAAAAAATATTCCAAACAACTAACCGCTACTACTAATAATCCTAAATTCAGCCAAGTGAATAAATTTTTCGCCAAAAGCATTAGACAAACAATCAAGACTAAAGCTAATAGAAATGATTGGCGAAAAGCGACAATTACCAAGGAGTGCGCCAGCTCTTTCTTTAAAAAAATAAACCTAACCAAAAACCCAAAAATCGCCGTGGTACCGGCCAGCGCCAAAAACAAAGAAGCGTAAAACAAAACGAAACCAAGCCAGTTAGTCGTCACCGGATTTACCAAATTAACCACAAACAAAAAGCACGCCCAGCAAAGAGCGGTAGCGATTAGCATAATTGTTAAATAACTGCGTATAGACATAAAAAATGGTTAAATTGTTAAATGGTTAAATTGTTTATTTGTACTAAAATACTAACATTATTTAAAGCATTTTTCAAGCGCCCGCCTAAATACTTTAAATCCTGTCGGCCAGCAAATATATTTAAACATAAGGCTATTTATGTTATAATCTGAATAGAACACTTATTATTAAAAAATTATCTAAACAAGGCATGTTTTATCTTTTTGTCTCCATTTCAATAATAACAGCTTTTGCTTTACTATCAGTTTATTTTTGCCATAAAAATGATACATCCATTAACATACTCAGCGGTTTTATCCATAAACAATATCTCAAATCGCGCTTCAAAATCTGGGATGATTTGGCAAAAAATGAAAAAGAAAAGAAATTTCAGAAAGAAGAAAAAGCTAATTTAATTTTTTGGACAAAATTTCACCTCCACAAAATTGAATCAACCTTTTTTTATTTTTTGGCAATGTTTTTCAAGTCTTCCCGCGACTCTTTTGCTCTTTTTAATTGTGACAAAGCGGGAATATGCAGTGACGAAGATTATGAAAAACATCTAGCTGAAAAGAAAAGAATCTCCGCCCTATCTATCAACGTCCTTTTTCTTTTGATTATCGCCAACATCGCTACCGGCCTGATTACTTCTTTTATTTTCCCAAATATTTTTAAAACTCAGGCTGCGACTTTGGAGCATACCAGTCAAGCTGACTGGGAATCAGGTACCGCTTCCAGCACTTTAGATTTGACGACTAGCGCCGGTGAAATAAAATTGGCATCAGCCATAAATAAGATCCTAGGCGATGATGGAGCAACTACAACAGAGGCGACTGGTATTCAAAGAAATGTAGATTTGGTTACGGACGAAAATGATGGAGCTATTGTAACTTGGGAAGATTTGAGAGGCGGAGCGGAAGGCAAAATATATGTGCAGAAAATGGATTCCACCGGGTCGGCTCAATGGTTGGATGACGGATTAGGCATCGCTACGTCTTCTGGCGATAAAAAAACCCCGAAAATAATATCCAGCGGTTCAGGCGGGGCAATTATTGTTTGGGAAGATTTAAGAAACGGCCTTGACGATATTTACGCTCAAAGAATTGATTCAAGTGGGGCTATTCTATGGGCGTCTACTACAGGTATGGCAGTGGCTACATCCTCCGATGTTCAATCCAACCCCATAGCAACAACCGACGGAGCTGACGGAGCGATTATTGCCTGGATAGATAGTAGAGGCGACGGAACTGATGTTTACGCTCAAAGAATTGATTCAAACGGAAATATTCTTTGGGGAGACGACGGTTTAGCGATTGCAACTTCTACTTTGAATCAAGACGTAACAGACATAGTTTCTGATGGTTCCGGCGGGGCAATTGTGGTTTGGGATCATACTAATGTCTCCGGTAATAAAGATATTAGAATTCAGAGGATTGATTCTAATGGCAACACTCTTTGGACTAGCGGAGGTGTAGTAATAGATAGCGGTGCTAATGATCAAAAACAAGGAAGGCTCTTGTCGGACGGAAGCGGAGGGGCGATTGTTGTTTGGAATGATTTAAGTGATTATACTTTTTACGCCCAAAAAGTTGATTCTAATAGTGATTTTCAATGGACTTTGAACAATGTAGCTATCGCCAGTTCTTCTAATGACGCTAGTTTTTTTGGGCCTTACGTCACCTCAGATGGAAGCGGAGGGCTTATTACTACTTATAGCACTACTGTGGCCGAGGATAATAACGTTTATGTACAAAAAGTTAATTCTAGCGGTAATGTTTCCTGGACAACTGGTGGTGTCAGTTTAGATGAAACGCCGGCTGGAAGTGATGATGAGTATCCGAGAGGAATTGTCAGTGACGGAAGTGGTGGGGCTTATGTTATTTGGGCGAATGAAGGCGGAGATGTGATGTCTGTTCAAAGAATTGTTTCAGATGGAGGTATACGTGGTCCGGCAAATGGAACTACAATTGCAAATGATAGTGACTTTGGAGACATCAAAGTTATCACCGGCGATGAAAAGATTATTACGGCTATTGGAACAACCCCGAGTTATGCTTCTGACAAAAATATATATACACAATTTATTTCATCCTCTTATTACTCTCTTGGGTCTTGGCAATCTCCAACTATTAACGCTGGTTCTTCGGCTAATTGGAGTACACTTTCCAGCGAAAAAACTCTTCCGGCCGGCACTAGTATTTCTTTTGAAACTAGAAGTATTAATACTAATCCGACAGTTGAAAATTTTTCTTTGAGTGCAACCGCTACAGCCAGTTCTGAAAATGCTCCCTACTTAGCTTCAGGAGCGATTGACGGAGTAGAGCTTGATGTTCCACCGAGTAATAATTCAGCTTGGATGCCAAGCGGAGCAATGCCACAATGGTTGGAAATAGATTATGGGGAGGAAAAAACTATTTCTGAAGCCAGAATTAATTTTCTCAGTTTTTCAGGGACCGATTATGTTGCTTCTGATTTTAAAATCCAAACTTGGAACGGCTCTACTTGGGATGATCAAGAAACAATTACGGGAAATGCTAGTGTAAATGTTTCCTATGTTTTTTCTGCGCCAGTCACCACACAAAAAGTAAGAGTCTATGCTACAGCGACTCCTTCTTTGGTGGTTATTTCTGAATTTGAAACTTCCGCAAGTTCTCCTGTTTGGTCGGCCTGGGAAACAGTTACGGACGGAGTAATTAACTCTCCTGACGCTCAATATTTTCAATATCGCGCCACTCTCTCAACTACTGACACTTCAGTCACACCGACACTCTCTTCGGTCACTTTGGATTACGTTTCGGATGCTATCCCCCCCACCATCCAATCTGTCTCGCCAATCGCCAACAACCAAGACGTAGACATCTCCACCAACCTCACTGCTGTCTTCTCCGAGCACCTCGCCACCTCCACTGTCACCACAGCATCCTTCACTCTAAGAGACAGTAATAGCGGAGTGGCCGGCTCTGTCAGCTATGCTAATCAAACAGCTACCTTCAATCCTACCCAAGATCTGGAATGCTCTCATGAATATTTCGCGACCCTCACCACCACCATTACCGACTTGGCTGGCAATCCAATGTCTGTTAACTACACCTGGCAGTTTATGACTAGCTGTAATAATACAAACGACAACGGTTCCACTCCAGCCCCAGTTGATTTCACCACGTCAACAGCAGTTTCAACTACTACCACAACCAACACCTCCACAACCACGGCTTCCACAACTCCAGCTACCATCGCCACAACTGCTGCTACAACCACCACTGCGACCATCGCCTCCACTACTCCGGCTGCCACAATAACAATCGAAACAACTGCCACGACTACCACTAGCCAAACCCCCACTCAAAATACTGAACCTGCAGAAAAAAATGAAATTAAAAAAACAGAAAAAACTACAACGACGAAAGATTCTCAAAACATGTCAAAAGAAGCCGAAGAAAACTTATCTTTAAGTAAAAATGCTGGAGAAGAAATTAACGAAGCAAAAAGTGATCAATTAGCCTCTGTAATAAAAGAAACTGTCCACCAAGAACCTTCTACCGATGCGATGACTTTAGTTGATGAAGAAAATAAAAAAATAGACGAAGCCACTACAACCGTCTTAACTAAAATAAAACCAATTTCTTTAGCTAAAAAATTAATTCAAACCTTTGAATTAATAAAATCCAGCCTTGCAAAGTCAAGCACTGTAGAAACAACCTCAGTAGGAATTTATATTGGCGTAGCCTTACTAACCGCTCTGCAATTTGCCGGACAAATTAATTCAGCGAGTCAAATACCCTATATTTTTATCAACCTCTTCGGTTTTCTGGCTTATCGTCGTAAAAGACATGCCGGCATTGTTTATGATTCCAAGACCGGCAAACCAGTACCATTCGCCAAAATAACTATTTTTGATAAAGAAACTGGAACGGCAAGGGAAACAAAAATAACTGATAAATATGGCTCATACTTTTTCCTTGTGCCCAAAGGCGCTTACATAATAAAAGTTCAAAAGAAGGGCTACGAACAATTAAACGAAAAAAAATACATGGAGGCTAAAACACAATATGTTTCGCATTATACCAAAGACAAAGTACTTGAATTTTCTAAAGACGCCCTGGTTAATTCAAGTATCCCAATTCAAAAGCTAGAAGAATCAAAGCTAGAAAAAATAATTTCTAAGCCTTGGGTTGATCATCTCTTTAGTTCACTTTTTTTGCTAGCTTTCACCTTCTCTGTGCTAATGGCAATCAACAAACCAAACGCCTTCAACCTGGTTGTTGTCTCCCTATACTTACTTCTTGGAACTTTAAAATATGCCAACCTAGCCATTCCGCAATGGGGACTCATTTTCAGTCAAGCAAACACCGCCGAACCATTTGCCCTGATAGAAGCAATTAGCTCTCAAACTCAAAAAATTATCGGTCGCACTGTCGCCGATGAACACGGTAGATACGCTTTTATTCTAGACCATGGCGAATACTTACTTAACGCCAAAACTATCTCTGGAAAAATTACCTTGGACAATCTAAAAGTAAAAAAACAAAGAATGGTTATTGGCAAAAAAATAAAAATTTAAATAATTAACTAAAAACAAAATGACCCAACAAAACCAAATCTACAAATGCAACATCTGCGGTAATATTACCCAGGTCTTGCACACTGGCGCCGGCGAGCTCGTTTGCTGTGGCCAGCCCATGGAACTCTTAACCGAAAAAACCGAAGACACTGGCGCGGAAAAACATGTGCCAATCATTGAAACAACTGAAAACGGCGTCAAAATCAAAGTCGGCTCAACTGCTCACCCAATGGAAGAAGCGCACTATATTGAGTGGATTCAGATTATCGCGGACGGCCAAGCTATGAGAAAATATTTAAAACCAGGCGACGCGCCGGAAGCGGAATTCCCGGTCAAAGCTGATTCAATTGTCGCACGCGCTTATTGCAATGTGCATGGGTTGTGGCGAAGTCGGTAAAATCATTAAAACATAAAAGCGAGAAAACATAAAAACAAAAAGCGGCTATACATTTAGCCGCTTTTCTAAATAAACTCCGTTTAATATCAAAATCCAAATAACAAATTACAAATCAAGGATTAATTTCAAAATCCTAATGTAAAAATTTTTTGACATTTAAACTGAAATCTTGATTTGGCATTTGAAATTTGTAATTTGTAATTTTCGCTAGACGATAAATTTAAACCTTTTTACTATCTCCTCTCCCACCTCTTTATTAATATACTCAATCATTACATCTTCTTTTATCATCAACTCTTGGGTTGCTTCGGAAGAAAGCGAGGCAATAGCGAGATTTCCATTTTTCAAATACATTGCCCGAACTTTTTCTCCTAGGCCGTATGGCAAAAATCTTTCTTTGATTTCTTCAAACAAAGCAACGATTTTCGCCTCAGCTACCCGGGTATCCATCCCGGCACGCTGAATTGATCTGGGCAATAAATTTTTAATATCAATAAAAGACATATTTTAGGGAATCGAAAACCCCCTAATGGGTTTTCGATTCCTGGACAAAACTACAAATTTTTCATCTGCTCTTTTAATTTCACCAACTCCTCCTGATATCCCGCCAATTTCTCCTTCTCCTTCTCCACAATCTCCGCCGGGGCGCGATCAATGAATTCTTGGTTAGACAATTTAGTTTCCAAATTTTTTATCACTTTTTCCAAATTTACAATTTCCTTTTCAATTCTCGCTTTTTCTTTTTCCGTATCCACCGCGCCGATCAAATAAATCTCTACACCACCTGCCACTGCATAAATTGCGTCAACAATTTTATCGCCTAACGCCTCGATCTCTAATTCTTCAATACCGGTTTTTAAACCTTTAATAATCGCCGACTGCGATTCAATCAAATCAAGCTTATCACCCGCGTAAATTACAGCCTTAATTTTCTTCGCTGGTTCAACTTGATTTTCGGAACGAGCATTACGGATGGCAGAAATTATTTCTTTGATTAATTCAAAGTTATTGTCAGCTTCAATTTCATATTTTTCCGTCGTCGGCCACTTCGCGATAATCAAAGGCGTTTCGTCAATATTTGCCCAGATTGCCTCAGTGACGAAAGGAATAAAAGGATGAAGTAGCTTTAACAAGTCTTTCAAAATTAAACCTAAAATTATTTCTTTCTCCGGATTCTTTTCAAACTTGCTGGTCTCCAAATACCAATCAGCTAAATCGTTCCATGTAAAATCTCTCAGTCTCTCCCCTGCCTGAGAAAAATTATAGTTTTCCAAATCACTAGTAATTTCTAAAATCAAACTCTTCATCTTGGAAAGAATCCATTTATCTCCTAAAGTTAAGTCTTTAGAATTAATTTTATCATTCGTAATTCGTAATTGATAATTCGTAATTGAATAACGCGCCACATTCCATAATTTATTCACCATATTTCTAAATCCCTCAATCCTCTCCTCACTCACTCGGACATCATTTCCCGGCGTTGAACCAATCAAAAGAGAAAGACGAACCGCATCAGTACCGTATTTTTCAATCATGTCAATCGGATCAATGCCATTGCCTTTTGACTTGCTCATTTTTTTGCCGTGTTTGTCCAAAACCATGCCATGAAGATAAACATTTTCAAAAGGAATTTCCCCTACGGCAAACAATGACATCATGATCATCCGCGACACCCAAAGCGTAATAATTTCATAACCGGTTTCTAAAACTTGCGTTGGATGAAAACGCGCCAAGTCACCGGACTTTTTTCCATCCTTAAAATTATCCGGCCAACCAAGAGTGGAAAAAGTCCACATCCCCGAAGAAAACCAAGTATCCAAAGTGTCAGGATCCTGAACCCAGCCCTCGCCCTCAGGCGCCTCTTCGCCGACAAACAACTCATCACCCTTATACCAGACGGGGATTCGATGCCCAAACCAAATCTGACGGCTAATGCACCAATCATGCAAATTCGTCATCCAATCTAAATATCGTTTAGTAAATCTTTCTGGGATAAATTTTATTTCTTTGGCCTCCGCGACTTCAATTGATTTTTCCTTCAAAGACTTATTGCTAAGCTTTTCTATTTTTTTGTCCACGGAAACAAACCACTGCTTGGAAGGCAGGGGCTCAATTGTGGAATCACATCGATAACAAACTGACAAATTATTATCTACTTCTTCCTCTTTTTCTACTAGTTCTCTATTTTTTAATTCTTCAATAATCATCGCTCGCGCTTCACTAGCAGGCTTGCCGGAGAAATTACCAAAACCTTCTTTGATTTTTCCATCCTCGTCTATTACTTTAACAATCGGCAAATCATTGGCTTCAGCCATTTGCCAATCAATCATAGAGTGAGCCGGGGTTACACCCAAGGCGCCCGTACCAAACTCCATGTCCACACTGCGATCAGCAATCACTTTTATTTTTAACGGGATACCACAAAAATCAACCGCAAAAATCTGACCAACATATTTTTGATAACGTTCGTCTTTCGGGTTAACCGCCACTGCCGTATCGCCCAACTTAGTTTCCGGACGAGTTGTGGCGATTGATATTGGAAAATTTT
>Ga0172379_10011196_pt1 | contig 10734 bp, 5 predicted proteins | sample GrowelOW334metaG_FD_119756 | JGI IMG/M metagenome (GOLD analysis project Ga0172379, IMG submission 119756) | Groundwater microbial communities from an aquifer near a municipal landfill in Southern Ontario, Canada - Groundwater well OW334 metaG | ecosystem: Environmental > Aquatic > Deep... | reverse complement strand
TTCTTTTCCCCCATGGTAGAAACACCTTTTTTTCGCAGGAGATACATACGTGTCATCGACAACCGTAACATTTTTAAAAAGGGGCACGGCATGAAGGCAAAACAGCTTGAAATTTTCCTGGAAAACAAGTCAGGTCGGTTGGCCGAGATCAGCCGAACCCTGGCGGAAAACGCCATCAACATCCGGGCGCTGTCACTGGCGGACACCGCAGATTCCGGCATCCTCCGCCTAGTGGTCAACGACACCACCAAGGCTCAACAGGTTCTGACGGAAAACGGCTTCGACGTTGCCCTCACCGAAGTCCTGGCCATAGAGGTACCGGACAAACCCGGCGCTCTGGACTGCATCCTCCAGATGGCTACCAAAGGCGGGCTCAACGTGGAATACATGTACGCCTTTTCCAAGAAGAGCGGCGAATCCGGCATGCTCCTGTTCCGCTTCGACGACCAGGACGCGGCGATGGCTGTTTTTCAGAAGGCGGGCTGCCGATTGTTGAGCGACGACGAAGTCCACGCCCTGTAAGTAATTAAAGATGCGGTGATCAGCCGCTCCGCCGAGGGTTTGAAAAAGGTCTTGGCTGCGGCCAAGGATTTGGCATAATACAACACATCACACCGAGGGTTGAAACATGGGAGATGCACTGGCGCTACTAGCCCTGCTAATCGGACTGGAATTGGTCCTGGGGGTTGACAACATCCTGGTCATTGCGATCTTTGTCGGCCGATTGCCCGCTGAACGGCGCAACTCCGCCAGGCTGGCCGGGCTCGCTTTTGCCCTAGTGGCGCGGATAGGCATGCTGGTCGCCCTCCTCAGCCTGGCCAACCTCACCAACCCCGTCCTGCTGGACTTTTCCCTTCGTGATTTGATCCTGATTTCCGGCGGCCTGTTCCTGCTTTTTAAGGCGGTAAAAGAGATCCACCACACCGTTGAAGCCAAGGAAGAAGGAGCCGGACCCGGCATGGTCGTGGGCGGCTTTGCTGCGGTCATCGGCCAGATCGTTTTGCTGGACATCGTTTTTTCCATCGATTCGGTGATCACCGCCATCGGCCTCACCGACCAGGCCTGGATCATCATCGCCTCAGTGGTGGTCTCCTTCGTGGCCATCCTCTTTTTTGCCCGCCCCATCGGCGAGTTCATCCTCCAGCATCCGGCCATCAAAATCCTCGCCCTCTCCTTTCTGATCACCATCGGGGTGACCATCTTCATGGAAGGGTTGCACAAGCATGTACCCAAGGGCTATATTTACCTGCCCATGGGCTTCGCCCTCCTGGTGGAGATTCTACAGATGCGCTACGAGCATAACCGCAAAAAGGGCCTTGCTGCCGGACAGGCATCATAGAATCCCGAAGGCGCATGGGCGGGGCGAAGGAACCGGCAGGAAGGGAACCTGACTAAAACGCCTCAGGCTCGATAGCGCCCTCGAACTCCTCTGCGTAGTGTTCACTGAGGAAGAAGGCGCAGCGCAGGCACCGCTCACTCTTTTGACTGAAAGTAAAAAGAGTGAGCGGTGCCGATGGTGCCGGATAACAGCGCACAGCTCTGCCCCGAACCGGGGAAGGCGGGACAATTCTCTTTCTTTTCTCCACAGTTGTGAAAATCCCAGCAGTACATGACGGGTCTCCCAAGGGGATGAACTCGGACCGTGGGCTCATCCGGTCCGGAGATCGCTACTTTCACAAAAAACTTGTCATACCCCGGGGGCAAACCCGACGTCAATACTGAATAAATACGGGGCGCTGGACACATGTTTAGCTGACAGATCGACCCGGACCAAAACACCTTTTCCTCTTCCCTCTCCAATACCGCCTTGATCTTTGTCATACGCCGACTCACTAAACCCCAAGGATCTGAATAAGACCAAGGCTTGTCTTTTGGGGTGCAAGCGGCGTATGATGAAGTACTCTTTCCGACCTCATGGTGAACACGATGCAGACAAGCAAATCTTCCCTCCGGGGCATTCTCGCGGTGTACGGCGCGATCGCCTTGCTGTGGCTATTGATAGGCGATTGGCTTCTCGCCGACAAGATGATGAGCGGGTATGCTTCAATGCTTTGGGATACGGCCAAGGATCTTGCCTTTGTGCTCTTTTCCATGGGGCTCCTCGCCTGGCTGCTGGCGCGGCACCACACGGGCAGCCTCGCATTTTTTGCCAGCTATGAAGGATTATTCCAGTCTGCCAACGACGCATTCCTCGTCTTCGACGATACCGGCACCATCATCGATGCCAACCGTAAGGCATGCGAAATCTATGGCTATCCCCTGGAGCACCTGAAAGGGCTTACCGGCCGCGATATTGTCCATCCCGACCATTATCACCTTTTTACCGGTTTTATCCAGGCAAACCAGATGGAACTGGAACAACCCATCGACACGGTTGACGTCAGGGCCGATGGCAGCAGTTTCCCGGTGGAGGTAAGGGGGGCCATTATTCCTTACCGTGGCAAATCGCACCGGTTGGCGATTGTCCGGGATATCTCTGCCAGGCGTGCGCTGGAGCGGGGAAAAATTGCCGCCGATCAGCATTTGCAAGAACAGCTTGCCTTCCTGTCGCTCAGCGCCGACCTGGGTGTCGCCTTGACCAAGGGCAGGGAGATGAAGGAGATGCTGCAACTCTGTGCGGAACTGCTGGTCCGCCATCTTGATGCGGCCTTTGCCCGCATCTGGACCTTGGAGCCCGACCAGGAGACCTTGCGCCTTGTGGCCAGTGCCGGCATATATACCCATTTGGATGGCCCCCATGGCCGCGTTCCGGTAGGCGAACAGTACAAAATTGGCTCCATCGCCTTGCACAAAAAACCGCATCTCACCAACACCGTTCTCGGTGATCCACAGATCACCGATCAAGAATGGGCGCAACGGGAAGGAATGGTGGCCTTTGCCGGCCAACCACTCTTAATCGGCGACAAGGTGATCGGGGTCATGGCACTTTTCGCCCGGCACCCTTTATCCGAGCTAGTGTTGCAGGCCCTCGGTGCGGTGGCCGATGAGGTGGCGCTTGGCATCGACCGGATGTGGGGCGAGGCAGATCTGGTGCAGAAAAACCGGACTCTTCGCACCTTGAGCGCCTGCAACGAGATTCTGGTGCGGGCCCAGGAGGAAAAAAAGTTTCTGGCGGACATCTGCAAGGCCATCATCCAGCAAGGCGGTTACAAAATGACATGGGTCGGCCTCAAAGAGAATGACCAAGCCTGCGGGGTTCGGATGGTGGCCGACGCAGGCGATGCGGCGGGATATCTCGAGGGGATCAGGGTTTCCTGGGGGGATAACGAGTGGGCTCAGGGGCCAACCGGCAAGGCCATCCGCACCGGGACAGTCAGCTACTGTGACGATGTGGAATATTGCGATGGGTTTACCCCCTGGCAGAAAGCTGCGCGGAAACACCGGGTTGGCAGTTCCGTGGCTATTCCGCTCAAACAGGATGATGGGGAGACCATGGGCGCCCTCAATATCTACGCCGCCGAAGCGCATGGTTTTGGCGAGGCGGAGGTGGCGCTGCTGCAAGAACTGGCGGTTGATGTGGCCTACGGCATCCGGGTCCTCCGGGAACGGGCCGAGGCCAGGAAGGGGGTTGAGGAAAAAACGCGGCTGGAGCAGCAGGTCCGCCAAGGCCAGAAAATGGAGGCCATCGGCACCCTGGCCGGCGGCATTGCCCACGACTTCAACAATATCCTGGCCGCCATCCTGGGGTTTACCGATCTGGCCAAATACAAATTGCCCGAGGGCAGCGACCTGCACCACGACCTCGACAACGTGCTCCAGGCAGGCCTGCGCGCCAAGGAATTGGTCAAACAGATCCTGGCCTTCAGCCGACAGGCGGAGCAGGAACGACGCCCCATCGAGGTATACCTGGTGCTCAAAGAGGCATTAAAGCTGCTGCGGGCCTCCATTCCAACGACCATCGATTTTCAGCTTGCCATCGACGAGAAGAGCGGAGCAGTGCTCGCCGACCCCACCCAGATCCATCAGGTGATCATGAACCTGTGCACCAACGCCTACCACGCCATGCGCACCAACGACTCCGGGCTGCTGGGGGTTGCCCTGCGACCGGTGGAGATCGGTGGGGAAGAGGCCAACGCCCTGCTACAGCCCGGAAAATATCTGGAGCTGACGGTCAGCGACACCGGCTGCGGCATGACCCCGGCAATCATGGAAAGGATCTTCGACCCTTATTTTACCACCAAGCCACAAGGCGAGGGCACCGGCCTGGGACTGGCCATGGTGCATGGCATTGTGGCACAATACGGGGGCGAGATCAGGGTGGAGAGCGCGCTCGGATACGGGACAACACTACGGGTCTATCTGCCGCAGGCGGAGCGCAAAGCACCGGACCTTGAACAAATCATTGCCCAGCAACTGCCCGGCGGCAACGAACGGGTGCTGGCGGTGGATGATGAGCCAACGGTGCTCGCCATGCATACGGCCATGCTGCAACGGTTGGGGTATCAGGTGACTAGCCTATCAAGCAGCCAAGAGGCGTTGGCCGAGTTTGCCAATCGGCCTCAGGAGTTCGATCTGGTACTCACCGACATGGCCATGCCAAGCATGCCGGGCGATGTGCTGGCCCACAAAATCAAGCAGTTGCGGGCGGATATCCCGATCCTCATGTGTACCGGATTCAGCGAAAAACTAACACCGGAAAGAGCCGAGGCCATCGGGATCGGCAAAATCATTATGAAGCCGCTGCTGTTCCGCGAGCTGGCCACCTCCATTCGGGAGTTTCTTGATTCCTGACCTAGTGCCAACGAATCTTGCATGCCCGGCTTTTAGGGGGAAGCTCAAAGGTGAACTGACTCCGGGACGGCCCCATCCCAGTCATCAGGCAGGGAACTAAACTCAATCATTTCAATGCGCTTCGACATACGACTAGCCGCGAGATCAGCGGGACAGAGAATCAAGGCCTGAAGAAGACCTGCCTTTGCACCAATAAAATCACGATGCAAATACGCATCAAAAGCCTGTTGGTATGTTGCATAATAAGCTTCCCGTTGGGGATCCATGCGATCGTCAGTCCCTCCGTAAACATCATGAACCTTCACCGACTTGCTTTTCCCCTTTACCTTGAGAACATCCAGAGGGCGTGTGCGAAAAAGTCCTGGGCTGAGCTGAGCGAATGTGGCTTCGGATATCATGACTGAGGTTCCGTACAACTTATTTGCCTCCTCAAGGCGTGAAGCCAGGTTGACCGCGTCACCGATGACCGTGTAATCCATGACCCTCTGCGAGCCCATGTTGCCAACCAACATATTCCCGGTATTAATTCCCACACGACAATACAAAGCAGGTTGCCCTCGCTTTCTCCAAATTTCACGAAGTTCCTTGAGTCGACGTTGCATTTCCACCGCCGCCCTCACCGCCTGATCGGCATGTCCGGATTGCGCCAGCGGGATGCCAAACTCGGCCATTATGGCATCTCCCTCATATTTGTCGATAATGCCGCCTGCTTGCAAAATAATATCCGACATCTCTGTAAGATATTCATTCAGCAGGCATACAAGTTCAGCCGGAGGCATCTTTTCGGAGAGGGTCGTGAAGTTGGCAATATCGGAAAAAAGAACGGTTGCCTCTTTTTCCTCACCGCCCAGCTTGATTGCTTCCGGGTTGTTCAATAGTTCACGAACAACCTTTTCCGGCACATAGCGGCTGAAGGTCTTGCGGACAAAAGATCTGTCCCTAGATTCGAGCATCTGAAGCGTGGCAATGCCCACCGCAAGGACCGCCAAGGTGAACACTCCGGTTGTTGCGATGGGGAAAAGACGAAAATGGATGAATTCGATCCAGGTAAGCCCGAACAGTCCACTAATAACAATAAACCCACCGCCATACAGGAACGCCGACCGTCTCTGCATAGCCGCACATCCTAACAGCACAGAGATAAGAACCCACACTCCAAACACTTGCAACAATGGCCACTTGCCATAAAAAGTTGAAGTCAACATCCCATTCAGCATGGCGGCATGAAGCGTGACCAAGGGAACCCCACGTTCCAAAGGGGTATCCCCCAAGTCCGCAGCACCAATAGCGGTATCTGCAACCAAAACAAAGGCTCCCTCGAAAAATTCCGCCAAGTTCCCCCGCATCTCCTCTTTATCGAAATTTTCTAAAAGCGTATGGGCGGCCATGACAGGAAAATCCTTTCCCATTGTCTCCACAAACGGAATAAGCGCACGACCATACGCATCAATAGGGATAATCACCCTAGCATCCTCACCGGGATCATTCTTGTGGGCCGGGATGATGATCCGTCGCCCCCATTCCACTTCAACCTCGTTGAATCGTGTCCCTAGCCAATCAAGAAATATGGCCAGACTCAAGGTAGGAAAGTATTGGTCATCCACCTTCAGCAGCATGGTCATATGCCTGTACACGCTGTCCGGGTCAGCGTCGACGCCGATGTTTCCCGCACCCAAAGCAACACGGGCAAAATCGTCATATTGCATCAATGCATGAACGGCATAAGAGGGATGGGCCGTCCCTTTCTCCGTGGGAGAACCAAGAAAATCGCCGCGCAAACGCTCACTTGCCACCCCGGACTCCCATCTGAATCGCGATGCCTTTTCGGAGACAGCGAAACCGTATGGCAAGTAAACCCGCCCCAGTTGCTTCAGAGATACGGTGAACTGCTGATCGGAATCTGGATTGCTGGGCCGGGCGAAAATCACATCGTAGGCTACGGCTTCAGGGTTTAAGCCGCGTAGCGCGTCGTTCACTCTGGCCAAATCCTTACGGTCCAAAATATTTTTCTGGAAGTAATTGTAAGAATTATCCGTTATGGCCAGATAAACGATGCGAGGCTGAAAAGAAGGCTGAGGCCCATGTCCCCGTTGTACCGCCTGCCGATAAAAGGAGTCCAGAAAGCGGTAGTCATACGAGCTCCACCCTCCATCCGTACCAACAAGCGTGAGCAAGGCAAGGACAATAGCCAAAAAGGTCCCACTGGCGATAGCCAGTAGTTGTTTCTTACTTCTTAATCTGAAATTCATACTGTTTGACTAAAACTCCGTTACCGGAAAAAATTTGCAAATTGCTCACGACCGGATCAGTGTTCTGATTGTCGAGCCCCCCCCGCACATTTCCCGCGATGGCAAATGGGGCCTCATCGTTAACGGCCAGGTCGATCTTGCTGTTTTTGGAAAGCTCGTTTTCAACCTCTTGCCATTTCGCAGGCGAGAAATCCTTGCTGACCATGGCGGAAAGTTCCGGAAGTTCATGCGGACTACAGATAATGGTAAACCGCTCGTAAGGGCTAACACCATCAACCTTGTAAAATGCCTGCACTGAAGGCAACACCAGGGTGGAGCTCTCGAGTTTCTGCGCAGTCATGTTGAGCAACTGGACCTTCTTCCCATCCGTATGCACCAAATAGAGATACAAAGCTTTTTCCGGATGCACATAGATGCGGAGGGAATCCCCGGCCTTCAGAATTTCACGCGATCTGGCAGTACTTGTCCGTTCTCCTGATTTTACCAGTATCCCGATCTTGGCCCGGACCCGCTGCGTGTCCGCAAGGGCTGGGGCACCGCAACATGCCATGACACAGATCATCCCACTCAAAAACACCGCCATCAACTTGCGCCGACCAACCATAACGTCCTCCTTGTTCATAACCAATTCCCAACCAAAATAAAGGGAGCCCAATAAAACGGATTATGGAAACCTTCCCTTCGCAATAGCGCTATCTGTGCTCGCCGTAACGCTTCGGCCTTGCTCACCGTAGGATCTTTCAGGTTGAAGTAAAAATCGGAAAACAATTTTTGCGCGGCTTCATCCGACACCGGCCACAGGGTGCCCAGAGCGCTCCGCGCTCCGGATTTCAGGGCAACGCCCGATAACCCCAACGGTGAACGATCATCTCCCTCCGCCGTCTGGCAGGCACTCAGAGTGATCAGTTCCACCGGATGCTCGGCGAACTGCTTTGGCTTGATCAAGGCCTCAAGCTCGTTCATGCTCAACCGCCTATCATAGGTCATGATAAAATTCTGCTCGGGCGCCCCGCCAAAATAACCATGGGAAGCAATATGCACCACCTGGAAAGGCTGAGACTCCAATTCGCTAGAAAACCGCTGTAACTGGAAATCCTCATTGAGCAACACCTGGGCCGGGAGTTGCCGGGAAAGGTCCTCGATCTCCTTGTCAACACCGGGAAGAGCCAGCATCTGCCTGACACCCTCCATCCCGCCTTCCGGACTTGGTGCCGCACCCCCCGCCGATGCCGGCACCTCCAAATCTCCCATCTCCACGGAAAGGCCGCGGGTCCCACCCCTGGCAAGCTGTCTGGATGCTGCCTGCCGCAGGCCGCGCAAAAGATTGGGGGGAAGATCCTCAACAACCGGCCCTGGATTGCTCATCCCTGCCAGCAGAGCCTTCATCTCACCACGCAGTAAAGGACCAGGGTCCAGCAGGGTGAGTCCTGGCGTGGTGACCAACGCAAAACGTTCCACAAGAAAGCGTTGTCCATCCCAGAGAGCGGCGATGGGCAGCAGGCGGAGCACTCCGTCCGGGGCAAAAACCAAGGTATCAATTGTGTGCTCTTCCAGTAAAGGGAGCACCGGTTTTATCAGCCAGGCATGGATCTGCTTTGCAGGCTCCTCGTAAAAAAGATTGCCGCGCATGTTATGGGCGAGCCGGGTCGTGACCTCCTCCAGTTCTTTCTTGGGTACCACCACGCTCTGTCGGTAAATATGACCGCTGATATCCACCAGCAGCTCCAATCTCTCCGGGAGCACAATAGGGTAAAGCACTGCCGTGGTTGCTGAAAACGATTCAATATCCCTGCTACGCGACGCGATGCAGCGGTCTCGGAAATAGTCTTGCATCTCGGAACGCTTGATCCGCTCCACCGTATCCCGCGCTTCGCGAAGCAAAATCTGAGCTGCCGCCTCGCCCTGCTCCAGGGAGGATTGCTGCAAGAGCATATCCGCCAGCCCGAAATAAATGGGGGCCAGCATCTCGCGGAATGAAGAACGCCCGTCCTGATAGGTAATGGGAAGATCCTGCCGGATTACCTCGATGTGGTCCACGGCGCGACGGTAGGCGGCGAGAGCGCCTTGCAATTTTCCCTGTCCATACAATAGACGGCCCAACTGCCATTCCCAGCGCAGGAGCAGTTCATCGGAACGCAGCGCCTGTGCTGCGGCCTGCGCCTGCTCCGTGAGATTCTGCGCCTCGGACACCCTCCCCTGTTCTTCATAGAGGGCGCCTAGTTCACCGGCAGCCAAAGAATGCAAACGCAAAGCCTCCGTGCCGGCGGTCTGCCGATACGCTGTAACCAAGGTCTCGTACCGCAGGGCAAGAACCGTATTTCCAGACCCTCTTTTTTTCGCTTCCGCCGCGATTCCCAGAAGGATTTCCGTCTGCTCCTGCGCGGAAGCTATGCCTGCAGCCTTCTGCTGGGCAGTCCGGAGGGTAGCCAGGGCTGCGGCATCATCAAGCATTACCTGGGCCAGATTGCGGTGGATTGCCGCCTGCAGCCCGAGGTCATTGGCCTTGTCGGCCTGCGCCAAGGCCTGCCTATAGAACCCCTCTGCCTGGCTGCGTTCTCCCTTGCCGGCCAAGAGTGCAGCCAGCCTATTGGCCGAATTTGCGATAAGGAGAGGCCGATTCAGCGCTTTGGCCTGCTCCAGGGCTGAGCGAAGCAGGGCCTCCGCCCGAACCGGATCATTTTGCAAAAACATGGTGTAGCCCAAGGCCGAGACAGCCATCGCTTCGAAAACCGGGGTGTTTTGCTCCTGGGCTTCGGCAAGAGCGGCCTGGAAATAATCCCCCGCATCCCGATACTGGCCAAGGCGCTCAAATTTTTCCCCCCGATGGAGCAACATCTTGATCCGATCTGTCCCTTTCAGACCGGCCAATGCCCCATCTTTCAGGAACTTCACGGTCTGCTCTCCCTTCCCCGTATTTTCTTCGGGACAGGCGGCTGTTGCCGGTGAGGCAAACATCCCGGCAAGCAGTAAACCCAGTAAAAGATATCGGAATCCGTTGCGTATCATGTGCTTCCTTCTCATCTGATCAAAAAACGTTGTAACGCAGAAGAAAATGGATCCCGTCATCCTGCAGGTCATATTCTTCCTTGACTGTGGCCGCCTTAATATTATGAGCCCAGTACAGCTCGACGCTAAACTGTTTATTCGGGGTCCAAAGCAGTCCCAGACCCACCGAATGCAGAGTGTTGTCGCCGGCACTTTCGTCATTATTCCAGGCCATACCGAAATCCATGAATGGCCCGCCCTGCAGAATATCCATCTGGCTACCAGCTTCTTGTCGCTGAATAAGCGGATAGCGCCATTCCGCAGACAGCACATAACCATTGTCGCGCACCAGCTCGTTCTCCCGATATCCCCGGACCGAACCTGCTCCACCTAGGGCAAACTGCTCAAGCGCAAGGAGCGTATCATTGCTGAGCTGGACATCACCGCGCAAAATAATCTGCCCGAAGCGCTCGCCCAGCCGATGGGCATATTGGGCCTGACCGAGCCAGGCCATAAACCTGCCGTCCGGAACGTCGCCGTCCTGGATGGTGGCGTCGAACATATTCAGCCCGAAATTGAAGGTAGAGCGCAGAGCCAGAGCACTGCTGGGAGTCCGGTCAAGCCAGGACTGAAAAAAACGAAGAACCGTAACCCTGCTTTCCCCGTCTTCCACGCCTTGAGAAAAAGAAAAGGGCTCCCCGAGCAGCCAAGTCTTGCTCTCTCGGTTCGCAAGGGTCAACCCCAGTTCCAGCCTGCTACGCTGGTCACG
>Ga0172379_10011195_pt1 | contig 10734 bp, 11 predicted proteins | sample GrowelOW334metaG_FD_119756 | JGI IMG/M metagenome (GOLD analysis project Ga0172379, IMG submission 119756) | Groundwater microbial communities from an aquifer near a municipal landfill in Southern Ontario, Canada - Groundwater well OW334 metaG | ecosystem: Environmental > Aquatic > Deep... | reverse complement strand
GACCTCGAAGGGTTCGTAACGGATGCCAAAACTACCTCTCCTTACCCATAATTTCGCGAGCGAGCGGCTTTGCCCCGATGTGTCGACGGGGGAGGGCATCTCTTGGGCTGAAACGACATCGGCGATTTTAAACTCGAAAATGGCAGGGTCGCGCCCTGCGGGATCGGCGATAAGAAGGCATTTTTCCCCATCGTAGGGATGCTTTCGCAAAGTTCCGACGAAGGCTATCGCGTCCTTTGGTGTCTCGTTACGGTAGGGAACGATTTGGAACAGGCTCTCGCCCTGGATATAGGCTTCTATGCTCATGTTCTCCTCCTTTTCGCGCCTCGATTCCTCATTACCAGTATAATCGCCCAAATCGCCGAAAGTAACAAAGTACCTTGAGCGAACCAATCGCCAAAGCGCTGGTAGAGAGTTGGCGGCATAGTGTCCATGAGTGGAACCCGAAAGATTTCTGCCCTCGGTTCGAAGAGCGGGAGGCTAGCGCGGACTTCTCCATAGGGTCCTAGTACGCAGGATACGCCTCCGTTGGTCGAACGGATCATCGGTTTCCGGAACTCGATGGACCTAAAGCGAGCGGCGGCGAAATGCTGCACTTCGGCGCTAACGGTTCGCGACCAGGAGTCGTTCGTAAGGTTGATGAAAATATCGGCCCCTCGAAGCGCGAATTCTCTGCAAATTCCGGTCCATGCGTCTTCGAAACAGATCGGGGCGCCGAATTTTATCTCGCCCGACCTTGTCGGGAGCGTGAAAATCGTAAATCTATCGCCTTTGGACCAGCCCGATCCGAGCCCGATGACATTTTGCATGAATTTCCTGAACCACGCGTATTCCCAGAATGGTATCACTTCGGCGAACGGGACGAGCTGGATTTTCGCGTAATCATCGATGATTTCCGCGTCCGGCCCGACGAGGAAAACGGAATTCGTCGCCTGGAATGGATTGCGACTTATGATATTAGGCGATCCGAAAAAGAAATATGTTCCGCTTTCCCGGATAAAGGGTAGAAGTGGATCGCCACTCGGGTGTCGTTCCAGGAGCTCGCGGCTTTCTCGAAAAGGAGCGCTGACGCTCGATTCGCTGAAGAGAATAAGGTCGGGTTCCCTCCCGCTTCCCGGAGTTTTTTCGTCTGCGCGCGATTCCTTCGCGAGAGCGTCGCGCGCGAGCGCGATATTCGCGGCGATTGTCGCGTCGCTTCCTTCCGACCAAGGATCTTTGTTTTGCTGAACAATTAAGGCATTGAAATAGCCTTTTTCCGGTATCGGGATCGCGAGGCGAATCGCTCCATAACCGAAAAGAATAGCAAGGATACCGATGGCCGAAAGGCCGTATCCCAGGGTGAGGGAAGCGCTAAAGGGAAGGTTTTGACCTGCTCGCGCGCGAACTGAAGGAGTCGCGGTTTTTCCGAAGCTCGAGCGCTTTCCGGTATTTTCCTTATTTCGCTTCGCGGAGCCTGCTATTCGGTTTTGTCTCCACTTCTGGAAGCGCGATAGTCTTTCGAAATGCGGCAATCCATAAAGAGGCGGAATCGCGGCGACTGCGGATGCGCCATGCGCGAAAAGGGATTCGGCGATAACCGCATTGGCGAAAGCTAGGACAAAGCTGATTCCATAGATGCCCGTTATGTCGGCGATCTGCAAAGCGGTAAGGACCTCCGTATGAGTATAAGGTAACAAGCCCCATGGATAGCCGAGGAAACTTGTGGACTTCAGGTATTCGAAGCCCGCCCAAACAAGAGCGAAGCCGAGAGGGCGGAATTTGCCGCTCTTTTTCAGAAAGAATGTCAGATACATTCCTAAAACAGCGTATAAGAAAGTATAAGCGATAGTTGTCGCCCCGATCGTGTACAAGGCGAAATCCTTGAAGTAGAAAAGCCAATAGCTCGACAGGGCATGATGGAGGCCGCCATATAAAGCGCAGGCTAGTGCCGCGAAACCATAGCTTGGGGCTGCCCCCAGGGCAAAGTAGAGGGGCACGAGCGCCAGATAGCCCAAAGGCGCTAAGCCTTGAGCGAATATTTCATTCGGTAAGCCGGCAGCGAAAAGGAAGGAGGACGCGGCGGCACAGGCAAGCATGAGTGGCTTATTCATAGGCCCATGGTACATCGACGAAGCATTCACGAAAAGGCACCCGAGTAGTGCCGCTCGGCTCATTGACCGGACGTCGCGCGCCCGCTACAGTGCCCTTATGGTTAAGGCGGTTTTCCCGGGTTCCTTCGATCCCCCGACCTTCGGACATCTGAATATTATCGAGCGCGCTCGGGGCATTTTCGAGGAACTACATGTCATCGTGGCTGTCAATCGACAGAAATCGGGGCTTTTTTCGCCCGAGGAGCGCCTCGCACTTCTCAAGGAGCTGCTTTCTCCCTATCCCGATATCACCGTGCATCTCTGTGATCGGCTTATTGTGGAGTTCGCTCGCGATTTGGGCTGCAAGGTATTAATTCGCGGGGTTCGAAGCGTTCCGGATTTTTCTTACGAGTTCGAGTTATCTATTATGAATAAAGGCCTCGATCCGGGGATCGAGACAATTTTCCTCCCCACCGATCCACGCTATTTTGTGCTTCGTTCGAGCGCCATAAAAGAACTTGCGTCTTTTCGCGGAGATCTCTCGGGCATGGTGCCCAAAAACGTGGCCGCTGCCCTGCGATCCCGTTTCGGGGAAGAGGCGAAAAGCAAATAAGCGAGTATTCATAGCGCTTTTCGATTCTCGGTTATTTGCGTCCGCTCATTTTTGTTTACTCTAAAATCATATACTGGAAGCACATATATGAAATATGCTAAACGTCGACCTGTCCTTGCGGAATCCGCGGCTTGACAATCGGCGGCTCTTTGTGTAGGGTAAGTATCGGCATACCGTAACGGAAATTCTTATGGGAATGAGGTTTTAGCCATGGCTGTACCCAAATTCAAGACTTCGAAGGCCCGGACAAGACGGCGGAAGTCCATCAACATGAAACTTACCGCTCCTAATGTCGTCACCTGCGGGAATTGCGGAAATTCCGTGCTCCTGCATCGGGTCTGCCCGAAGTGCGGCTTCTACCGCGGGCGCCAAATCATTACGCCCGATACGAAAGCGTAAAGGAGACCCCTAATGGACGAACTGTTCGAGAAGATCAAGAAGATAATCGCCGAAAAGCTTGAGGTTGAAGAGGATAAAATCACTCTTGAGGCTAGTTTTAGGCAGGATCTCGGAGCGGACAGTCTCGATACATACGAGCTTGTTTATGGCATAGAGGAAGAGATGGGCATTACCATCCCCGACGAAAAGGCCAACGAGTTCGAGACCGTCAAGGACGCCTACGATTTTATTAAGTCTCAGGTAAAGTAAGCTTTTTGCTCGCTCGGTCGTATCGATGGCTTTCTTCCATGTAAAAGACAGCCTATCGCGCGAGCGTAAAAGCGAACTCGTCGCTTTCGAAAAGCGAACACAAGCCAGGTTCAAAAGCTACGAGCTCTTGAACCTGGCTTTTACGCATAGATCCTGCACGAACGAGGATCGCTCCCCCAACAACGAAAAGCTAGAATTTCTCGGCGATTCGGTGCTTGGAATGGTTGTAGCGTCTCGCCTGTATATGCTTCTCGAAGATCGCGCGGAAGGTGAGCTTGCGCGCGTGAAAAGCTATGTCGTATCGGAGGAAGCCCTGGCTGGAATAGCCCTGGGCCTCGGAGTGGATAAGCTGCTGCTGCTCGGGAAAGGCGAGGAAAATTCGGGCGGGAGAGGGAAAAAAGCCATCCTGGCCGACGCTCTCGAAGCCCTAATAGGCGCGCTTTTTCTCGATGCGGGATTTGAGGCTTCCGAGCGTTTTGTTTTAAGCCTCGTGGAGCCGGAGATTCGTAAGGTTTTGCAGAATCGCCATCGAAAGGATTATAAGACGGTTTTACAGGAATATATGCAAAAATTTCATCGCGAGTATCCGAAATACGTCCTGTTGAAAAAGACCGGGCCAGATCACGATCGAACATTTTGGGTGACTTGCGTCGTCCGAGAACGGGAGTTCGGTCCGGCTTCGGGAAAAAATAAAAAAGAAGCCGAGCAAGCCGCCGCCAAGGCTGCCTATGAGGCTGTTATCGAATTCGGTGGCTTGGAAGCGGCTCGGCTTTTACAAGTGGAAGGATGAACCGCTTTTTCTCGGTTTTCCGTCCCGATCGACTATCCACCCGAGCGCTTCCACATTCTCTTCGCGATGACGCACAGCTGTTCTTTCGTGTTCTGCCCCGGATCGTCGAGGACGGTTTCGAGAAGGGCGAAGAGCATTTTACCCATCTCGGGACCACGTGGAATGCCCAGACCAGCGAGATCTTCGCCCCCGATAGCCAGATCTTTGACTCCCAAGGCTCGCGATTGAGCCAGGACGACTTCGATGCGCCTTCTAAAGGGCTCAAGGCTTCGAGGATCGACGGGAATGCCGGTCATAGCGGTTCCGTCGGCCAGACGAAGGGCGAAGAGAGGCTCGATTGAGTCCTCGCCGACGCGGGCGACAAAGCGGCGCACGGCCGCATCGGTCCAGGTCTCATCATAAAAAAACATGTGCTGCCGCACGAGGTGCGCGACCGCGTCGATCGTGGCATTGGGGAATTTTAAGCGCTTGAGAGCCGCCTCGGCCATCGTGCCGGAAAGTTCCTCATGCCGATGAAAGCTCGCGATTCCGTCGGTGCCGACGAGTTTTGTTTCGGGTTTTCCCGCGTCATGAAAAAGAGCGGAGAGGCGGAGAACGATGTCGGGCGGGGTTGCGTCGGTCGCGAGGAAAAGATGGTCGAGGACATCGAAGCGATGGAAGCCCTTTTGCTCGACGCCGCGGGCGGCGCTGAGTTCAGGCAGTACGGCACCGAGCATCCCGGTTTTTTCCATGAGCTCGAGCCCTCGCGAAGGCCGGGGCGAAAGCAAAATCTTCGAAAACTCATCGCGGATACGCTCAGCCGAGACGAGCAGGAATCGATCGAGGGTGCCGGGGATGGCGGCAAGGGTGGCTGGCTCTATTTCGAAGCCAAGCTGGGCCGCGAAACGAAGCGCGCGCAGGGGCCTAAGACCATCCTCTCCGAAGCGCTCCGCGGGATCGCCGACGGCGCGCACTAGGCTTTTTTTTAGGTCCTCACGGCCACCCATGGGGTCTTCCAACCTGTGAGTTATCGGATCGTAGGCCATCGCGTTGATTGTGAAGTCTCGTCGAGCCAAGTCCTCCTCGAGGCTGGCCCCGAGCTCGACGCGGTCGGGGCGTCGCGCGTCGGCATAGCCGATCTCTCGTCTGAAGGTCGTGGTTTCGATCGACCGGCCCTTCCAGAGAACGGTGACCGTACCATGCTTAATCCCCGTGGGCAGGACTCTTTTGAAAAGGCGCATAACCTCTTCGGGTAGGGCATCCGTCGCCGCGTCGTAATCGCTTACGGGTCGACCCAGAAGGCCGTCTCTCACCGCTCCTCCGACGATATAGCATTGCTTGCCGGCCTGCCTGAGGGTTTCGGAAAACGCGATTATTTCTGGGGGCAATCGTAGGAAATTCATCGCCATAACGATATACCGCGGCGGCGACTCGGAACAAGCCGGCTTCGCGTATTGCCGCCCTAGATAGCTGCGCTAGGGGCTTTCGCAGACGCGTCGCTTCCCGCCTTGACAGAAATTGGACAGCCCGCGCACACTCGCAGCCATGTTGGCCCTGCTCGCGGTCGGCGGCGAGGGCCCCTCGCGCGACCGACTCGCTTTTCGCTTCGATAGCTTCGATATCATTTGCGCCGCCGATTCGGGCCTCGCGCTTTTGCTCTCTTGGGGGCTCGAGCCCGATCTCATAGTCGGGGATATGGATAGCATTGGGCGCATCGAGCTTCTGGAAGGAAGGCCGCACGCGGAAGTCCTGCGCTTTTCCACGGACAAGGACGAGAGCGATACCGAAATAGGATTACGAATTCTTCGGGAGCGAGGCGCAACGCGAATCGTGATGGCGGGCGGCGGCGGCGGGCGGCTCGACCACGTTTTAGCTCTCCGTGCGCTCTTCGAAAGGCAAGGCGCTCCTTCCGAATGGCATACCGCGGGAGAAGAAATCCTTTTCATTAAAACGAGAGAGCGTATGGAATTCATCGCCGAGATTGGAGAAACCATTTCGGTATTTCCGCTTTCTGAGGGCGCTTCTGAAATGAGAAGCCAGGGACTGACATGGCCCCTTTCGGGCCTTGTGTGGAAACCCGGTGATTTTGGCTTGAGCAATCGGGCGAGTTCGCGCGAGGTCGTCGTCGAAGCCGGGAAGGGCTCTCTTCTTGTCGTGAGGAACCACTAGCGGATTTCTCCATGATTGGCCTGGGTGGCCGGATCGTTAAAGGCTGTCTTAATCCGTTCCATCGAATCGCGAGGATTCTCGACGAGGACGCGAGCGCCAGCGATGAGTTCCACGATGCCTATTTCCCGCGGATAACGTGGAATGACGTGGAGATGCAGATGATCTATGCTCGCGCCGGCGACAAGGCCCATATTATAGCCTATATTATAAGCCGAGGGGCTATGAGTCTTATCGAGCGCGGACAGGGAACGATCGAGCAGTAGGTCGAGTTCTCCCCGTTCCGATGCGGATAGCTCACGAATGTCGACCACATGCCGCTTCGGAAATATTATTATATGGCCCGGATTATAGGGATAGAGATTGAGCGAAACGATGAAGGTTTCTGTTTCTGTGACGACAAGGCGCTCTACATCCTTTGAGCCGTCGCGGATGAGGCAAAGGATGCAACCTTCCGGGCGCTTTCCCTTGAGGTAGGCGATTTTTTCAAAGTTGAAGAAGTAATCCATCCTGCCCCTCCTGTTTTAGCTTGAGGGCGATGGTAGCCGATAATAACCATGGATACCAGTATGGAAATGCATATACCCGAAGGCGGCCCCAAGCCGATTATCCTCAGCGCGCTCAAGCGCCTCTCGTTTTTACTGTTTACGCTCTGCCTTATCGCATTGTTTTTTTGGGTTGTCGGGAGCTTGCGCGATTTCTTGGACGAGACGCAGCTCATGCTGCTTTTTATACTCCGCTACGCGGCCATTTCTCTCGGTCTCGTCTCTCTCGTGGGTTGCGTCGGCTCGTTGCTATTGCCTTCGGGAAGGAAGGCCCCCAAAGTGGCCTTCGCTTTTTTTGCCTATCTCTTTCTTGCCGCGCTTTCAGTAGTAGCCGTCATCCTAGCCGAAAGTTTGTCCGTTCTTTCGGCCGGCGTCCCTGGCTAGAATCGCCCATCGAACCCGCCAAGCTTCGCTTGAAATAATCCTTCGCTCGTCGATATAATCGCATAATTACCGGCGCCCAAAGCGCATTCCATCTTTATCGGAGCAAGCACCATGCAAGTACGCGTACGCTACGCACCATCACCGACCGGCAACCAGCACATAGGCGGCGTGAGGACCGCACTCATAAATTACCTTTTCGCCCGCGCCAACGGCGGAGTTTTCGTGCTCAGGCTGGAAGATACGGACCGCACACGCTATTCCGACGAGTATGTGAAAAACCTCTATGACACCTTCAAGTGGCTTGGTTTCTATTGGGACGAGGGTCCCGATATCGGCGGTCCCTTCGCCCCCTACGTGCAGTCGGAGCGCTTCGCGCTCTACAAGGAGCACGCGGAGCGCCTCGTGGCCATGGACAAGGCCTATTATTGTTTCTGCGACGAGGAGCGGCTCGCAAAGCTGCGCGCCGACCAGAAAGATTCCGACAGCTCTGACATGGGCTATGATCGCCACTGTCGCTCAATAGACCCGGCCGAGGCCCGGCGGAAGCTCGCCGCGGGAGAGAAAGCCGTCATCCGTCTCAAGATCCCCCTCGACGGCTCGACGAAATTCCAGGATTCACTCTTAGGCGAGATCGAGTGGAAAAACGAGGACGTGAGCCCCGATCCGGTCCTCCTCAAGTCCGACGGTTTCCCAACTTACCATCTGGCCAACGTCGTGGACGACCACCTCATGCAGATAACGCACGTTATGCGCGCTCAGGAGTGGATACCATCCGCCCCCATGCATAAAATAATGTACGACGCCTTCGGCTGGAAAATGCCCGAGCTGACCCACCTTCCGATGGTCCTGGGGCAGGACGGGCACAAGCTCTCGAAGCGTCACGGCGCCACGAGCGTGAACGAGTTCCGCAAGGGCGGCTACCTTCCCGAAGCGCTCATCAACTACGTATCCCATCTGGGATGCTCCTTCGAGGACGGGCGCGACCTCTTCCCCCTGGCCGATCTCGAGCGCCTTTTCAAGGTCGAGCGCCTCAATAAGGCGCCCGCGGTCTTCGATTACCAGAAACTCGAGTGGTACAACGGCCAGTATATTCGCATGAAGGACGACGCGACGCTCGCGGGCCTGGTAGCGCCTTATCTGGCCGAAGCCGGGATCGTCGCCCTCGACGCGGCAGGCGGCATAGCCAATACTACGCAGTACGCCCTGGTCGCCGCCGCCATGCCCCTGGTGCGCGAGCGGCTCAAGTTTCTCACCGACGCGCCCGCTGTTATGCGCTACCTTTTCGAGGAGCCTCCCGTTCCAGCTATCGCCGAATTCATCCCCAAGAAGCTCGACGCCACCCGTGCCGCCGAGCTTTTGGCCGCCGACGCGGCTCTCCTTCCTACCTGCGATCTCGCCGATCTTGAGGGCTCCGAAGCCAAATTCCGCGCCGAGGCCGAGCGCTTGGGCGCAAAATTCGGCGACCTAATGATGCCTCTGCGCGTGGCGATTACCGGCTCCCGCGTGAGCCCGCCTCTTTTTGATTCGATCAAGTTGATCGGTATCCCCAAAGCGCTCGAGCGCATCGAAAGGGCAAGGAAAAGCCTCGTCTAGCGCTTTATGAAAGGCAAACCCGGAATGGCGCTGACCACGGACTATGGTCGGGTCGTTGGATAAACGAACGGAGTTAAGGAGCGAAGCATGGTCGACGAAAAACGAGTCGGAGCCTATAAAAGGCTCTACGAACAGCTCGAGCCCCTGATCAGGGATAAATCGCCTAACCTGGTATCGGGCATGGCGACGATCGCGGCCCTTCTCCATGCCAAGCTTCGGCATCATTTTTGGACCGGGTTTTACTTCGTCGCCGGCGAGGACGAGCTTCACGTCGGCCCTTATCAGGGCTCCGTCGCGTGTCAAGTTTTAAAAGGCAGGGGAGTCTGCCTGCGCGCGGCTACGACGAAAGCGCCCATCGTCGTACCCGACGTCGAGGCGTTCCCCGGTCATATCGCATGCGATTCCCGATCGAAAAGCGAGGTCGTCATTCCCCTCATGAAGGAGGGACGAGTCGTGGCGGTGCTGGACATAGATTCCGAAAAGATCGCCCAATTCGACGATGATGATATAGCCCCGCTCCGGAAGATCGTCGACCTTCTCGAACCTCTCGCTTGACCCCGCGGCCTTCTAGCGTCCATAGTGATCCTCGCCGCGCCCCTGAAGCGCGGTAAGGAGTACTTATGAACGAAGCAACGAAATCTCGCGCGCCCATGGGGGATGTGCCAACGAACGCGACACCTGCCACGGTCGCTGCGATTCCCGGCGAACACGAAAAGGGGCTCGATTTCATCCGCGAGGCGGTGACCGAGGACATTAAAAGCGGCCGCACTTCGAAGGTCGTGACTCGCTTTCCCCCGGAACCCAACGGATGGCTCCATATCGGCCACACCAAGGCCTTCCTTATCGACTTCGATGTCGCCAGCGACTTCGGCGGCAAGTGCAATTTGCGCTTCGACGACACGAATCCGGAAAAAGAAGACATGTCCTATGTCGAGGCCATCAAGCGCGACGTTGCGTGGCTCGGTTGCGATTGGGAGGATCGAGAATTCTACGCTTCAGATTACTACGAAACCCTCTACGGACTCGCCGTGAAACTGATAAAAAAGGGCTCGGCCTACGTCGACGACCTAAACGAGGAAGAGATCAAGGAATATCGGGGCACTAACGTCCCCGATAAGAACAATATCACCTATACGCCTCCCGGACGGAACAGTCCCTACCGCGAAAGACCGGTCGCCGAGAACCTCGACTTATTCCAGAGAATGCGCGCCGGGGAATTCCCCGATGGGGCCAAGACCCTCAGGGCTAAGATCGATATGGCCCACCCGAATCTCCTCATGCGCGATCCGGTCATGTATCGCCTGCGCCGCGAGCCCCACTATCGCACAGGCACGGCCTGGTGCATCTATCCGATGTACGATTTCCAGCATCCGCTTTCGGACGCCATCGAAGGCGTGACCCATTCGCTCTGCTCCCTCGAGTACGAGATCCATCGACCGCTCTACGATTGGTTCATCCGCGAGGCCGAAGTATTCCCCTCGCGCCAGATCGAGTTCGCCCGCCTCAATATTTCGCATACCGTGCTATCCAAGCGCTGGCTTCTTCGCCTCGTGAACGAAGGTTTGGTCTCGGGATGGGACGATCCGCGGATGCCGACCCTCGCGGGCCTGCGTCGCCGCGGTTACACGCCCGAGGCGATACGCGATTTCATGGGCCGTATCGGCATCGCGAAAACCGATTCGCTCGTCGACGTGCAGCTTTTGGAGCATTGCCTACGCGAATACTTGAACAAGCGGGCGCTGCGCGTCATGGCCGTTCTCAGGCCCCTCAAGCTCATCGTGGAAAATTGGCCTGCGGGCAAGGTCGAGGAGCTTGTGGCGGTCAACAATCCCGAGGACCCCGCTGCCGGTACGCGCGCTATTCCCTTCTCGGGCGAGCTCTACATCGAGCGCGACGATTTCATGGAGACGCCGCCACCCAAGTATTTCCGCCTCTTCCCCGGTAATT
>Ga0172379_10011194_pt1 | contig 10734 bp, 4 predicted proteins | sample GrowelOW334metaG_FD_119756 | JGI IMG/M metagenome (GOLD analysis project Ga0172379, IMG submission 119756) | Groundwater microbial communities from an aquifer near a municipal landfill in Southern Ontario, Canada - Groundwater well OW334 metaG | ecosystem: Environmental > Aquatic > Deep... | reverse complement strand
ATCGTCAGAAGCCCGCCGAGCGCGGCCACAACGACCAGCAGAAACGTCCAAGTCGCCTGCATGGCCGCACCGTCTCCCGAAGCATCCGCCCTGGCAACCGCGATTTCGTCTGATCGGCTTCATTTCAGGGCATCTGCTGACGCACGGGCAGGTGATCAAGGTTGGCACCTTCTGGCAGCGCCCGCCCCGCCACGGCGCAAATTGGATTCCCCTTCGCGCGGGTTTGCGGCAGCCTCCCGCCAGCAATCACCGATGGACATTGTTTTCAAGTGCCCGCTCTGCGAGCAGGACTTCCGCGTCGAGGCCGCACTGGCGGGCACGGAGTTCCGGTGTCCGACCTGCCTCAAGGTGTCGCTCCTGCCCGACGCACCTGAAGAACCCGCCACGCCTCCGCCTCCGCCGGCTTCGCCAGCGAAGCCGCGCATCGTGAAGCCGGGAGGCCTGCCGCCGCCTTCCGTGCCAAAGGTTGTGATGCGCGATGGTCCCGGGTCCGAGGACGCCCGGCTGGCGCGCGGGCTCACGGAGGCTTACCAGCGCGTCACTGCGGAGGTGGGCAAGCTCATCGTCGGCCAGGAGGATGTCATCGAGCAGCTGCTCATCGCGATCTTCGCGCGCAGCCACTGCCTGCTGGAGGGCGTGCCCGGCCTGGCCAAGACCTACATGGTCAAGACGCTTTCCGAGGCGCTCCAGCTTTCCTTCCGCCGCGTGCAGTTCACACCGGACCTCATGCCGGCGGACATCACCGGCACGGACGTGATCCAGGAGGACCCCGCGACCGGTCAGCGCAACCTGACCTTCCTCAAGGGTCCGCTCTTCGCGCAGATGATCCTCGCCGACGAGATCAACCGCTCGCCGCCCAAGACACAGGCCGCCCTCCTCGAGGCGATGCAGGAGCACAGCGTCACCGTCGGCGGGCGCACCTACAGGCTGGACCAGCCGTTCTTCGTGCTCGCCACGCAGAACCCCGTCGAGCAGGAGGGCACCTACCCGCTGCCCGAGGCGCAGAAGGACCGCTTCATGTTCCATGTGCGGGTGGACTACCCGACCCGCGAGCAGGAGCGCGAAATCATCAAGCGGACCACCAGCGCCTACTCGGCGGACATTGATCCGGTCGTCACCGGCGAGGAGGTCATCGCGATCCAGAAAATCGTCCGCAAGGTCCCCGTGCCCGACCACGTCACGGATTTCGTTCTGGACCTCGTGCGTCGCGCGCGGCCCACGGACAAGGATGCAACCGCGTTTACGAAGGAACTCATCGCGTGGGGGCCCGGCCCGCGCGCGTGCCAGCAGCTCATCCTCGGAGGCAAGGTCCGCGCCGTGCTGCGCAACCGCCATCACGTCACGGTGGAGGACATCGAGGCGCTCGCGTTCCCCGTGCTGCGCCACCGGATCGTGCCCACGTTCAACGCCGAGGCCGAGGGCATCAAGGTGGACGACATCATCGCCCGGGTGCTGAAGGAAACGCCCCGTCACGGGGCGAAGCGGGTGATGTGAAGGACGGGCGTGCTCCGTCCGTTGCGCTCACTTTTTGGGCATCGACGGTGTTGCGCCCTGGACCTGCTCGCCGCCCTTCAACCACTCCGGCACGACGATGTCCCTGCTCTTGATCGCCGCCTCGTCGCCGCGCCACTGGAAGCCGGCCTGTTCGAACGCGCCGCGGTTGGCCTGGAGGAATTCCAGCAGCCGCGCGGCCAGGTGGTGGTTCACGGAATCCTTGCGCACCGCGAAGGGCTGGACCGCCTTCGCGCCCGCGTGCTGGATGGGGAAGAACTCGACGTGCTCCGCCTGCGGCGCGGCGTTCACGCGGTAAACGATGGCCGCCTCCAGCCCGCCCGCGCGCATCTGGTTGATGAGGAAGTCCGCCGTGGGCACCTCGACGACGACGTTCTTGCGGACGGCTTCGAGCAGGCCGGTCTGCTTGAGCATCCCGCGCGTCATGAAGCCGAGCGTGCTCTGCTCGGCGTTGCACAAGCCCACCTTCAGGCCCGGCAGCGCGAGGTCGGCCAGCGTGCGGACGCCCTTCGGATTGCCCTTTCGCACCGCGATGCCGATGTCCGTCTGCGTCAGCATCACGGCCTCGGGGAACTGCTCGGCCACGGGCGGCACGAAGCACAAATCGCACGCGTAGTAGGCGTCGGGGAACTTCGGGTGGCTCGCGTCGCCCATCGTCTTCATCGTGGCGCAGAGGATGCCGCAGCCGTTGAAGACCGTGGTGACGTTCACGCCCTCGCGGTCGGCGAACAGCCGCAGCAGCTTCTCGATCGCCGGCCGGTTCACGCCGCCGCTGTAGAGGATCAGCTCGGGCTTCGCCGCCCACGCGTCGCCGCCGGCGGGCGTGAAACCGCCGGCCTTGAAAATCGCGCCGCCCTTTTCGGGCGCGGCGAGGTAGCGCGCAAACTTGAGCGCCGCCGCCGGCTGCGTGCCGGCGGCGATCACGGTCGCGCTCGCGTTCTCGACCTTCGCGTCCAGCTCCGGCACGTGCACGGCGGCAAGGCCCTTGAACTGGCCGACGATGGAATCCCAGACGACCGCGGCGTCCACCGCGCCGAGCGCGAGATCGCCGGCGATTTCGTTGACGGTCGGCTTCATCACGGCGGCGTGCCGCGCCATCGCATCCCACTGCGGGCCCAGCGCGGCGCGGGTCGCCTTGCCGATGCTCGCCGCCTCGGGATTCGCGAGCGCGACCTTCACGTCGGCGCGCAGCAGGTCGGCCAGCGCGCGGATGTTCTTCGGGTTGCCCGCACGCACGGCGATGACCGGGGTCTGGCGTGCGAGCGGCAGGACTTCGCGCACGACGCCGAGCTTGCGCGCATCCGCCACCGCGCCGTCGTCGGCCGTGATGAACAGGTCGCCGCGACGCGCGACGCGGATCTGGCTCAGGAGCGTGCCCGTGCCGCCGAATTGAATCTGCGCCTCCACGCCGAACTCACGCCGATACTCCGCCGCCGCCTCCTCGACCGGCTTCTTCAGGCCCGCCGCGCAGTAGATCGTGAGCGGAGCCTGCGTGGTCGGGCTGGCTTGCTGACCACGGTTGAGCAAGGCCAGAACCGCGAGACCGGCGGCCAGCACCAGCAGAAGGACGGCGAGTTTTTTCATGTCGGGCTGGCGGAAACATACCCGTGAACGGGCATCAAGCGGCACAAAAAAAGAGCGGCCTGGATGATCTGCGGGCGCATCTCGCTTTCTTGCAGCCCGGAGGGCTGACAGCCATTAGCCGGGGGTTGAGCCAAGCGATACCCCCGGTCGGATGCAGGGAAAAGAAGGCACCCTGAAGGGGTGTCAGCCCGGGGCGAACGAACCGGCTGCGACCCCTGCCGGGGTCGGGTCGCCATGCACCCTGATTCCGGGGGTGGCGTCGCCAGGCTCCTTACCCCCGGCTAATCGCTGGCATCGCTTCGCGATAGCAGAGTGTTCATTCGTCTGGATGCTTGCATGAAATTGAGATGCCCAACAGCCCGCTCAGGACCGCACGGCCTTACTCCGAAGCTGAATGAGCCCGCGATCCCGCCCGCCGCCAGAGCAGCAGGCAGCCGCAGCCCGTCAGCAGGGAGACCAGCGCGCCGATGCGGAAGGGCCAGTCCACGTAGTCGAGGCGGATGGTGCTCTTGCCGGCGGGGATGGGAACGGCTTGGAAGGCGCGGTTGGCGCGGAGCACGGGCACAGGCTGGCCGTTCACCGCCGCTCGCCAGCTTGGGTAGAAGTTCTGCGCGATGACCAAGACAGTCGGCGCGGCGGCTTCTGTTTCGATTTCGATGATGCTCGTTGCCCCCGCGTCCGTGTCGGCGGTTTGCAACCGCCGTCCGTGGCTGTCGTTGCTCGCAGGCGGCGATTGCAAATCGCCGGCACGGGGCTGGAAGTGCCGGACGCGGACGGAGGCAGTGACTCGCTCGGTTCGATTGTTCGAGGAAAACGCCGAGATGAACACGGCTTCGCGCGGGTTCCAATTCGGTCCGAGCAGCGCCCCCACCGATTGCGACCCATCGTCGTAGGATTGAATCTTCTGACCTGCGCTTACCAACGGCATCGCCGTTTCTTGCCGCTCCCACTGCATCAGCTCACCCGGCTTGGTCGTGTGCGTCACGCCGAGGAAGTCCATGAGGTTCGCGGGCGCGGGGTTCGTGGTGCCGTAGAGGAAATACTCCACGTCGTTCCACTCGCGTGTCACGAGCGTGGACGCGCCGTTCACCTTGGGCAGGCCGTCGAGCAAGTTCAGGTTGCCCCAGAACGCCAGCCGCTGGCCGATGAAGTCGTCGTAGAACTTCGGCACCATCCGCGTGTGCAGCGCCCGCTCGGCCAGCGGACTGAGCATGAGGCGCGACTCGCCAAGCTTCGGCGCGGGCGTGAGAGCGCCCTTGCTGGCGTGGTAGGCGGCGGCCAGGCCCGGCTCGAAGGCGGAGGCGGGGATGGTGGGGTTGAGGTCGGGCAGGGAGGTGGAGCCGCAAAGCGGAATCATGATCAACACTAGCAATGGGGTCCAGCGGTCGAGCCGGTGATTCTGATAAAACATAGGCACCGGAGAAAGCATCAACCAGAAGGTGACAGGCAGCGTTTCCAACAGCAGGCGGATAGTTTTGCTACGGTTGACGGTTTCGTTTGGCAAGATGTCGCCTTCAAGCGCAGCTACCAACCCAAGGGCGAAAACCAAACCGACGACAGCGAGGGAACTTTTTGCATCGTATAAAATGGAACGCTCTGCCGCTGCCTGATCGGAAGTCGGCTGTTCAAAGAGGTGGCGAATCCCCCACGCCGCCAGCAGCGGCACCGTGAACGCCGCCAGCAGCAGCGCCTTCACCGGGAAGCGCATCACGCCCAGCGGCAGCACTTCGCGCAGCCAGCGCCAGAGCACGAAATTGTCGCCCATCGCCAGCAGCACGGTCAGCAGCGTCGCTCCCGCGAGCAGGCGCACTTCCCACACGCCTTCCGTTGGGTGTCCACGCTTCAGCGTGTCCGCGCCGTCCGACACCCTGAAGGGTGGACACCCAGCACCGCGCAGCCCGATGCGCCACACCGCCAGCAGCGCCAGCGTCAGCGGCACGATGCCGAGATAGACCGACGGGAAGAACGACTGCCCGATCATCACGAACACGCCCTGCTCGGTCTGGAAGTTCATGAAGAGCGGGAAGAACAGGTTCACCCAGCCCCAGCCCGGCAGCGACCAGAAGGTGTTCACCGCGTCCCCGCTGCGTTGCGAAAGCGAGAGGAGCTGGAAGAAGGGCAGGAGCTGCGCGGCGCACAGGCCGGTGATGAGCGCGATGACTGAGACGTAGCGGCGAACTGTGGGGAAGTAATCAGTATTCAGTATCCAGTGTTCAGTCTTTGCCTCGGATTGTCCAAGAGGTGCGGCAGACTTCACACCCTTACTGAACACTGAACACTGAACACTGAACACTTCCGTCACCAGCAGTGCCGCAAGCAACCCCCACGTCAGCAAGATAATCTCCGGCGCGCCGGAGAGCATCTGCATCGCACCGGCCAGCGCGGCGAGGACGATGCTTCGCCCGCCTTCCTGCCACGCGCGCCGCGTCGCGAGCACGACCCACGGCATCCAGCCCAGCGCGACGAGGTAGTTCGGATAGATGACGCAGCCCAGCACCAGCCCGCTGAAGACGAACGCCACGCCCGCCACCGCCGCGCCGAAGCGGCTGCCCGTCCACCGCTCCGCCAGCGCGCGCATGCCCATGCCGCCGAGGAACAGGTGCGCGACGCAGAAAAATCCCAGCGACCACGGCAGCGGCAGCAACAGGTAAATCAACGAGCCGGGGTAGAGCGTTTGCGTGTTCCACTGCGCGAGGAACGGTGCGCCGCAGTTCACGTAGGGATTCCACAGCGGAAAGAAGTCGCCGCTCCAGAAACACTCGCGATGGAAATGCGCGAACGGATAGCCGAGGAACCCGTAGTCGCGGTAGAAGAACGCCTCGCCGCCGAACAACACGCGCCAGAACGTGACCGCCAGCAGCGCGGCGAGCACGAGGGCGAAGCGGCCCGGCGTGAGCCAGGCGTCCGATGCGCCGGGGTCCGACGCGCCTGGGTCTGGGGTCTGGGGTCTGGGGTCTGGGGTTTGGGTGTCGAGATTCACGGTGTTATTTTCCTCGTAGGAGACGACGTCAGGAGTCTCCAACTTTCTCCGGAGATGAAGCGAGACTCCTCACGTCGTCTCCTACAGGATCTCTTCCGCCGCGCCACCAGAGGAAACCACACAGTGCCAAACCCGCCAGCGAAATCCCGACGCCGAGTCGGAACTTTTCATCCACATACACGAGGCGGACGGTGTGCCTGCCCGCCGGGACTGCGAGCGCTTGGAAGGCGTAGTTCGCGCGCCAGAGCTTCACCGGCTGTTCATCTACGAAGGCCTTCCACGGGTGGTAGAAAGACTGCGCCACGGTCACGAGCGTCGGGGCGTCAGTTTCCACGTCGGCGAGGATTTCGTGCACGGCGAAGCGGCGGGTGGTGACGCGGGCGTTGGCGGCGTTGGTGGGCACCAAGCCCTGAGCTTCGAGCGGAAGATACACGATGCGGCGCGGGTTGAAGTCTGCGGCAAGGAGCTGATCAAGGGTTTCAGGGCCTGAACTGAAGGTTGCCGCCGCCCCCGCAGCAACGAGCGGAAGCGCAGACGAACGTCCGGCCCAGAAGTCACCGGTGGACAACGTCGAGAGCTGCGCGACTCCGAGAAAGTCCCGCAAGCCCTCCGCTGCCGGCGCGTTTGTCGCTTCCGTTGGATAGAGGCGGCGCTGCAACTCGTCCTGCTCACGGAGGCGGAGATTTGAGGAGCCATTCACCTTGGGCACGGCGTCGAGCAGGTTCAGGTGCGACCAGCCCGCACGGAGTTTGCCGGCGTAATCGAGCACCCACAGGTTGAGCGGCTCCGCAGGCACGCCGGGCGGCAGACGTTGCGGGTCCACATGGCGGCCATGGAGCAGCAGATCCTCATCGGCTGGAGAAATCATCGCGCGAGCTGAACCCAGGGTGGCCAGTTCCGTCTTCGACCGGAAGCCGCCGTCGCGACTCAAAACCGACGTCGGGATGCGTGGCGATTGGCCGGGCAGGTGGACGCCGGCATCGCCCGCCAGCAGGACGAGCGCGACCACGGCAGAGAGGAAGCGTTCCCGCGCAGGCCGTTGGCCGGCACCGGCGGCCAGGGCCATCGCTCCCAGCACCGCCACGAGCGCCGCGATGCGAACCAGCGCGTTGGCCTTCGTCTCCGGCCAGCGGTCGTATTGCAGCGGGTGCTGCTGACCGAGCCAGATTATCAGGGCGATGCCGGCCACGAGCGCGAGGGCGACGATGAGGAGCGGCCGGTAGGGCGAGACTCCGTCGAGCCCCATTTCGAGCGGAGCGAGGCGAGCGGAGCGAGTTTCGTCTTCGTTCGCATCTGCCGAAGATGCTCGCTGTGCTCGCTCCGCCTCCGGCGGTATCGAGGGCTCGACGGAGTCTCGCCCTACCGGGCACGGGTGCGTAAGCCACGCCACACCGAAGGCGGCGAGCATCGGCACGGTGAAGGCGGCGAGGAGGACGAACTTCACCGGGAAGCGCGCAATGCCGCCGCCGGGGAGCAGATTTTTCAACGCGATGTAGAGAAAGCCAGCGTCGCCGAGGGCCATGATGAGCGCGAAGCCCGTCGCACCCGCCAGCAGCCAGACGCGGCGCTCGCGGGCCTTCCACACCGCCACGAGCGCGAGCGCCAGCACGCCGAGGCCGAGGTAGTAGCTGGAGAGAAATTCCTGGCCGACCTGAATCCAAAAGCCCTGCGGCGTCTGGCCGTAGCGGAAAAGCGGCACGAGCAGGTTCGCCCAGCCCCACGGCGGCATCGGCCACCGGGCGTCGCGGTAAGACGCGTCGCGCTGCGAGTGGGCGAGGAGGTCGAAGAAGGGGAGGAGCTGCGCGGCGGAGAGGGCGGCGATGAGGAGGACGACGAGGGTGAAGCGGAGGAACGGAGAGTAATCAGTATTCAGTATCCAGTTTTCAGTTTTCAGGTCGGGGCCAGCGGGTGGCAGGGAACCGCAGCTGTCCCGACTGATTACTGAAAACTGATTACTGAATACTTCCGCCACCATCATCACCCCCAGCAATCCCCACGTCATCACCACCAGTTCCGGCACGCCGGTGAGCATCTGCATGGTGCCGGCAAGGGCGGCGAGGACGAGCTTTCTCCCGCCTTCGCGCCAGGCTTGCTCGGTGAGCAGCACGATCCACGGCATCCAGCCGAGGGCGACGCAGTAGTTCGGCCAGGTGATGCACGCGAGGGATGCGCCGTTGATGGCGAAGGCCGTGCCCGCGACGGCGGCGGCGAAGCGGTTGCCGGTCCAGCGTTCCGCCAGCGCACGCGCGCCGAGTCCGCCGAGCCAGAGGTGCAGCAGGCAGAAGACGCCCAGCGCCCAGGGCATCGGCAGCGCGACGAAGAAAAGCGAGCCGGGGTAGAGGCACATGGTGCCCCATTGCGCGAGGAAGGGCGCGCCGCAGTTCGAGAGCGGGTTCCACAGCGGCAGCTCGCCGGCGCGGATGCTTTCGCGCAGGTAGTGCGTCGCCGGGTAGGCCATCACGCCGTAGTCGGAGCGGAAGAAGGTCTCCGTGCCCATCCAGATGCCGGGGAAGGCGAGGATGAAGGCGAGCAGGAGGAAGATGGCGAAACGGCGCGGGGTGAACCAGTCGGCCAGAGAAGGGTCTGGCGTCTCGGGTCTGGGGTCTGGGGATGTGGGTTCGGGAGTCATGGCGGTCTCTCGCAAGTAGGAGACGACGTTAGGAGTCTCTGACTTCTTCCCGAGATGAAGCGAGACTCCTAACGTCGTCTCCTACTCGAAATGGCCGGGAGCGCCACCAGAGCACTCCACACACGATGAGGCCGAGCATGGATAGCGCGACGCCGAGTTGGAAGCGCCGGTCGACATACTCCAAGCGCACAAGGCTCCGGCCAGCGGGGACGGGCACGGCTTGGAATGCGTGGTTAGCGCGGAGGAGGTTGGTGGGCTGGCCGTTCACGGTGGCTCGCCACGGATGGTAGAACGCCTGCGCGATAACGACCAGCGTCGGGGCAGAGGATTCCACTTCGCACTCGATGTGTTGGGCGGCCCACTTCGCGGACAAGACTTTTGCCGCCGCCGTGTTTGTAGCGAGCACCAGCGCCTTGTCCCACGGATGAAGGAAGACGACTTCCGCCGGGTTCCAGTTCGTGCCGGCCATCGTGGGCAAGGAAATGTCGGCCGCCGCAAACTCCGCCCGTTGCCCGGCGGTGATGAGCGGGAGGGCGGTGTCGCGGCGGTGCCACTTGAAGATGTTCGTCGGCGAGCTGACGTGCGCGATGCCGAGGAAGTCGGCGAGCGGGCCGGGCAGCGAATTGGTCGGGCCGCCGAGGAAAAGCCGCGCTTCGACCTCCTGCTGCTCGCGCAGGTAAAGGCTGAAGATGCCGTCGGTCTTCGCGAGGCCGTCGAGGAGGTTGAGGTTGTCGTAGAGGCCGACGCGCTGGAGCAGCAGTGTGTCGGCGAGGCTTGGGAGCATCTTGCTTTTGAACTCCTTCAGCGCGGCCCAGGTGAGCGACGCGCGGGCGGAGCCGTCGCGCGGCGCGGGTGAAAGCGCCTGCAAGTCCGGCTGGCCGGGCTGGAGGTAGCCGGGCGCAATGCGCGGCGTCAGGTTCGGCAGGTGCGTGCGCAGGTCGGCGAAGATGAGGCCCAGCACGGCGAGTGACCAAAGCGCCGGCCGCCAGCGGCCCTCGGCGTTCCGCAGGCCCAGCACGGCGGCGGTGGTGAAGACGAGGAAGACGCCGCCCGCGAGCGCGCTGTAGAGAAGCAGAAGCTGCGTCTCCAGGGCCTCACCCGCAAGCGGGTTTAGCCAGCCCAGCACGGCGACAAGCGTGACGACGGCAGCCAGCACGGCGGCGATGGCGCGCAGGCGGTGGCGGGCCATGCGGGCGCGGGTTTCGTCCACGGCGGCAGGAGAAGTTGAGAGTTGAGAGTTGAGAGTTGAGAGAGGGGCTGGCGACTCGGTCGCGTTCGCTTCGTTGGGTTCCGCCTCCTCACGTCGGCTGCTGCTGGCGTTGCTGTCGCGGAAGAGTTCCTTGATGGCGAAGGCGGCGAGCATCGGCAGGATGAAGGTGAGCGGGATGACGAACTTCACCGGGTAGCGCATGACGCCGAGCGGCAGCACGCGCTCGAAGGCGGAATAGAGAAAGCCGCTCTTGCCCAACGCCAGCACGAGGCAAATCGCGCCGAGCAAGGACAGCACGCGTGAACGCCGGTCTGAGACCCGCAGCACGGCGAGCAACGCCAGTGCAAGCACCCCGGCCCCGGCGTAGTAGGACGAGGTCCAGTTCTGCCCGCTGTGCAACGGCACGCCGGGCGAGGTGAGCACGCAGCGGAAGAGCGGCACGAGGTAGTTTGCAAAGCCCCAGGCCGGCAGCGACCACACGGAGTCGCCGAAGCCCGCATCGCGCTGCGAGTGGCGGAGGAGGTCGAGGAAGGGGAGGAGCTGGGCGGCGGAGAGGAGGGAGGTGAGACCGGCGGTGGTTGAAAGGCGGAAGAAGGAGAATTTCAAATTGGAAATTGGAAATTGAAAATTTGCAATTCCTCCGAACAGCGCGAGCGCGCCAGCCAGGAGCCACGTGAACACGATGACTTCCGGCGCGCCAGCGAGCATCTGCATCGCGCCGACCACCGCAGCCACGACCAGCTTCTTCCCGCCTTCGCGAACGCCCGACTCCACGGTGAGCACCACCCACGGGAGCAGGCCGAACGCGGCGATGTTGTT
>Ga0172379_10011193_pt1 | contig 10735 bp, 6 predicted proteins | sample GrowelOW334metaG_FD_119756 | JGI IMG/M metagenome (GOLD analysis project Ga0172379, IMG submission 119756) | Groundwater microbial communities from an aquifer near a municipal landfill in Southern Ontario, Canada - Groundwater well OW334 metaG | ecosystem: Environmental > Aquatic > Deep... | reverse complement strand
TTAAAGTTTCTCTGTTCATTATTTATTTGTCCACCCCATTATTAGCAATTATTAATTTATTGGTGGGTAGAAAATAATGATAAGAAAAATACGCTTTTAGTTTTGTCGAAACTAATTAATGGCGTAAAATCCCGTAGTGAAATTTTTAAAAAAAATTCTACTACAGGATAAAAAATTAGAAAAAATTTATGAGTAAATTATTTAAATCAAAATTTCTTCTTGGAGTTATGGTTGTTGCGATCATGGCTGTTGCAGGTGTTGTTAACACTGCTGCCGCATCAGATTGTTCAACAGGTACAACTACATTAAGAGTAGGTTCAAAAGGTGCTGCAGTTACTTGTCTTCAGACACAATTGGATGGTGGCTTAGTAGCTGATGGATCATTTGGTCCAAAGACTGCTGCTGCCGTAAAAGTTTGGCAAGCTGCTAAAGGTTTAGTAGCTGACGGAGTTTTCGGTGCTAAATCAAGAGCTGTATTAGTTGCTAGTGATGATGAAGTTACTTCAACATCAACAGTAGCAGGATGTACAGCAGGTGCAGCATTCAGTTCAACAACTGGTGCAGCATGTACTACTTCTACTTCAACAGTAGCAGGATGTACAGCAGGTGCATTGTTCAGTTCAACAACTGGTGCATCATGTACAACAGGAACAGTTGTAAGTTCAACAGGTGAAGGTTCACTTACAGTAACTTACGATCCTATTCCTGCAGATAATCTTGCAGTTAACAGAGGAGAAGAGAAAGCAGTTATGGCTGTAAAGCTTAAAGCTACTGGCTCTGATATGAAAGTTAGTCGTGTTTGGTTAGACATCAATACACGTATTTGGTTGTCAGCTGATAAAGTAACTTTGTTAGATGGTTCAACCGTTATAGCAGAGCTTCCTCTTTCAGCTTCAACAGTTACCGAAGTTGTAGCAGGTTCTTCTTACCAACTTCAATTCAACGGTTTGAATGTTACAGTAGCAAAAGATACTACAAAGGTATTGACCTTCAAAGTTTCTCGTCCAACACTTACATCAGCTGACGCTGATATAACTATTGCTGCTACAAGTACAGTAAGAGCAGTTGATATGGCAGGTATTACAAATACATACACTATGACAGCACGTACTTGGAATATGGCTGCTGTAGCTGCTTCAACAGGAACATTGACAGCTACATTAGCTTCAACTTCTCCAGCAGCTCGAGCAGTTAATGGTCTTAGTACTACTTCTGGTATTACCACTGATGTTAAATTAATGGATTTCAATCTTAAAGCAACAGATGGTCCTATTAATGTTACCGCTCTTTCTGGTACTATCACTAATGCTGGTACATGTACTGATGGAGCTGCAACATCACAGTGTCTCTCTTCGATAGAGCTTCGAGATGGTACAACTGTTCTTAGTTCAGTTGTTGGTGCTGAAACTTTTGCTTTCTCTAGTTTTGGAGGTATTGATATCACAGCAGGCACAACTAAGACATTGTCAATCTGGGCTAAAGTAAACCCTGTATTGGCAAGTAACGTTGTTGCCGGTGACTCAGTTTATGCAGTTGTTAACTCAATTACTGCTACAACTGGTACTAGCTTCACTGCTATCGCTGATTCCTTTAGTGTTACAGGTAACACCCAGACTTTCTATGCTGATGGTATAACTGTAGCCTTGGTATCAAAGACTGCAACAAAGACAGTTTCACCTCTTACAACATCTACAACTGATTCCGGTTCATATGTCATTAATTTTGACGTAACCGCAGTCGGCGCAGATATGTATCTTGATAAAACATCAACACTTAATGTTGTTGCTGGTGGCGTAGATGCTGCTGCAGGACAAGGTGTATTGTTTGAAATCTATAAGAATGGGACAGCTGTAGATCAAGCTGTAGCAAACTTTGCTACTGGCCCAGCATCTGTTCTTAGTGTTGATGGTTCTACATTCGGAACCGTAGACAACCTTACCAACAAGTTCAAGATTACCGAAGGAGAGACTCGTCATTTTCATTTGACAGTTGCCGTCAGTCTTGATGCTACAGGTACAAATGGTGATGGATTCTACCGAGTAGGTATTCCTTCTATCAACTGGACAAGTGTAGCAACAGATAACGACCTAGCAGCTAACTACTACACATTTGGTCTTTCTGATTTTGTTACACCTGATTTGAATCTTAGTGACTACGCTCTTTAATTAGAAGCTAGTTTACTTAGATAAATCAGTTCTGGTCAATACGCCTTAAAAAGTATTTCAAAAAAACCACTCTTAACCGAGTGGTTTTTTTGTTTGTGTGCGAGAGTTATCCACAGTTTTGTTTTTTATTATTATCCTAATCTTTTTTGTCTGCTATAATATAAACATTAATTCTTGATGAATTTTTGTTTTTGTTTTTTATTATTAATGTCGAGTCTAATTATTATAAATTATTATTAAATAAGTAAGTGAGTAAAAAATATATGAGTAAAATATTAAAAAATGTTTTGTTTTCAGTCGGAATGTTTGCTTTTGTTTTTGCAATAGTTGGAGCTCTTTCAACAAACAAAGCAGAAGCTTATGCAAGAACTGCATCTGTTTCAGGTGCTTGGGGTGATACAGCTACTTGGGGCAACAATTCTGTTCCTGTTGCTGGAGATACTGTTACAATTAATGCTGCTGTTACAGTTGATGTTGATGTAACCGCCGTCGCAGCCTCGATAGTCTTTGTTGACCCAGCCGCTGGTGCAGGTAATGGACTTACCTTTACTGGGACAAATACTCTTACTGTTTCAGGAGCTATCACTGTTCCTCTTTCTTCAGGAGTTGGTACAACTACTATCGCTGTTGGAACTGGTACCCTTAATGCAGGAAGTGTCAGCATTACAGGTGGTGCTTCTGGTATTGGTTCAATGACTGTAAGTACAGGTAGTATTACCACAACAGGAAATTTCACTCTTGCAGGTGCTACTGCTATAACAAAAGCATTACTTACCTCTACAGATGCGGATAGTACAATCAGTATTGGAGGTAATTTTGTTAACACATTAGGAACTGTTACAAACGTTGGAACTATGACCATAACTGGTAATCTTACCGGAGCAGGTACTGTTATTAACGACACCAATGCTAGCTTACATCTTAATGGTACTACAAATACTGTTACCACTTTGACGGCTACGGCTGGAGGGAACACAGTAACTTACGGAGGTACAGCACAAACAGTGAATCCTACTACTGCTAATACTTATTACAATCTTATTTTAGAGGGTAGTGGAGCAAAAACTCTAACTGGTATTACAACAATTAATGGTATGCAGATTAATGGTACAGCGGTTGCGACCACAGCTGCAAATATAGCGATAGCTGCAAATCTTATTGTTTCCGCAGGTGCAACTTTACACTTGGATGCTTATAGTTTTAGTGTTGGAACAACTTCTACAATTTATGGAACCGTAGATACAACAACAGCTGCAACTGGAACTAAAACTTTTTCAGGACTGGTAACAGTTTATTCTGGCGGTTCATTTAGTCTTACTGCATTTGATCCAGCTACTGTCTTTAGTGCAGGTGTTACAAACAATAGCGCTACATTGATGAACATGGGTTCAGGTGCTTCAACATTAGTTGGAAACATCGGAGGAACTGGTTCTATTACTTGGGAGGGCGCATTAGAAGTTTTAGTAGGTGGAACAACAACTAACAATAACACTGGCACAGTAACAGTAACAGGAACTCTAACTCTTTCAGGTGGTTGGATTCAAGGTACTAACTCAAGTCTTGTCCTTGGATCTACAACTGCAACTGCTGGTGCTGGAACTTTTGTTGCCACACTTGCTAACACAGTAACTTATTCTGGCGCAGCGCAAACAATTCAAACAGTAGCAACACCAGGGTATTACAATCTTATACTTGGAGGTAGCGGAGTAAAAACTGCGACAGCATCTGATCTTATCGTAAATCAAACTCTTACTATAAATGCAGGAACATTGAGTTTAGCGACAGCTAATACAAATACGGCTAATAAACTTTATTTTGTGACAGCTTATCAAGTAAGTGGAACTTGGGGTTCAACGGGTTCTGCAACTCCAGCCGCAACAAATGAAAATGATACATATTTCACAGCTGCGGCTGATGGTATGATAACCATAGCGACTGGTCCTGTTAGTAATTCTGCAAATAACGGAAATATCGCAGCAATAATAACTTGTGGTCCCGCATATACTTTAGTGAATGGTGCTTGTGTAGCTACAGTAGTTACAACAATTACAGAAGTTACAACAACAACAACTACTGAAGCAGCAGCAGGAGGATGTTCAGGAGGGAATTTGTTTAATACTTCTACAGGTGCAGCTTGTGTCAATAATCCTACAGTCCCAGTAGGATGTGGAGGAGGGAAATTGTTTAGTCCTGTGAATGGTCAAGCTTGTCCAGCAAGTGCAAATACAACTGTCACAACTACAACAACGACTACCACAACTACTTACAACTTGGGTACATTAACTCTAAAGAATGGTAGTAGAGGTGAATCAGTAAAAGAACTTCAAAAACTTTTGAATAAAGTTTTGAAACTTGGATTGGTAGAAGATGGTAAACTAGGTCCAAAGACTATTGCTGTTATCAAGAAATGGCAAAAGGATCATAACTTAGTAGCAGATGGTCTAGTCGGTGCGAAGACAAAAGCAGCGATGAAAACCGAAGCTGAGAAATAATTAAACTTAATTTCTAAAGTTTATTATACAAAAACCCACCATATGGTGGGTTTTTGTATTTATATTTTAATTTTGATATGATAATAAATATGTTCGAAATTCTTTTTAAAATTTGGTGGATGATAGCCGTTCTCCCCATCATCATCTTTTATGAAGCCACAAAAAGGTTTTCAAATTTTCTAAAGAAAAGAAATATCTATTCATATTGGGACGGCTGGCATTCTTTAGTTGTCGTCTTAATTATTTTAGTAATTTTTTTACTCCTAAACGGGTATCGATAAAAATTTAATTTCAAACGCAACCTCCAGACGTCCAACGTCTGTAAATTACAGACGTTGGACGTCTGGAGGTTTTTCCACAACTTATTAAAGTTTTCGTATTACATTAATGAGATAATAAGTTGAGTTTATTTTTATAAATAGTTTTCAGCTTCCAGGTGTTGAACATCTGGAAATATTTTTTTTTGTTATTTTATGAGAAAAAATCCATTTATAAGTGATCAATATTATCATATTTACAACAGGGGAGTCGACAAAAGAGATGTCTTTATGAGCAAAAAAGATCTCTATCGTTTTATGTTAAGTGTCAAAGAATTTAATACAACTTGCCCCACAGGCAGTATCCGTGATTGTAGAAGGGATAAATATGATTCAAACACTAAACGTCTCTATAAAAGAAGAAAGGAAAGTGTCTTGGTCTCCATTGTCTGTTATTGTTTCAATCCTAATCATTTTCATTTTATTTTAAAACAAGAAGTAGACGGCGGTATTTCAGAATTCTTAAAGAGGTTGCTGGGTGGTTATACTAAATATTTTAATTTAGTGCATAATCGCAGCGGATCTTTGTTTCAGGGCAGGTTCAAGTCGCATTTGATCAATGATGATCAGTATTTTCTAAAAATTTTTCCTTATGTAAATGTCAATTATTTGATTCACAATATTCCGTCGGAAAAAAGACACCTCACTATCGCGAGCGATAAAGAATATGAAAGAATGAATTTTGATATAGTCTCAAAAAAAGAAGCGAACAACCTTTTAGAATTTTATGGTGATAATAGAAGCTTTAAAAAGGAGTGCATAGAAATTATTTCTATGATTCGAGAAGAGAGAGGAGAATTTTTTCCTTTCTTAGAAGAAAATCTTTCTCCAGACGTTGGACGTCTGTAAATTACAGACGTCCAACGTCTGGAGGTTTGTACACATTTTTTTCTTTAGATTAATTTATTTTAATAATATAATTCAGAAATGAAAAAAATAAAAACATTGTTATTTAAAGATACAAAAAGCAGTAAAATTTTTTGGAGCGTACTAGTATTTTTTATTGCTGTTTCTTTTTTGCTTAAAGGTTGGGGTTATTATGATCAATGGAAAGAAGAAAGAAGAATAGATGAAATGGCTCAAGAACTCAAACGTCTAGACACAGAATATTACGATCAAAAAGTAGCCGATAAGATAGGTGGTAAAACTCCTCAAGAAACTTTGGATTTATATATTAATGCCGTTGAAAAAGGTGATTATGAATTGGCGAGTAAATATTTTGTAGTAGATAAACAGGAGGAAGAATTAAAAATTCTCAAAAACAGTCCGAGAAAGAATATAGAAAATATATTAACTTTAATGAAAAATACAAGAGATGACTTTAATCGATTTTCTGGTAATGAAGAAACTTTTTCTGTTCATAATCCAATTTTAGTAAGTTTTGTTCTTTACCCTTCCGGTAATTGGAAGATAGAAAAAATTTAATATGAAAAAAATAATTTTTGTTGCGACTTTTTTAATTAGTTTGATGTTTATGGCTGGGACTGTTTTTGCTTATGACGATAAAACCACTCATCCAGCCATAACTGATGAAATAGTTGATTTTTATAATCTGCGTTTTGATAGAAAAATAACTGCCGAGGAAAAAGAGTGGCTCATTCAGGGCGCTATTTTGGAAGATACCGAGCCAAGATATATCAATCACTTTTATGACCCCATTTATCAACAAGGTTGGACAGGAGAATATGGCACAGGGTGGCTTTCTAAAGATTTTACGCAAAAATTTTCCGATGTGTTTTTGTCTTCGGAAAAAAGTGTTTCTGCTTTAGATTGGGTTCATAATCAAGAACTTCAGGAAAAATACAAACATTACCAAGGAAACCGCACTTGGGAAAAAGCGCTTTATGAATATGTGAAAAATAAAGATACGAAAGAAGCTTTTTTAAATCTAGGTTATGTTCTGCATCTTTTAGAAGACATGTCTGTACCTGAACATACCAGAAATGATACTCACCCTAAAGACAGTCCTTATGAAGATTATACAACCAGATTTACTAGAGGTAATTTTCAGATTGCTAATGATTTACAAAAGCAAGATCATCGTCCTACGAAATTTAATTCCTTAGATGAATATTTCAAACAATTAGCGAATTATTCCAATAATTATTTTTTTAGCAAAGATACAATAAATATTTCAAAATATGATAAGCCTAAAATTATAGAAGAAAATAAAGGTTGGGGATATGGTATGGATAAAAATAATCAAGAATTTACTTTGGCTAAGGTAGATGTAGTAAGATCAAAAGATTCAGAGACACAAAAATCGTATTCTTTAAATAATGATGAAGTTTATAAACCAATTCTCAACGCCTATTGGGTTCGGCTTTCTCGTGAAGCAGTCTTGAGTGGTAGTGGAGTGATTGATTTATTTTTCCAAGAAGTGGCAAAAGCAGAAAAAGATCCAAGCTTATTGAAGTCATCTTCAGAAAGTACTTCAGCTGTTTTTTCAATCTATGGTGGAATCACAAAAGCTGTTAATTCCACGATTTCTGCCGCTAAAATAGTAAAGAAAACTGCTACTGAAATTCCGAACAAAATAGCAAATATATGGAATAAATACGCAACAAATCAATCTGCTACAGTAATTCAATCAGTTCCTAATACTACTGCAAAGTTACCGTCTTCTTCTACAAATACACAAGGAAAACAAGTTCCTGATGTTTCTCAAGTCATAAATAAAATAAAAACGCTCGCGATGGGAATAGTTGATCCAAATTCTGCATCAGCTGAGAATACCGACCCCTCTCAGCCTGCCGGCGATAATGCAAATAATGTAATTAGTGAAAATACTGGGGTTGTTAGTGGAGGCAGTGGTGGCACAAGTAGTGGAGGAAATAGCGGAAGTGGTGATGGAGGAGGCGAAGAAGCAGGAGAAGAAGTTGTTTTGCCTGCTGAAGAGCCAGCTCTAGAGGTAATACCTTCCCCTATTGTAGAACCAGAACCAGAGATCGTTCCTCCTGTTGCAGAGGAGCCAGTTCCACCCACTCCGATTTCAGATATTATTCCGCCTATTATTACTATTATTGGCGACAATACTGTAGAGATTACAAAAGATTCTGTTTACACTGATGCTGGCGCCACAGCTTTGGACGATATTGATGGAGATATCACTGCAAATATCGTTACAGTAAATCCTGTTGACACAGCTACTCTCGGAATTTACACGGTTACTTATGATGTGTCTGATGCTTATAATAATGTTGCGACACAAGTGACACGTACTGTAAATGTTGTGGCACCCTTGCCAACACCTCCAATTGTTCCCGAGGTAGTTCCCACACCGCTTAATACTTTTACAATTGATAAAAATACTACTTTGACGGCAGGTGAATATAATTACGACAATTTAATTATAACTAACAATGCAGTATTAACATTAGAAGGTGATCCGACTTCCTCTAATTCTTTTAAAGGAGTAAAGATCAATGCTGTAAATATTACTATTGATGCTGGTTCATCAATTTCTGCTGATGGTAAAGGTTATGGTCCTGACCAAGGGCCAGGCGCTGGAGATAATTCTTCTCCTATTTCAAACCCTGGCGCGAGTTATGGAGGAATTAGTTACGGCAATCCTAATGGAAAAACTTATGGTTCAGCTACCAAGCCAATTGACCTGGGTAGTGGCGGAACATCGTTTACTTATGGTGGTGGATCTATTGGTATTACGGTTTCTGATACTTTTATTAATAATGGAATTGTTTCTGCTAACGGAAATATATCAAGTAGTGGAGGCAGTATTTATGTGACTGCAAAAAACATAGGAGGAAGTGGAATATTTAGCGCAAATGGAGGAAGTCTTTATGCGGGGAATTATTGGAAAAGTCCTGGTGGCGGAGGACGAATCGCTATTTATTATCAGAACTCATCATTTGCTGGAATCGCAGAAGCAAAAGGGGGATGTGGTCAATATGATGGTATGACTAAGACTTGTAGTCAAAATGGCACAGTGGGTCTATTTGATGAATTATCAAATGATCTTTATGTGAATAATTCTTGGAGGTTTCAGAAAAATGATAGCCCGTTTAATTTTAATGATATTTTTCTGGTGGGCTCTCAAGTTTTAGTTGATGATGGCGCAGAGATTACGGCTAATAGTATTGTCCTAGACAAAGCTTCGACTCTTACTCTTTCAGGCGAGGAGATTATTAATGCGGGTATTCTTTCCCTTTTAGGAAATTCAAATATTACTGTAGTTCCTGAAAAAATACTCTCTCTGAAAATTTCAAATCTTAATATTGAAAATGGTTCAATGATTTCTGCTGATGCTAAAGGCTATGTTGATGGACCTGGAACTCCGACAATACCTGGTGAAGCTGGAGCGAGTTATGGAGGAAAAGGTGGAGGAGCTTCTTCAAAACCTTCTTATGGTTCTGATGTGGCGCCGGTTGATTTCGGTAGCGGAACACAAAGCAATCGCGGCGGCGGTGCGATTCGTTTAGTAATTGATAATAATTTACAAAATAATGGCATTATCTCAGCTAATGGAAATTCAGAGCGGGTTAGTGGTGGCAGTATTTATGTGACGGCAAATAAAACAAGTGGTAACGGTATTTTTCAAGCAAATGGTGGAAATACCTCTTGGCCTAATACTTTTGGAGGCGGAGGCGGAAGAATAGCAATTTATTATAAAACTTCTGATTTTTCTCGAACTGCGACTGCTTTAGTGGGTGTATATTGTTATAGTGGTTGTAATCCGGCAGGAGAGGCTGGGACTATCAAGATAATAGATGACTCAATTCCATTACCACCTCCTTTGGTTCTCAGTGCTGAAAAAAGTATTACCGCATTTGATTTCGCAAGTCTAACACCGAATGTTACAGGTATTATAGATGAAACCAACCACACTATTTCTTTAGCTGTCCCTTTTGGCACTGACGTGAAAGTCCTTGTTCCTACGATTGCAATTTCAGAAAAAGCATCAGTTGATCCGAACACTGGTGTAGTGCAAGACTTTACAAATCCGGTTACCTATACAGTTACCGCTGAAGATGGCTCTACGCAAAATTATATTGTGACAGTTAACATCGATCCAGATCCTACCCCTATTCCGGATGTTACTCCGCCTTCGATCACGAGTTACACACTTAATGGCGTTGCGGGAAATCTCACAACTGATCCGTTAACAAATCCTGTTTCTATTGTTTTGACTGCTAATGAAAAAGTAAATTGGACTTCTGTAAAAATTGAAAAAGAAGAAGATGCAAGTATTTATAAATATTTCTATCCAGGGGCTAGTTGCGATGGATCAGATACTTGTGTTCAAAATTGGGATGGTGTTCTATCAAGCGGGGGATTATTGCAGAGTGGTACATATAAAATAAAAGTAAAAATGAAAGATTTGGCTGGTAATGATTTTGATAGTTATCTTTCACCTTACATAATTATAGTAAACACTTCTATTTAAGAGACGTTGGACGTCTGTAAATTACAGACGTCCAACGTCTGGAGGGTTTTCCACATGGAAATGGAATATGTTATAATTAACCTATGGTCACTAAACATTTTTTTAAGGTTTTGACTATTTTTGCGTCAATGATAATCCTAGGGCTGATTATGCTTTTGGCTACGGATTATTTTGATAAAGATGTAGTGCAGGCAACAAATACAGACAATCAAAACCAAGTTGCAAAATAGAGGGAATATGGTATATTAATAATACCGCAGAGAAAACAGGCGAACAATAAGTCCTGTTTAGTGGGTCGATTTCTGACGGCTAAAGCCGTTTTTTTAATGGGAAAATTTTAAAATACAAACTTTTTTT
>Ga0172379_10011192_pt1 | contig 10736 bp, 13 predicted proteins | sample GrowelOW334metaG_FD_119756 | JGI IMG/M metagenome (GOLD analysis project Ga0172379, IMG submission 119756) | Groundwater microbial communities from an aquifer near a municipal landfill in Southern Ontario, Canada - Groundwater well OW334 metaG | ecosystem: Environmental > Aquatic > Deep... | reverse complement strand
TAAGAGGCTTTCCAACGTTTGTATAAGAAGCACAGATCAAAAAATATGAGGTAGATGCGAATGGTTAAGAGTATGGCCAGCAATGCATGGCTGAGCATTTGCTCGATTGCTCTAAATATAGAAGCGCGCCTTGTTCAGTGCTTGGGTACGAGGCCATGTTTACTTTGTGATGGAACGATCGACCCACCGGCCATCTCATTCAAACCAATTTATCAATCTCGCTTTCTTTGCCAAGATTGCATTGGCGGTCTCAGACCAGTTGCCCCCATCGCAGTCACTCTGAATTTGACCCAAGAGTCCAGTAGTCAAATAAATTGCATCAGTATCTGCCCCTATGAAGGAATGACCAGACATGCCATTCGCGCTTTCAAGTATCAAGACAAACAAGAACTCGCGGGCGATCTAGCTAGAGCACTTGAAGGGGGTATAGCATCGCTTTTGCAATCTAGCAAAGAGCATAGAGAAGTGGTCCTTGTAGCTGTGCCTTTGCACCAGACGAAGCTAGACGAACGTGGGTTCAATCAAAGCGAGTTAATCACAAAGGAATTAAGCAGGCGCACCGGCATCAAATGCGATACCAAGTCGCTAGTAAGATGTAAGGCGACATCGCCGCAATACGGGCTGACAAAAACTGAGCGCGCCAGCAATGTGAGCCACGCCTTTAGCGCAAATCACCGAGTCAAAGGGAAGCACACAATCTTAGTCGACGATGTCCTTACTTCCGGCGCCACGGCCCTCGCCTGTGCCGAAGCTCTGCTTGCAGCGGGTGCTGAGAGAGTATCAGTCTTGACCATAGCCCGAGCCCTGTTACGCTCAGAACAGAACGGCAGCTCAGAACTCCCGAAACAAAGTTCAGAACTAGGCCTAGAATTAAGCCTAGAAATAAGCAGAGAACTAATCAGCTAACTAAATCTACTTAGCCATAAACATCGGGGCAACGCGGCATGGTGCCACTTCAATTTTGCGCCAGACATCGCCAGTAACATAAGGTTCAGCCTTTAGCCACAGATCCAACTCAGCACGATCGGCAAAATCAACGACCATCACCGAGCCGATCATCTTTTCGCTGTCATCCAAAATTGCGGTGCCGAACAAAATCTTTCCCGCTTTCTTCAGCTCAACAACACCCTCAAGATGAGCCTCACGCACCGCTGTGCGGCGGGCTAAAGCGTCAGCATCATCGCCGTCAAGGCCAGTCACGATAAATTGCATAAGGTCCTCATCTAATTAGAGTGTTATTTAATCGCGTCTCTCAAGCTCGCTTCAAAAGCAGCGAGAGTTTCCTTGACGTCAGCTTTAGAGTGAACAGTTGAAACAAAAGCCGACTCAAATTGCGAAGGTGGCCAGTAGATACCACGCTCAACTAGTCCGCGCCATACTTTGCCGAATAGCTCAGTGTCGCATTTAAGAGCACTTTCGAAGTCAGTCACCGGTTTATCAGTAAAGAAGAAGCTGACCATGCCAGGCACATGAGCGACTTGCAACGGTACGGCAATATCTTCTTTCGCAGCAATTTCTAAGAAGCCATTGGCCAATAATTCAGTAATTTCACCGAGTCTGGCATAAGGTTTATTAGCCTTCAAGAACCGCAATTGAGCAAGACCCGCAGCCATCGCTAATGGATTACCAGATAGTGTTCCGGCTTGATAAACAGACCCTTGAGGGGCAATGTGTTCCATTACATCCTTGCGACCACCGTAGGCGCCGACAGGCAAGCCGCCACCAATTACTTTGCCGAAGCAACTCAAGTCTGGTTTTACTTTATGCAACTCTTGAGCACCACCAAAGGCCACTCTAAAGCCGGTCATGACTTCATCATAGATAAGCAATGCGCCAGAATCTTTGCAGAGACCGACCATGCACTTAACGAACTCATCAGTTGGCTGAATCAATCCAGCGTTACCAATAATCGGCTCAACAATAATTGCTGCTATTTCATCGCTTTTCTTAGCAAAGACTTCGCGCAAAGCATCTACGTCGTTATATGGCAGTGACAAGGTGAGCTTGGTTATTTCTTCTGGAGCACCTGGTGAGCTAGAAATTCCTAGAGTCGCCAAACCAGAGCCGGCTTTAACCAAGAATGAGTCGGCATGACCGTGGTAGCAGCCGTCGAACTTCACAATCAAGCTACGCTTAGTGAATGCCCGGGCCAAGCGAATAGCTGACATACAAGCTTCAGTGCCTGAGTTAACCATGCGCACCATTTCTAGTGATGGCACTATTTCACACATCAACTCTGCCATTTCTACTTCTGCTCGTGCTGGCGCACCATAGCTGGTGCCGCGACGAACGGCGGTTTCAATTGCTTCCATCACACGTGGATGGCAATGACCCAGAATCATGGCGCCCCAAGAACCGACATAATCGAGATAGCGATTCTTATCTTCGTCATACATGTGCGGGCCATCAGCATTGGCCATAAATATAGGTTCGCGTCCGACTGACTTACAAGAACGTACTGGCGAATTCACTCCACCAGGAATGCGCTCTTTCGCCCGCGCAAACAGTTTGCTTGAGCGCTCGAAGGTAAACGGTGGCAATTCAGCTACTTTGGCCTTGCCATGCAGTGAATGGGCGTCGACTTTTTCATGTGATTCCTCGTTGTCACCTTGAGACTTATCAGATTTGTCCTTATCAACAACTTCTGAGGTCTTGTCGGCAGACTTATCTGCTGACTTGTCTGCCGATTTGTCAGCTGTGGCATTAGAACCCATGATCTGCACCTATATTATTGGAGAGTTTTTTTCTGATTAGACTGCCTGGGTTAGACCAAGAACTCTTTGAACCACTGGTTCTGTCATTTTAATGGCCTTCTCACCTGCCTGGAAGTGGCGCATTTTGTGCTCAGCATCGAAGAGATAAAGGGCTGGCACATATTTATTTTCGAAGCGATCGGTAATTGCGTGCCAATTGTCGACAACACAAGGCTGCTTCACTTCATATTCATCAATTGCTTTTTTCACTTCTGCCACATCGGTGTCAGATTCTTGACGTGGCATGTGAACAGAAATAATTTTCAGGCCTTTAGGACCGTACTCATCAATCCAACGATTGAGGTCTGGCAAAGACTCTTTGCAGATTCCACAACTGATTGCCCAGTAATGCACTAAAACCGGATGACCCTTGAGGTCATCTTCAGTGATTGGTTCGCTATTGAACCAATCCGTTCCGCCTTCTAAAGATGGCAGGGGAGCGTCCATTCGCAGTGGCATAAGGTTCTCCTGATTGAATCCGTCTAGATAATTCTAACTCTTATAGAGAACAAAAGAGCCGCCCTAAGGACGGCTCTTTCATTTGTAAACAAAGCAATCTTCGTTTTACGGTTGTTCTTAGACAGAAAGAGGCTTTTGGCCTGGTTTCCAATCGGCTGCGCAGAGACCACCGGTCTTGAGAGCTTCAAGAACGCGGAGAGTTTCGTCAACAGAACGACCAATATTCAAGCCGTGAACGACTTGGTATTGAAGAACGCCGTCTTGGTCGATGATAAACAGACCGCGTAGAGCGATACCTTTATCTTCGATCAATACGCCGTAGTCGCGGCTTACATCTTTGGTGATGTCAGAAGCGAGAACGTATTTAACTGGTCCGAGTCCGCCTTGGGCGTCTGGAGTGTTGATCCAAGCTCTGTGGCTGAATACGCTGTCTGTAGAGATAGCGAGAACTTCAGCGCCAGCTTTTTTAACTTCGTCATACTTCTCGGAGAAAGCCTTCAGTTCGGTAGGGCAAACGAAGGTGAAATCGAGAGGATAGAAGAAAAGAACGAGCCATTTGCCTTTGTAGTCTGACAATTTGACATTTTCTTTCAAGGTCTTCAGATCCTTGGTAGAAGGCATATCAAAGTCAGGAGCTCTTTTTCCAACTTGCAACATAGAGATTATTTCTCCAAAAAAACTTTGTGTAGGTATCAAGTCATCCCATATTAGGGGGCAGTGCTTAATTCCTTTATATGTTTAATGGAAAGCTCACATTTCAACGGACAACGCTTAATTGAATTATTTCGCTTTATTGAGAGCTAGCCAGTCGTTCAAGTCTTTTTGCAAAGCATTCTCTGCAACATACTTAATTATGAGAGGACTATTAACCTCCCAGCCGATGGTCAGCAAATGATAGAGGTGCTCTTTGGGCGTGTTGCTGTACTTACTACGACCGAGTTCGGCTTCGTTGACTGCATCTGACACGGCGTCCTCCTTGTTGGCTTATTCGCTTCGCCCTTAAGTCGCGGGCGAGAAATCTCTTCTTCTTATAGAATCTATTTTTGTAAGTGTTATCAAATCTTACCGATTCTTGCGCATTAGCGTCTATTTAGGGCAACTAAGTTTGACCGCGAAGATAGGGTTTGGTACTATTCGAGTTCGCTTGTCCGCTCTTAGCAACAGGTTTTGCGTTTTGGCGTAAAACTGGGGCTTGAGAAGGGCCAATATAAGACATGGGCAAATATGGGACATGATTCTTCGGGACATGTCTATATAGACGGAAAAAGACTCGCCTGAGTTCAATAGCTGGAGACGAAAATGTTCGCGATTGTTGAAGCCTGCGGAAGGCAATATGAATTACACGCTGGTCGTTATATCGACATCGATATGTCTGGCGAAGAAGAAGGTTCGGTTCACGTCTTTGACCGCGTGCTAATGCTGGTCGACGGAGCAGGCTCCACTATCGGCGCTCCTTATATTCAAGGTGCGAAAGTGACCGGCAAAGTTATTTCCAAATTGGAAGTTAACGAAGTGCACGGCCGCATTCAGTCGACAATCAAAGCTAATAAAGTGATTGTCTACCACATGAAATCTAAAAAAGGGACTCGCAAGAAACAGGGTCACAGAGTTCAATCGACTCGCGTGATGATTGAATCAATCGAAGTCGACAACAAAGTTGTAGCTAAAGCTGAAAAAGCTGCCGCCAAAGCTTAAGTAGAAGGAGTTACCTCTCAATGGCACATAAGAAGGGCGCGGGCTCTACAAGAAACGGCAGAGACAGCCAACCGAAGCGCCTCGGCGTCAAAGTCTACGGTGGTGAAGCAGTCACCTCTGGCAATATTCTAGTAAGACAGCGCGGCACTAAAATCCATCCAGGATTCAACGTCATGCGTGGTTCTGACGATACTCTTTTCTCTGTTATTCAAGGGATAGTTCGTTACGAAGAATCTAGAGGACGCAAGTTGGTAAGTGTCTACCCAGTTTGATACACCAGCTCCAAAAGCTTTAAATCAACTCTTGTCAGAGCTGCGCCGCGATAGCGGGGCGGCTCTTGCAGCAAGAGAGGTACCTGCAAGCTCAGCTTCCAACGATGGCGCATCTAGTGAAAGCCAAGTCACCGGAATCGCTTATGACTCGCGCCATGTCGAGCCAGGCAATGCCTTCTTTTCTATCGAAGGCTATACCGTCGACGGCAACAAATTTATTAACCAGGCCATTGAAAAAGGCGCCAGCGTCATCTTTTCTGAAAAAGAATCTGGCCCATACTCAGTTCCACTTATTGTCGTCAAAGATGTTCGCGCCGCAATCGCAGCAGTTTCGAGTGATATTTTCGAAGCACCGAGCAAGAAATTGCGGTTGCTCGGTGTCACCGGCACTAACGGTAAGACCACAACTACTCACTTAATCGAACAAATCCTCAATGCCAATGGCAGCCCGACAGGCTTAATTGGCACTTTGGGTGCCCGCATTCCATCATTCAAAGATGGAAAATATTTGGGCGAAAGCGAATATTTAGACGTCAAGCACACTACTCCCCAAGCATCTGACCTGCAAGCATTGCTCTACACCATGGCCAATCGCGGTGTGAAGCAAATTGCTATGGAAGTCTCAAGTCATGCTCTTGCTCTCAAGCGAGTCTTCGGCTGCCATTTTGCCGCAGCATGCCTAAGCAATGTCACTCAAGACCACTTAGATTTTCACAAAACCATGGAGCATTACTGGCAATCAAAGCGCCAGCTCTTTGAGATGCTCGGCAAAAGCGCGGTTCATCCACGCACCGCTGCGATCAATCTTGATGACGAATTAGCGCCAGAGTTTATCAAAGCAACCGCTAAAGACATCAATCTAATTACATACGGATACAGCGAGAAAGCCTCTATCCATGTCAAAAAGGGCAACTTTGACTTCTCCGGAATGAAGCTTACCCTCGCCACTCCCAGTGGTGTCATATCATTTTCGACCAAATTGACTGGCCGCTTCAACCTTTACAACATCATGGCTGCCATGGCTGTATGCATGGGCGAAGGCCTAGAAAAAGAAGCAATCGCCGAAGCCCTGACCGACTTCAGTGGCGTCTCCGGTCGCTTTGAAGTTGTGCCGCCGCCTCCACATCTGGCAGCGCAAGACCGCTCGCCCCTCTGCATTGTCGACTATGCCCATACACCTGACGGCTTAGAAAACGTATTAAAAGCTGCTCGGGCACTCGTTCCCGAAGACGGCAAACTAATCACCGTCTTTGGCTGCGGTGGCGACCGCGATTCATCCAAGCGTCCACAGATGGGAGAAATCGCTGAGAACCTATCTGACGAAGTGGTAGTCACTTCAGATAACCCTCGCTCGGAAGATCCGCAACAAATTATCGCTGACATCCTAACCGGCATTAAGCGCCTCAAGGGTGTCACTGTCGAAGTGGACCGCGCCAAGGCTATTGAATCGGCCGTTCTTGCCGCCAGCCCTAAAGATGTCATAGTCGTAGCCGGTAAGGGCCACGAAACCTATCAAATATTGAACGACCGCACAATCGACTTCGATGACCGCAAAGAAGTGGCAAAGGCTCTCGAACAGCGCTTCGAAACCCTCAAGAGCAAGTAGTTTTATAAGCTTTAGCGGCTCCGTTGCCATATAATCTATAAGGTACTGGGTACTATTGATTTGGCAGACATAACTAGCTAAACCAGGATAATCCAATACCCGGAACCAACGTAGCAGTCGGGAGCGTTTGTGGGCATCAGCTTTCACATAACATCTGTTAGAGAAGGCACTCTCTTTAATGTCATGCAATTTCTCAGCCTTGAGAGAGTGACAGGCGTTCTTTCGATAAAATTTGGGCGGCAAATTCCTGAAGTTACTATCTACTTTGTCGCTGGAAACATAACCACTGCTGAATTTGGGGCCTTAGTCGGAGACGGCGTGCTCGACATGTTGCTCTGCCAAGAATTTGCCGTCAAAGAAGTGGCATTTGCACCGGGCCGAATCAATCAGGTGAACGAGCAAGCCATTATTGTACGCTCAACTAACATTGCTTCAGTTCTTTTGAACGTCTCGAAAGACGTAGATAAGTGTGAGTCAAGACCCTTTATCTATGGGCTTCTTCCTGTCAATACAACTTTTGGTCAAACCTCTCCGTCAATTCTGCACATACTGCACGATTTTGATTTGTGGAATGAAGAACTAGCAAAAGCACCAAAAGGTGAGCGCGATAAAAAGGCACCACTGAAACAATGCCGCTTGATTCATCGAGCTCTTTCAAGAGGTGTAGTTGCCTACCAAAGGCCGCTAATATCAGTAAAAATGCTCAAGCCTTTACTCACTATTCTCGACCCACTTACAGAAAAAGAATCGAATAACTTGCGTGGATATTTGCGCAGCTTACTCCCACACCCGAAAGCTACTCACCTCTCGATAGAGCGTTTCTACGCATTCGCTAGCGCCATTGAATCTATTGCGCAGAGGCGATCAAGTGAAGTGGGTGAGCGGGCTCGCAGAGCCATTCATGCCTTAATTCAAAATGCCACAAAAATGTCTTCAAGCAGTTTAGGTGGCATAAGTGAAGTTGGTGGAACTGGTGATGTCGGTGAAACCAGTCATGTCTAATTCTGATGACGAGCTGAAAAACAATAATCGCGACGAAGAAGTCGTCGAGCCAGAATCAAGCTTTCTACAATCGAGCAAAGCCAATCAATATCGCATTGGCACTCACGATTTTGAAAACCGCTTGCACAAGTTCAACATGACTTTCTTAAGAGCACTGGCTAAGCCAATCTTACCTGCTGGCTATTGGGCGAAAAACCGCTATACAAGACACGATGAACAGACTCCAATCAATCTTACATTCGACGACGGACCAGATCCGGCCACAACAAAAGAACTACTGGTGGTGCTAGACGACGAGAAAGTCAAAGGCACTTTTTTCTTTATCGGTGAAAACATTAGACGTTATCCCGAATTAGTAGAGGCTGTGCATAAAGCCGGTCATACAATCGGCAACCACTCAATGACCCATGCCTTTCTACCCAGGCTCAACACTAAAGCAGTAGAAAAAGAAATTGATCAAACCAATCAGCTGATTACCGAAATTGTTGGTGTTAGCCCCACCCTGTTTCGTGCTCCTTTTGGCATTCTAGACAAGCGCTGCGCTGAAATTTTGAAAGAGCGCCGCATGTCAACAGTTTACTGGGGTGCTATGGCCGATGACTTTCGACCAATTGGAGACGAGGCTGTGGTTTCTCGCATCATGAAGCAGATTCCTGGCAACGAACTGGTGGTCTTGCACGAAGGCCACCACGCCAGCCAATGTATTAGCTCAACTAGAGAAATTATCAGGCGCAGTAAAGAACTTGGTTTTACTTTTGAGCCCATTCAATAATTAAGGGTTTAAGGTTTTCGAGCGGTTACAATTTTGATCTCGCAAAAAGTGAAACAGAGGTCAAAATGCTCGATTTTCGCCCGCCATTAGAAAGCCCTGCCCTAATCTGGTATGTAAATCTAGTTCTGCCTCTTTACATGAAGTTGAAGTTGCACGACACCAGAGTGACGATTGTCGACGGCGCCCTCGAACGCTTTGCCAAATTAAAAGGCAAACACGCCATGATTTGTCCCAATCACTCAAACCGGCACGACCCTCAAGTTGTCGGCATGTTTGCCAGAGCTGCTGGCGAGCATTTCAATTTTGTTGCCGCACGCGAAGTGTTTGATTACGACAACGGCGCCAATGGTTGGTGGCTACAACACCTTGGTGTTTATTCAGTAGTGCGCGGTGCAGCTGATCGCGAATCATTCAAAACCACACGTCGAATTCTTTCTGAAGGCAAGAAAAAACTAGTTCTCTTTCCTGAAGGAGAACTCTCAAGGCAGAATGACACTGTAATGCCTTTAGAGTCTGGAGCGGCTCAAATGGCCTTCTGGGCCATGCAAGATATGGAAAAGAACGGTGCCACAATTGGACCTGGTGACAACGAAAAAACTGTGTACATTCAACCGATTGCTATGAAGTACACATATCCATATGACGTTTCAAGCTCACTACGCGAGACATTAAAGACTTTAGAAAACAAGCTAGGCATCACGTCTCCGGAAGACTTTAGCTTCTACAATCGCATGCGTGCACTGGCAGAAAGAATGTTAGGCACCATCGAAAAAGAATATGGCATTGCCACCAAAGCGGAAGCCGGCATGAACGAAAGACTTAAATATCTACGCCGACATATTCTAAATAATCTTGCTCGCATTCTAGAAATCGAGCTACCAAAAGATGCCCGTGATTTAGAGTGTGTGCGCATTCTACGCAACAAACTCGATGATTTCATTTTCGAAGACGACAAGAAAATGACCGAATACGAACGGCATGTGCACGACGAAAGACAATTGGTCTACAAAAGTTACTACCGTGACCTTAACCGCGTCGTCACTTTCATTTGTATCTATGATGGCTACGTCACTGAGCACATGACGCAAGAGCGCTACTCAGATGTAATCGAGCGCATGGAAATTGAAATCTTTGATGGCGACCCTTCTATCAAAGGTCCGCGCGAAATCATTATTGATGTGGGCGAAGCCATTGATTTAAGTGTCTACTATGCCGATTTCAAAAAAGAGAAGAAAGCAACTATCGCCAAAGTTACCGATCTAATTTTCTCTGAGATTTCAACGATGTTGGCCAAATTAGACGCTGGGCGCACTCACCGATTTATTGATGCGAAAACTTTGGTTTAAAATCTAATTTCAATATCTTGGTTTGAGATTTAAGTGGAACTCAAATGAAACTTGGTGGGAGTCTTCAAACCGTGATAGGTATCTCTGTTTTCCAAATTAGGTGTATATACACCTAATTTACAATTCAAAGACCATTAGCTGGGCTTCCAAAAATGCGTGTATATACACCTAATTTACTAATGCGAGATGGGCTTTCGGTTTTTAAGATTTTGGTTTTTAAAATATTGGGTTTTTAAAATATTGGTTTTTAAAATATTCTTTTTACGCTCATGAAAACTAGCGAACCAGATCTAAGAATATGCCGCTTGATTGCAGAGGGTTGCACTTGTGCTCATATTCGAAAAGCGTCTCGCCTAGTCACCCAGTATTATGATGCTGTGCTGGCTCCGGCAGGAGTAACAAGCACGCAATTAACCCTACTCGTAACCACTTTTCTCTGTAAATCTCACTCGATCAAAGACATAGCTGAAAGCCTTGGTATGAATCGCACGTCGCTGACACGAACGCTCAAACCGATGCTAGACCAAGGGCTTGTCGAGCAAGATTCAGCTATTGATGGACCGGTGGGCGACAGAAGAATAAAGCGTATCGTCATTACCGATCACGGAAAGCGAATATTGAGACTAGCAACACCTTTGTGGGAGTACGCCCAAGAAGAGCTAGTAGCAAAAATTGGCGAGAGCAATTGGCAAGATTTGATTGAAAAACTCGCGATCGTATCTCAGGTGCCAACTGTAAATACAGACTGAGACTGACTGTTGACTCGTGGAGCGGCAATACGATTAACCTGTCACAAATTCCATTTCACATTTTTGAAAAACTCGCAAAACT
>Ga0172379_10011191_pt1 | contig 10737 bp, 8 predicted proteins | sample GrowelOW334metaG_FD_119756 | JGI IMG/M metagenome (GOLD analysis project Ga0172379, IMG submission 119756) | Groundwater microbial communities from an aquifer near a municipal landfill in Southern Ontario, Canada - Groundwater well OW334 metaG | ecosystem: Environmental > Aquatic > Deep... | reverse complement strand
GTCCTAGGCGACCCAAACACTTTTCTGCCCATCAAGGTCGATCCCCGGAAACGCGTGCTCGCCGACCTCGCCAGGGCGAAGAACGCGGTGGCCAAGGCGGGAGCCGTGGTAGCGCGCGACGCGGATGAACTAAAATCGGCATTCTTAGACGGAAAACCCGCTTTTCTCCTCGGCATCGAAGGCGGCGACTTCATAGGAGAGGACTTGGGCCGCGTAGACGAGGCATACGAAATCGGGGTCAGGCTGTTAGGGCTCGTCCACTATTCGGCGAATAGTATTGGCTCGATTGCCTACGGATGGGGTGGGAAAGTAGTCCCAAAGGCTGAAAGGATGGGGCTTACTCGTTTCGGAAGGAAAGTCCTGGCTCGAGCCAACAAGCTTGGCATGATCATCGACATAGCCCATGCCGACGAGGAAACGGCTTTCGCCTCCCTCGATGCCTCGACAATCCCCCCGATTTGCAGTCACACAGGCCCGCGCGCACTCCAGGATTTCCCTCGTTACATCTCAGACGAGCTGATGAAGTCGATAGCCAATGCCGGAGGGCTCATTGGCCTTTGGCTCTTTCGCATGAAAGAAGCGGGAATAGCCGACCTCGAAACCTTCGGCAACTACGCCGCTCACTGCGCTTCCATAGTCGGTCCCGAACACCTGTCCATAGGTTCGGACATCAACGGCGTGCCCGGAAACTCCTTAGGGTACCAGAATCCTTTCGACGCGCCAAAGCTCCTTAAAGCTCTCGCGGCCAAGGGGTTTTCAAAGGCAGAAGTCCAGGGAATCGCCGGCGGGAATTTTCAGAACTACTTCAAGACGCTGGAAGGCTGAAGTGGTTAATGCCTGGCTCAAGAGCCAGCTCTTGAGCGATTCCCCCGGCTCCACCTTGGCTCAACGCCTTGTCTTTTATCAGCAATCTTCCTGAAAGCCCCTCAGGTACGGCTACCTCAAGTTCGATACGACCGCGCTCGCGCCGCCAGTTCAGGCATAGTAACCCGGCGGGCGTTGGCATGGATCCTTCGACCCACGCGAGATTTCCGAACCAGGGGCGCACCTCAAAACGAGCGAAACCAGGGGCGGTCGGCCTCAGGCCAAGGACATAGGTTGAAAGGTCGTAAACAGGCGTTGCAGAAAACGCGTGACAGCGGCTCGTGGCCTTGGTGAGCTGCCAGGATTCCCAGAAAGTTCCGCCTCCGTCGGCGAGCATAGGCTCCCAACGTTTTTTGATATTTAGGAGAATATCGCCAACTCTCCCTGCTCGAGCGAGGGCCGCATGGAGGAAGTGCGAGTAGAAGGGCTGAGCCAGAACAACGTCTTTCCCCGGATCGAAGAGCCTTTCCTCATCCCACCGCCATGTCTTGGTCAATGTTACCCTGCCTTCGTCCAGAACATAGTCGAGAATCCTGTCCCAGCATTCGCGAGGCGCCACGCCGAAGGCGATTGCGGCGGCGTTGGCTTGCTGACTGACAATGGGGGAAAGCCCCGCCGCCGTCCTGCAATCAGCGTAAACGCCGCGCTTTTCGTCCCAGAATCTTTCGGCGGCAGCGCACGTTATCGTTGAGGCGATTTTCCTCCAACGACCAGCGAAAAACGCCGCTCCAACCCCCTCGGCTACCAAGGCTCCAGCCCTAAGCGCCTCGGCAAAAAGCGCGTTGAGGGCAAGCACCTCTCCTCGCTTGTCCAGTTTTTCAGACCAGTCAACGAAGACCCAGCCAGGGACATTGGCAAGCAAACCCGCCGAGTCCAACCAGGGCATAAACCAACCTAATGCCTTCGCCACGGTGGGGAAGATTTCGTCAATGAAGGACGAGTCGCCCGAGTAGTCGAGGTAATCTCGTATCGAAAGTATCCAGTAAAGGGCATAGTCAGGGATATAGGTCCGCCACTCCGCTCCTATATCCGAAACGGAAGCCATGGCGACCATGCCGTCCGCCGCCTGAGTTTGGGCGGCCTGGATGATAGCCTTCCGGGCCAGCCGGGAATCGGGACAGGTTACATGGTTCAGGAGGCCCTGGATCTGCGCGTCCCCCGTCCACTGGCGTTGCTCTCGCGAGGGGCAGTCAATGAAGCCATCCTGGCGGCAAACCGCGGCAGTATACGCGCCAGCCCGCCAGATCCGCGTGAGAAGGTCGTCCGAACAGGCAAAACTCCCTACCCCTTCGATCTTCTCACCCGCATGGAGGGAGCTCGGGCTCTGTCCCCCCGAATAGGAGGATTCCTCAGCCCAAACCGAAAGAACCTTCACCCGAGAGTCGGCGTCAAGTTTCGCTGTCTGGACGTAGCGAAAACCCGCGACTTCAAAGAGCGTATGGGTACCTCTGCCCGCGCGGAACCGCAGCTCATGGGAAAGTGGAGTAAAAATGCCGGGGATATTCCCTGGTCGGGAAATTCCACCGTCTGGGCCCAGGCTTTCGCCACATGCTATCGCGACACCTGTCCCATCCTCGGCTTCGACTTCGATGCCTATTCTCCCGAGGAGAATACGGCCAAAGTCCCAGATGAGGGTATCATCCTGCGCCGGCTTTGGCGGGCTTGGGGGAATGACCTTCGCCTCGCGCAGTGCGCCTATATCGCGCGCAACGAGCCTTGGAAAGGGAACGAGATCGCTGCCTGCCGCGGGCAGTAATATTCTCTGGACAAAGGCTTTGTCCCAGGTCGCATCATCGAATCCTGGAAGTTTCCACCCTTCGGGCTCCCTGCGCGCGTCGAATTTCTCCATATAGCCCGTGCCCCCGAAGGGCGTGTCGCGCTCCCAAGCCTCGGAAACCAGGCACTTCCAGGAACCGTCCGTGTCCAGGCCGAGGTAAACGCTTCCCTCGGCTTTCACTTCCCCTTCAAGATAGAAGCCAGCGCAACCGAAAAGGAAAGCCTGGATCCCCCGCGGAAGCTGGTAGAACGAGCTGTCCCTTCCATATGAATGGACTAAAACCGATAAAACGTTCTTACCCGGCCGAAGGATCTCTCCAATCTCAAAAGAGTCGAGATACTGCCACCCGGGGTGGCAGCGGGCGGGTCCCCTGCCCAACATCTTCCCGTTCAGAAAGAGGTTGTAACGGCCATCGGCCGAAGCGCGGAAGGAAGCGGCTCGAATACCCCCCGAAACCTCGAATTCCTTTCTGAAATAGACATACATGTTGCGGTCATCAGAAAAATCGATTTCGCCGCGGGGTATTAGTCCAGCGCGCTCCGTTCGGGGCGGGCGCATCCAAATCCACTCTGCCCTTTTCTCAAAACCCTCTTTGTCTTCCATTTCGCCCTCCGTGGCGTTCCATGAAATAAAAAAACGGGGGCATATGACTGCCCCCGTTCGATCCTCACCCCTGAATCATTTTCCTACATCCACATCGATCCACTTGGAGACGGGGAGCCAGTCGTTATTCTTGTACTGGATGACAAAACCGCCCGCGATACCCTCGTGCCGCGTCGGCGAGAAAGTGACGAAGTTGCCCTTCCCGTTATCGTAGTTTTTGAAGGATTCGAGAGCCTTGAGGAGACCTTCGCGGGTCAGGTCCTTGCCCGCGCGCCTGAGGGCTTCGATAAAGAGTTCAACGGTTAGCCCATGCTCGACATTGCCGCCAACGTTGGAGTCATTATAAATCTCGGGGTGCTCCTTGACGAGGAGCATGCGCAAGTCGGCCATCTGCTTTGTCTCGGTGGCCTTTCCGTTCGGCCACTGGAGCGCTCCCCACCAGGCGCCGTAGAGTCCATCGATATTCACCCCCTGAAGGAGGTTCGGGATTGTTGGTCCAATCAAAGACATCTGGACCATCAGGTCGGTTTTAAGCCCGACCTTCTTCACTTCCTTGATGATGGTCGCCGCTGGCGCGTGCGTGAGTCCGATAATGAGGACCATATCGGGGTTCTGCATGCCAACTTTCGCCACCTGAACCGCGGCGCTGGTCGCGTCGACGGGAATCGCTTCGGCCGCGACGAGTTTGAGATCAGCGCTTTTAAGGAGCTCCTTTGCCTGATCGAGGCCTGTCTTGCCTGAAGCCGAGTCGCCATAGACGACCGCGAGACGCTTCCATTGCTTCTGCTGGATCATCCAATTGATCTCGACGCTCATCTGAGTGGCCGTGGTCGGGAAGACCGAGAACAGGTACTTGCGGGCGGGGAACATGACGTCCTCGGAGGGAGCCCAGGGGAAGAGCCAGGGCACCTTCTGCTCCTCAAAGAAGGAGTAGGCGGGACGCACGAATGAGCCGAAGCCGAAGAGGACGCAGAACACCTTGTCCTCGAGGATGAGCTTGCGATAGTTCGCGAGGGCTTGCCCGGCATCCATACCTGAATCGTACTTCACGAGCTGGAGCTTTCTCCCATAAATGCCGCCCTGCTCATTGTACTTCTTGAAAACCGTCTCGGTCGTGGTCGCCGTCTGGCTTCCCATGAATCCAATCGGTCCGGACATCGGCATCGTATAGCCGATTACGATTTTATCGTCATAGACGCCCGGAACCGCCTCATTCCCCGCCGCGTAGACCGACGCGACCGACAGAATCAGCGTCAGGATGACCGCGAATGCCCATGTTTTCCTCATGACCGCCTCCTTTGATCTTTGCCCTGGGGAACCTAAGGCCCCCCATAAGAATATCCCGGCTTTCTGCGCTAGATTCCTATCCCAAGGTAGGACGCCCTCACCTTTTCGCTTTTCGCCAGTTCCGAAGCCTGCCCCGACATCACTATAGCCCCCGTTTCCAAGACGTATGCCTTGTCGGCTATCTTGAGAGCCATGGACGCGTTCTGCTCGACGAGGAGAACAGTCGTTCCCGTCTTCTTGAGATCGCGAATGAACGCGAAAATCCGCTCCACTATTACCGGTGCGAGCCCGAGAGAAGGCTCGTCCAGCAACAGGATTTTTGGGGCGGCCATGAGGCCCCTGGCTATAGCGAGCATCTGCTGCTCTCCGCCCGACAAAGTCGCGGCGATCTGTCTTTTTCGCTGCCCCAAAATGGGGAAATAGCCGTACATCCTTTCCTTGTCGACGGGGATCGCTTTCCTATCCTTTCTGCAGTAGGCGCCCATCGAAAGATTCTCCTCAACGGTGAGCTGAGGGAAAAGCATCCGCCCTTCGGGCACCTGGACCAAGCCCATCTGCACGACATCGGCAGGACCCAGGTTCGATATATCCCGGCCACGGAAGAATACTTTCCCGGATTGCAGCTTCATGATCCTGGAGATGGCCTTGAGGCAGGTCGTCTTGCCCGCCCCATTCGCGCCAAGAAGAGAAACGATGCTCCCCTCCTCCACCGAGATCGAAACGCCACGCAAGGCCTGCACCTTCCCATAGAAACAGGAGACCTCCTTGAGCTCAAGCATCGATCTCCCCCTTGCCAAGATAGGCTTCAATAACCTTGGGATCTCTCTGCACGGCTTCGGGGTTGCCTTCGGCTATCTTCCTCCCATGGTCCATAACCACGATCCTATCGGAGATCCTCATCACCATCGACATATCGTGCTCGACGAGAAGTATCGTGATGCCCTGTTCGTCACGGATCCGAAGAATGATCTCAGCCAGTTCCGCAGTCTCGACGCGATTCAGCCCCCCCGCTGGCTCGTCGAGAATGAGAAGTCTGGGCTTCAACGCGAGAGCCCTTGCGAGTTCTATTCTTTTTTCCACGGGATAGGGAAATTCGGAAATGGGCATATCGGCCGCATAGCCGAGGCCGAGAAAATCGAGAATAGCCATCGATTCCTGTCGAATCCGTCGTTCCTCTTCCCTCACCCGCGGGGTGTTCAAGAGTTCGCTCCAGAAGTTTGTGCGCGCGAAAAGGTGTTTGGCGATGAGGAGATTCTCAAGCACCGTCATCCTCGAGAATAGCTCCAGGTTCTGAAAGGTGCGGGCAACGCCAAGAGCCGCGATCCCATGGGGCTTGAGCCGCGCGAGATCGCGGCCCCCGAAGCGAATCCTTCCCGCGTCCGGCTTATAGAAGCCGCTCACCATGTTGAAGACCGTTGTCTTTCCGGCGCCGTTCGGTCCGATAATGGAGAATATTTCCTTTTCTCGAATGCTAAGGTTCAGGTCAGCCACAGCCTGGAGACCGCCAAAGCTGATAGACAGTCCCTCGATCTCGAGAATGGCCTCGGCAGGGTTATCGTTCATGCTGCACCTCTACGCCTGGTCCTCGGCGCCCCTATCCTGCGTATCCGTCGCCAGAGTCCGTAGAATCCCTCGGGCGCCGCGAGGACGAAAGCGACCAGGATCATGCCATACACCAAACTCATCTGCTGGCTGAATTTCCCTCCAAGCAACTGGGGAAGGAGGGTCAGGAAGACGGAACCGAAGAGGGGGCCGTAGACTCGCCCGATGCCGCCAACCACGAGGATCAAGAAGAAGGAGAGGCCCATGTTGCTGAAATAGCCCACTTCAAGGTACTTGATGGCGTAGGAGTAAAGGACTCCCGCGACGCCAGCGAGAAAAGCGCCAAAGGCGAAAGCCTTCAGTTTCTCCCTGGCGAGATCGATGCCCATCGAGGAAGCGGCTATTTCGTCATCCCGCAAGGCTTTGAACGCGCGCCCCGTTCTCGACCTGTCGAGGCGCCTCACCGCGTACTGCACGAGCACGACGCAAACGGCGGCGATCAAAAGGACGCTTGTCGTGGAACCGAACTTGAGTGAGCCAATCGCCGGGGCTGGCGCGTACATGCCCTCGTTCCCGCCCGTCAGCGGCTTGAGGTAATTGATGAGCTGGTAGATCGAGGAGCTGAATCCGAAAGTAGCCATTGCCAAGTAGAAACCCTGGAGCCTCAGGCAGGGGAATCCAATCACTAATCCCAGGAAGGCGGAGGCGCTCCCCGCGGCGAGAAGGATCAGGGGAAATGGAATCCAGGGAAAGCGCTCGGAGAGGATGGCTCCCATATAGGCGCCGAAGGCCATGAAACCGGGCTGCCCGAACGAGAATATCCCCGCGAAGCCAATCATGACATTAAGCCCCTGCGTCACGATAACCATGATCGACATGATCAGCAGCAGGTATCTCCAATACTCGGGAAGCAGGAAGGCCGAAGCGAAATAGGTAGCTATGGCACAATAAAGAAGGAGAACCCTGGTTGCGCCGACTTTTTTCTTTTCCATACTCATACCTTTTTCACGACGCGTTTGCCAATGAGGCCGGTTGGCCGAATGAAAAGGACGATCATCAAAAGCACGAAGGGGATGATGCCTTGAAGTTCCGTGGGAATGAAGAGAGGCAGGATGGATGAGACGATTCCGAGGATATATCCGCCGAGAATAGCGCCGTAAATATTTCCGAATCCACCGATGATAGCCGCTATGATACCCGTGAAGGTAATCCCCCCCATGCCGGTCGAAAGGAAGAGAGTCGGGGCGAGGAGGATTCCTGCCAAGGCTGCGAGGATGCCGCCAACGATCCAGGAAACCGAGAACATGCGCGAGACCCTCACCCCCATCAACAGGGCTGCTTGTCGGTTCTGAGTGAGGGCGCGCAAGGCCGTTCCAGCCTTCGTCTTATTAAGAAAAAGATATAAAAGGGAAATAACCGCGAGGGTCGAAACGATGACACCTATGCTCTGGGGTGACATCCTCGCTGGCCCCACATGGATGTAGTCACCGGGGAAAATTTCGGGAAACCTGAAGATATTGTCAGACCAGATGTCTTTGGCGATGCCCTGGAGGATGTAGGCGACTCCAAGGGTAGCCATGATCGAAGCGGCCATGGGGCCGCCTATGAGATGATGGATGACGAGTCGCTCCACTGCGAATCCCAGAAGCGCCGCAAAGACCATGGCGCCCGCAATGGCCACAGCGAAAGGCAACTTCAGTTGCACAAGAAGGGCATAGGCAACGAAGGTCGAAAACATCATGAAATCCCCGTGAGCGAAGTTCATCGTGCCAGTCGACTGAGCCAGCATGACGAGGCCCATGGCGACGAGGGCGTAGACCGAACCCACCGAGAGTCCGTCGATCAGGAGGGAGAATATCATGACCTCGCTCCCTTTTGAGCCTTAAGAAACCGAAGGGATACCGTGTTAAAGCCCTGGGGGTTCTCGATCGTGACGGCGTGGCCGCAGCCAGGGAAAACCTTTAGCCGCGAGCCGGGGATGGCGTTGTGGATGAGCCGGGATTCTTCGGGGGGCACAAGGCCATCATCCTGCCCCGTCGTCACCAGAACGGGAACATAGATCCTCCCAAGTTCCGCAAGGTAATCGACACTAAGGACGAGTCGAGCCTGAAGCTCGTACACCCTCGCGTCCACCGCGATACCCGTCGTCTTGCGGTTGGAGCGGAATTTCTCAATGATGTGGCGTCGCTCGGTCAGAGTGCGCTCAGCCCAAATCAAGGGGGCGAGGCTTCTGAGGACGTCACCAACCTCAAGCTTGCCTAGAAGGTAGAGTTCCGTTTCGAACTGGGCGCGCATTTTGCCGGTAACACGGGCGAAAGTGGAATGCAGGGAAAGGCTAAGAAGCCTTTCGGGATGTCGCAGCGCGAAGGCTTGAGCGATGACGCCTCCCATCGAGCCGCCTAGGATGTGCGCCTTATCAATTCCCAGGACATCCATGATAGCCGCGAGATCGTCGGCAAGGAGTTCCGCCGTGTAGGTATCGGCTGTTTGGCCATGAGCGGCGGCCGCGCTTTTCCCCGAGCCTCTGGGATCGAAGGTATAGCAGCTGAAGTATCGCGCGTGGGAGGGAAGCTGCCATTTCCAATCATTGTGGTCACCCCCCATCCCCGAAATGAAGAACAGGGCTTCGCCCTTTCCCCGTTTCTCATAATAGAAGGTCTCATTTCGCGCATTGATGTTTGGCATAGGTTTTACCTCTCTCCTGGGGCGCGCTGAGCGATATCCTCGAGCAGCTTTAATTCCCCTTTGACGAGGAGGCGGTTGTATGTTCCGCTATAGAGCTCGGGGTCTTGGCCGGATTTTTGGGCGAAAGTCCTCCTGAAGGTCTCAAGAAAGGCGAAAAAAGCTTTTTTCATCTCTTGGTCGCCCAGAGGTATGTCTGCGAGAGTCGAAAATGTTTGGGGCTGGATCTCACGGATGAGTTTTCCCCCCGGCTCGGTCAAGGTCAAGATGATAAGGCGCCTATCCCCCGGGTCGCCATTCCGCTGGATATATCCCGCTCTCACCAAACTCTCCACGAGGGGCGTGATCGTATGTTTTTCGCGGCCGAGAAGGTAAGCCAACTCGGTGCTAATGACTTTTTCGCCCGTGAGTTCGGCGTAGTGAAGTATCATTAGTATCACGTACTGGGAATGGTTGAGGCCGTAACCCCGGATGATTGGATCGAGGGCCTTCTTGGTGAGGTTGAGGCACTGTTCCCCCATAAAAAGGAATCTCTGCCCTTCGGCATAACGTCGCAAGAGGTTCTCGTCATTTGCCATAGCAACCTCATGATAAAAATAGTTCGATTTCGAAATATTCGATCTCGAATAAAATACTATGACCGTTTTTCCTTCCTGTCAAGGAAAAAACCGAAGCATTTTAGCGATTTTCTTTTCGGGATGGAGACACTCCAGGAATTTAAAATCGTTGCGCATCCCGCGCTTTCCGGCTATCATGAACCCGGGATAATGCCGAGGAGCGTCCATGGATAAGGATCTCATCGACACGGCGGCGGGAAAAACGCCGTGCGATTTAAACCTCACGAATTGCACGATTGTCGATGTGCTAGGCGGACGATTCATCGAGAATGCCACTGTCTCGATACGCAATGGCAGGATCGCTGGCGTCAATGACGGCCTCGCGGCCAGATCGGCGCTTGACCTGGGCGGGAAATATCTTGCCCCTGGCCTCATCGATGCCCATGTGCACATCGAATCCTCCCTTCTCACCCCGGCCGAGTACGCCCGGGTTGTCCTTCCCCATGGCACGACGACCGTCGTCGCCGATCCCCACGAAATCGTCAATGTCCTCGGCTATGACGGGATGAGATTCATGCTTTCCGCTTCTGCCGATCTTCCTTTAGACATTTTTTTCATGGTTCCCTCCTGCGTGCCCGCCACCGAGTTCGACACGGCGGGGGCCGCGCTCTTCGCCTCCGACATGTACCCCTTCCTCCAGGACGAGCGGGTGCTCGGCTTGGGCGAAGTGATGAATTATCCCGGCGTCCTCGCCCGCGAGCAGCGGCTGATGGACAAGATCGCCCTCTTCACGAGCGCGCGCAAACCGGTGGACGGGCACGCGCCCGGCTTGAGAGGCGCGGCGCTCTCCGCCTATATCATGGCGGGCATAGGCTCCGATCATGAGTGCACCACCCCCGCGGAAGCGGAAGAAAAGCTCTCGAAGGGCATGTATATCATGTTGAGGGAAGGCTCGACCGCAAAAGACCTGAGCCATCTCATTCCAGCGATAAAGCCCGCTTCGGTGCCGAGGTTCATGGTCTGCTCTGACGACAGGCATTCCAACGATCTCCGCGATGAAGGGCATATGGACCATGCCGTCAGGCTTCTTTTGGCCGGAGGAATCGCCCCCATCGATGCCTTCCGGATTGCCTCGGCCAACGCTTCCCAGTGGTTCGGCATGAAGGGCGTAGGCGCGATCGCGCCAGGCTACAAGGCCGATTTCGTCGCATTCTCCTCTTTCGACGCATTCAAGGCCGAGATGGTGTTCAAGGGCGGCCGTCTCGTCGCGGAGAACGGCGCGCTCATCGAGGAATTCCCGGCAAGGCAGATGGCGCTCCGCGATTCGGTCAACATCAAATGGCTCACCGCGGGCGATTTCATCATTCCCGACAAGGGTACGTCGGTGAAAGTGATCGAGGCCAGGCAGGACTCCATCATCACCGG
>Ga0172379_10011190_pt1 | contig 10738 bp, 7 predicted proteins | sample GrowelOW334metaG_FD_119756 | JGI IMG/M metagenome (GOLD analysis project Ga0172379, IMG submission 119756) | Groundwater microbial communities from an aquifer near a municipal landfill in Southern Ontario, Canada - Groundwater well OW334 metaG | ecosystem: Environmental > Aquatic > Deep... | reverse complement strand
TATGCATGCGAAATATTTTTTCATTGATACCGACACGTTCCTGACTATATACAATTTTTCCGGAAGATTCCAACCGTATAGCAACTGCTATTAAAATCCACAATGGTGAAGATAATGTCAATATGATAATCGAAACGATAATATCAACTAATCGCTTCGCGCTTTCTTCCCACGGCTGCATGATATGCGGCATAATTTCAATTAACGGAAATCCATAAATCTGATTTGTCCTCGCTTGACCGGAAATAATGTCGTACATATCGGGAATAATTTTAATCGAAACATCAAATCCGGTGGAAAGTGAAACAACAGAAAGGACGATCTCTTTTTGTTGGGAGTCTAGTGCTATCAAAATATTTTTAATATTGTAATTTTTAATTAGCTTAGGAATATCATCAATTGATCCCAATATTTTCTGCAATAAATTTTCTTTCGCTTCATCCGAAGAAACAAACCCAATAACATTATACCCTAGCGCAGGATATTTTTTTACAGAGTCAAACAACTCTACCGCTTTTGGTCCAGTCCCAATAATAATTGTTTCGCTAAGACCAACTCCCTGCATCAACAATCGCTTTCTAAAACTTCGAAGAACTACACGACCAATCCCAACAAAAATAATCATCAACACCCAGTACATCAGAATCACTAAACGATTGCCGGAGTACATTGCATTTCGTTCATCATCAAAAAAAATAATAAAGAACATTACAATGCATCCTATCGAAATTGCTCGAAAGACTGCCGAAAACTCATCAGTACGCGATTTTGCATACCACGCCCGATAGAGACCAAAGAACATAAACACCGAAAGCCAATAGAGATACATCACCATCATCGGTAATAGCAGATCCGGCTTTGCCTGATATTCGATCATTCTGCTTTCAACCCGCAATATATAATAACATATCCACGCAAGATTGATTGCAAAGAAGTCAAAAAGGATTATTTTACGTTCGAATTGTTTCATTTATGTAACAACTTTGTATATAAATCAATATGTCGCTCAACCATTGTATCATTGCTGAATTCTTGTTCTATCTTTTGCTTAAAAGATTCACTAATATTTTTATAAGAATCATCTTTGCAAATACTTATGCATGCATTATACAAATCATCACTATTGCCAGTTTCAATTGAATAACCCGATATACCGTCAACAATTACTTCATCTACACCATCTAAATCAAACGTTATTACTTTTTTATTCATAATTATGGACTGAAACAAAACTCGGGCAAGACCTTCTCTCAATGATGGATGAATAATAAAATCAGCAGCGCTAATCATATTCGGAATTTCATCGGGACTTACCATGCCACAGCATTTTACACTATTCTCCAATGAATTCTCTTTTATCATTGATCTTATTGCTAAGCCAGACTCACCATCTCCAATTAAAAAATATTTAATTCTTAAGTCATTGATTTTTGTCTTTTTTGCTAATTCAATTATATATTCATGTCCCTTTAAAGGGGCAATTCTTGAAATAACAGCGGCAACGATGTCTTGTTTATTGAACCCATACTTTTCACGAATTTCTTGTCTACAATTTAAATTCACTTTATAATTTTCCAATTCTAAACCACTTCGAATAACGACAAATTTTTCTTGAGTTGAAATGCCATTGGAAACACAGTTTCGAACAATCGCATAGGTAACACTAATTATCTTAGATGAAATCATAGCGCAAATTTTTTCGATTAAGATATATGATTTTGTCAATGCTCTTGCTTGATAGTTATGATAAGGTAATCCATGAATTGTGTGTAAAATAACGGGTGCATTTGCTATCCAAGCTGCAAACCTACCCAAAACGCCTGCTTTGGAACTATGAGTATGGATAATTGAATACTTACCATTTTTAATAATCTTTAATAGTTTCAATAATGCTTTAAAATCATTAAGTAAATTAATATCTCTAACTAATTCCTCAACTATTATTACATTTAAACCAAGTTTTTCCGCTTCCGTAAACATATCACCTTCATCCTTCAATGCACGACCCGTAACTATATCTACGTTATAACCGCGTTTCTTTAGGCCCGTAGCGAGACTAACCACCGTTTCAGTGGCACCACCAATACTAAAAAGCGTAATAATTATTAATATTTTTTGCTCATTCATTTTCATGCAATGTTTCGCTTATCCAACAAAATTCAATATTCTTTGTTCCATAATCTAAAGTAATGCTTCTTGTTAAATTTTTTATTACAATTCGTTTAATATTTTTATTGAAAATTTATTTTAATACTGTATCAATGATTACTTGTTTCTCAAATCAGACAGAATTTCTAAGCACTTTATGGTAAATATTACACACCTCTTTTACATTTGATTCAATGGTAAACTTTTTATGTACAGCAATAGATCCCATACTCGCAATTGTGTTTCGAATATTATTTGTTTTAATCAAAAATATTATTTTTTCACTCAACTGTTCAATATTCTCAGATTCAAACAACAAACCTGTCACACCATCATTGATGACTTCTTTTATACCATCAATTGCACTACCAATAACTGGCAACGCCATTGCCATTGCTTCGACCAAAGATATCCCGAATCCTTCAATCCTTGAAGGCAAAACAAAAATATCTATCTCGTTAAGGAATAAAACCACTTCTCTCGATTTTTCAACACTGCCAATAAATTTGACCCTTGGGGTAATGTTTAAATCCGTTGCCATCTTTTCTAAATTTACCCTCTCTCTACCATCCCCCATAATTCTTAATTCAATGTTTGTACATTCTTTTTGGACCAATGCAAAAGCACGAATCAGAATATCAATACCTTTATAATGCTGAAGCCTTGCTACCGTGCCAATAATGATATTTTGATGATTTTTTTTTCTCTCTATTGAAGAAAATATATCCATGTCAATTCCATTATAAACAATCTTGCAGTGATCAAGCGAAACAAATTTTTGATCACATAGGTATTTTTGCACGGCATGTGAATTGACAATGACACAGGAATAATTCTTTAGTGCTCTATTCTCAATCCAATATAACCAAGGATAATTGCCAACTAATTTCGTTATATGACGAGTTGCAATGACCGGTTTGATTTGACAAATTTTCGCTACTATTCGTCCCATTAACCCGCTTTGAGGATCATGCACATGAATAGCGTCAACTTGCTCTTTTCGAATAATATGTATTAGTTTAAAAATTGATCGAAATGTAAATTTCCCGTTATTAGACAAATCAATTGTTTTGTATTCTATTTTCGTGCCTTTTAATAATGATCCTTTGCCTTTGAAATACACCAGAATCAATGAAATTTGATCATCTGAAAAATGCTCGGCAAAATCAACTAACAGTTTTTCTGCACCCCCTATTTCAAAAGAATTAATAAGATGCATAACTATTTTTTTCTTTTGCATTATCATATTTGGAAATAGGTAAGAATCTTCATTGTCCACATTTCTATGAATAGATTTCTCTTCCGAATAAAAAAACGCACAGTATATTTGAACATTCTAAATCATTTTGCTCAGATTTAAAATATAATTTGCATAGTTTATTCTGTAAAAGTGATTTATTTCTTGGGATCATTTTAGATCTGTTGGCTTAGCCTAAACTTAGGATGTTATTTTTTCTATCTATTGTTTTTCAAAATGCAAACGGAAGTAATCTTTTAGTAAGAATTTCTCTTTCCTTTTTATTGATTATTATGACAAATAAAATGATGATACTAATTGTAAGAAAAGGATAATTAGGATTTATAAATATAATGATTGCCGAAGGAATAATATTTTTGCAAATAAACATTAATATATTCTTGATTTCAAATTGTAATACCCACCAACTATATAGGAACGAACTCAAAAAAGCTATTGCTAAACTAATATTGATAGCTATAGCTAACCCAATGATTTGATACGAATAAAAGACATAAGTAAATAATACGTACTTCAGGAGTATTCCTACCATAAAAATTATCAGCATAATTTGATTTCTATTCATCGCATTCATAATCTTAAATATTATTGGATATCCGGCTAAAAATATTGAACTGGGGGCGATATATGCAAAAAATGTAGAAGTTAGTTGTATGGAGCGATTACTAAAAGCGCCATGTCCAAAGATAATACTAATTATGTCAGCACTAAATAAATAGACTGTTACAGAAAATACAAGACAAATCAAAAATACTAGTCGTAAACTCAGCAAATATTTATCAATAATCTCTTGTATATTATTAAGGCTGAATAGTTCGCTAATATGCGGAAGAATTGCTGATCCAAGAGTTATTCCAAAAAGAAAATTTGGTATTCGGAATAATACTAAGGCATAATTCGTTGCTGATACATTTCCCTGCTCAAGCATCGATGCAAAAAATCCATCTAAATAATAAAATAGACCCCATAATAATTCAACACTTAACACAGGTATGGCTAAATAAAATGTTTTTTTAATAGCAGACGAATGCCACGGTATTGTAAAAAAAAGGGCAAATTTATTTTTTCGTAAGAATAACAGAATCAGAACCAATTGACAGAGCATTCCTATTGTGACAGAAATTACTATGATCCCAGTAGTGATTTTATTTTCAAAATAGATTAAAGCAGAAATAACCACAATATTCACTGAAAGCAATAAAATTGCTGGGAAGGAAAAATATTTATGGGCCGATAAAATCGCTCGGACATTCATAAAGATAACACTAAAAACTGTGCCCAAAAGCAGTATCTGTGTATATTTTATTAATTCTTCCCTTGACGAATGGTTGAGATGAGAGAAAAATATTTCAACAATCCATGGGGAAAATAATATCATCAAGATTATTGATATAACTCCAATAAGAGACCCAAAGCCAAAAAATTCATTTTGAAAATCGCTCGCAGATATCTCCCCTTTTGTTTCTTTCAATTGGTAATATAATGGGATAAATATGCTTGGTAGACCAAATTGAAAGGCAGCATTAATTGCAGAAGGTATATATTGGGCTAATACATATAGATCATATTGAATGGAAGTGCCAAAGTATTTTGCTAACAATATTTCCCTAAATATTCCAAGCAAATTACTGGCAAAAGTAGCTACAAATAAAGTGATTGAAGCCGAAGAAATATTTTGTTGTGTTATTTTCAATTATTAATTCCTAGTTTCACACATTTTCGCTTGAAAAAACAACGACACACTTTTTTTTGTGCTATATAGTATTGGATATTCTAAAAAACCAAGAATTTTGTAAATAGGGTTCCATAGTATTTTTTTTATAACTTTAACCATATTGTAGTTAAAAAATCTTCTACCCGTTGAACTTTGCTTTTTAGAGTTCTCCTGTTTTAAAATTTGCATCTTCTTTAACAATTTTGCTCTAATAATTTGGTCAATAAGTATGGGCTCATATCGAGTATGGTATACATTAGTAGACGTAAAACCTTGGTGTTCAATAAAATTGTTTATATTGTATTTATTCCACATTGTAAAATGGTGTGGTGGATTGTCTGGTGAAAATCTTTTATTTATAATATATCGTTCGGTATTCGGCACACTACCTGCAATCCAACCGCCGGGTTTTAATATTTGTTTTACTTCACCAATGAATTTAATAGGATCGGGTTGATGCTCTAAAACTTCAAAAAATGTTATCACGTCAAAACTATTCGGCTCCACTTCTCTTACAAAATCTGTGAAATAACAATTAAATATGTTTTTAGTCTGGCAGTTTTTTTTTGCAACCTCGACAGATTTTTTGTCCAGATCTAAACCATAAATATCCCAACCTTGATCTTTAAGCTTTTTTAAAAATCTCCCATCTGCACACCCAATATCTAAAATTTTCCCTTTAACATCTAATGCTGAAAATTTTTCAAAAAAAGATTTGTGCCACCATTTAATATTGCTTGCTCCACTTTCATGAAATTGTTCATAGTCTTCTCCTTGTTCATAGTACGATGCTGCGGGCATTATGAGAGGCGTCCAAAATTCAACACTGCAATCAAAACAAGCATATCTTGTGTAATCATAATCTATTCCAATTTCGCGATACGTTTGCAACGGGCCATTGTTATTTTCAGAATGACATGCGGGACACTTTATCATATTTTTCCCCTTTGTATAAGTTTGAATAACTCTCTCTCACCGTTTCCAATTTTTCTTTCAAAAGAAATATAACAATTTACATTACATTTCATTTAATGTAATTCGTGCTGTTGCAATCCCAAGCCCCCCTACTACCCAAAAAAAGAACTGGGAAATAAATGTATGGTAGAAAAAACCGTGAAAAATAAAAGTAAAGAATAACAGTATAAAACCCATTAGTATGTTCCTATGAGTAGAATTGGTTTCTCTTTTTCTGGCTGTATTTATCAATGAAAATATTTTATAAAATAACAGGCAGAAAATACCTAAACCAATGATTCCTTGTTCAGCCCATACCTCAATAATCCAGCTATGAATTTCAGTTGCCATCCCTGCCTCTCTATAAGCTTCAGAAGAAACAGAAAGGATATTTTCCAAATATTGTTTTTCAAAATAATTTCCGAAATTAGTATAACCGATTCCAAATAACCAATGAGATTGAATTATATCAAGACCACCCAAAATCAACTGGATCCGATTGATATTTGAAGGTTCAACAAGTGCCGATCCTGCAAATGAACGCTGAGTCATTAAGTATGCGAAAATCAAAAGACCAACAGCAATTGATCCACCAATCATGAGGGATTTTATTTTCCTGTTATCAATAAATAAAGCAAATACTACACATCCAATAATAAAAGTGAGGTACCCACTGCGAGAAAGCGATAATAAAAGGTTTAACAAAAAAAGTATAAGAAAAAAAATTAGCGTTTTTCTTGAAAAGATATTTACATCCTTGTAAAAGAGTAAGGGGATGACAAAAAAAATGCCAAGTAAAACATATCTCGCAAAAATATTTGGATCCACAAATACTGAATTTAAACGAATGTTTATAGACGTTCCTGAAACACTTAGAACGATAAACTCTATTATTCCAATAATGCAAACAACGAAAACAGAATTCAAGAAATATCGAATTGCAATCCTAATCTTGCCTCTGTCATTAAACCAATAACTAGACGTATAGAAAAGAGAAACTAAAATAGGAACTGTTAATAGTGAGAGGATCATCCTTCCTACAACAGCATTACCTACTGCAATTGCTGACATTGTAGAAAATAAAACACCAACAATATAAACTGCTAAATATGGCTCCAAACCGGTTTTAACGAAGATAATCCTGCCGTAGTGGTGGGAAAAATAGAATAGAGTATAAAGTAAAAGTGATAGCGAAAAAAACCTGAACAAAAAATGCTTAAATAAGTCTATGTCTTCATTTCTTGTAAAGCCAAGGAATGGCTGTAGGAACAGAAAAAAAAATAAATACTGATAAGGCTTTATTGACGTAAGGATTGAAAGAAAAGAAATAAAAATATCTGACGCTTTTAAACTTAAAGAAATCATACTATAATCAAAATCTCCGACTAAGAGTTGTTCTTTTTATTAAAAATTTTTCGGATATCTCCATTAAGAGTTTCGGAAAAGTGTGCTATTTTTTGATAACGTTCTGGGTTGTGAATTCTGATATCATTTAAATGTTCAGAAAGAAAAATATAAATCGCTGAAATACTTAATAATCCTAAGAAAACCCCAATAACATACAATGACCTTTTTGGGCGTTCCTTTTTTTCAGGCGCGGTTGCTTTGTCTACGACAACAATACTGGGTGACTCTCTCCTCTCTTGCAAGCGCGCTTGTTCCAGCATAGGAACAATAACTTTAATAACTTCAGTATAAATTTTCACATTTCTATATAATCGAAGATATTGCAATCCTAACTGTGGAGTTTTTTTAAAAGGGATGAATACAGATTCTATTGTTTGATCCTTATTACCATCGAACATTTCATTAACTTTTTTATTCAATTGCTCTACTTCTGATGCTATGATTCGAATTTCTTCTGAATTATCACCATAGATTTTTTTCTTCACGCCTACTTCAACTTCTTTTATAAGTATCTGGGATTTTAACTCCGCTGTAGTCTTAATTGCAGCAGTAGTTTGGGCTTCAATATCATAAACTCCGTATCTTTGCTGAAATAATTTTAGGGAATCCTCATATCGTGATAACTCATCAAGGGACTCTTTATATCGATTCTCCAAATGCTCTCTGTTATTTCGAGCCGACTGTTCATTCACGGATGTGTATACTTTATTCAGGATATGAATGTAATAATTTGTCATTTGGCGGGCGATAGTCGGGTCATCATGATAAACCCCAATAGACAAAAGTTCTGCTTGAACATTTTTATTAATAACAGTATTTGTTTTTAACTCATTTCGCACATCTTCAATCTTTTTTATATTATAATATTTTCTTAAATCAAAATGATTAATCATTGAATCTTGAATTGTTTTACTGTTTAATAACGCAACAAGATAGTCAACTTGCCCTCCGCTTGATGGAAGTGCAATATCAGCAATTGAACTAAGAGAAGACAATGCTCCTGAAGATTGCATTAGCTTGCTAATATCGAATCCGCCATCTTTACTACCTTTGACCGTTGAGAATGTGATGTATTCGTTTGGAATAAATAAAACACCAACTATACTCAACAGAGTACCTATTCCAACAAATTTATAAATAAATTTTCGCCATTTAAGAAAAATGTCTAAAATACTAAATTCTTGATCCATTGGGGCTCTTTGTTTTTGATAGTTGAAGGAAAAATTATTTCGTATACTGCGATACTAAAATTACCAAGCTTACTACCGTTGCAATAATTCCAAATCCCTGACTATAGATCGTCAAATAATAACTCGTCGGACGATATGGTGATTTGGGAACCCACACATAATCTCCTTCTTCAACCGAGGTCTCTCCAATTGAAAGCCATTGCTTACTTCCGGCTTTAATAATTTTTATATCGCCCGATTGCGCAAAATCAGTTTCTCCTCCGGCTGCAGTAATATAAAACTTGACATCCATCCCTTTAGCATAACGAATAAAACCGGGAGATATAACTTCACCAAAAACATATACCGAATTAGTCTTTGTGGGAACAACAATACGATCACCATCCCGCAACGACACATCTTTCGATTGATCATTTTTTTCAAAGAGTGAAACAAAATCGACCGAAACGATTTCGTTTTTATGATTGAGCGCAGTCTCGTTAGTAAAATACGAAGTATCCTCATTCATGGTAAATCCTTTTCTCATTTGACGAGATTCTACTTCTTGCTCATGTGCGACTTTTTTTGTTCGAAGAATTACCGATCCATTTAATAACGCATGCTTTGTAAAACCGCCGGATTTTTGAACAATCTCTGAAAGTTTTGTCGAATCTTGAATGATAGGATATGCTCCGGGCGAAATCACTTCCCCTTCAATGTTAACCGCTCCGCCTCGATCTATGGAATTCTTTTGCGATACCAGTATCCTATCCCCACGGTGAAGAGCAATATCCGAAGCTTGATGCACAAAGATTTTTGATAGATTCACATTCATTTCAGAATACGAACCAGAGTCATCTATTCTAGAAATAGTTACCTTTTCCGGATCAGCATTTTGGGTAATGCCACCTGCTATTGCAATAAGATTAAAAAGACTATCCCCTTCAACAAATTCGAATGTTCCAGTTTTGGCAACCGCACCATAAACCCCCACAAAGTTTTTCTCAATATTATTTGGAGGAACAATAATTACGTCCCCGTCGCGTAATAACGGATTAAATATATGGTTTCGGGTTGCAATATATTTTTCTATATCGGCGTTTACCGATGATCCATCTTTTCGGAAAATTCGGATATTACGTTTACTCGACGAAGAAAATATCTTTTCAATTTTTTCTGATAAGAACAGTGATTGTTCGGGAATAATATTATTCAATTTGTACTTCTGTATATTGTTTGCAATTGATAATGCTGCATCAACACGTTCTGTCGCCTGAACGACAAGAGTCTGTTCCTGAAGAACTAAACCTTTGACGGTCACTGTAAAAGAGCGCGGCTGAGAAAGTGTAAACGATGCTTGTCCGGAGAGATATTTTTTCTTGATTTCACTTATCACTAATTTTTTGGCTGTTTCAAGTGTAAGTCCGCTAATTGCTACTTCATTGACTGTTGGAATGACAATGGTACCTTCTGGCGTTACTGGGATTTGAAAATTCAATGGTATGGCAGACCAAATGCTAACAGTAAAAACATCACCGGGACCAACAATATATTCCGTCGGATCAACCGGTCCATCCATAATAACTGACAACTGATTACTTGTCATTTGCTGCTGCTGTTGTTGTTGCTGTTGCAGCATTTTTTGTATTGAGGATTTCGAATCATCTTCACGGTCTCGTAATTGAGAGAATGAAACAACTGAATAAGAAATCATTAACAATACGAGAAAATATGTTCTGTTAAGGTTCATTATAAATTATTTCCGATTAGAATATTGAGATTCATAATATTTCTTGTATTCGCCGCTGATAATTCTCTCCCACCAATGTTTATTTTGCAAATACCATTGCACGGTCTTTTTAATTCCATTCTCAAATTGGTATGCAGGAACCCAGCCAAGTTCATTTTTTATTTTTGAAGCGTCAATAGCGTACCGCTTATCATGTCCGGGACGATCTTTAACGTATGTGATCAGCGATTCCGGTTTGCCTATCTCTTTCAATACCAGTTTTACGATATCAATATTTTTCCATTCATTATGGCCGCCAATATTGTATACTTCGCCGACTTTCCCATTGTGAAGAACTA
>Ga0172379_10011189_pt1 | contig 10738 bp, 8 predicted proteins | sample GrowelOW334metaG_FD_119756 | JGI IMG/M metagenome (GOLD analysis project Ga0172379, IMG submission 119756) | Groundwater microbial communities from an aquifer near a municipal landfill in Southern Ontario, Canada - Groundwater well OW334 metaG | ecosystem: Environmental > Aquatic > Deep... | reverse complement strand
TAGGCGATGGCTTTCCGCCCGATGTGTGGCTTCGCCACCGCAAATTATTTCAAAGCTCTAACAGGCGAAGCCAATTGTTAATGACCGCCGCCAGAGGCGGCGGTTTTCCACGTTAAAATAAAATTCAGATCGGTATGTCCGTAGTCAATGACGAAGATGCAATGATAACTTCTGTACTATCTCATGACCTTTTTTGCGAAAAGAATTTTTTTCGATAATGGATCCAGATGTGATCGTATCAACCGGTAAATTGAATGAATATTGTGAGGACACTGCCTGGAAGAAAAAATTCGTGAATGTTGCGATGGAGATGCTTCTTTTCATGGGACCCACCGCTTGTATGAATTTTCATTTCATACTATCAAAAAAATACAAGGAACTAGGAGGTAATGCAATTGAAAGATTCTTCCGTCATTCTCATGACGCTTATTCACGCATCAAGTGATTCAGTCGTAGATGAATCCGGTGAAGATTCAGTGCAGCTTTCAGTCCCAACAGGATCAATCTCCCGACTCATTTATTCCCAGAACGATAACAGATTTAATGCAGCACTCGGGGGATTTGGCGGGCTCTTACTCGGAGGAATCGCCGCAAAATCGATTTTCGATTTCAATGACAATGGATCTTCCATCAAAGGATTTGTAACGGTTATTACCTGTAGAGTTGTTGGAGCGTTGATTGGTTACGATCACGAAACAATGTTACCGTATTCCTTCCCGTCGCAGAAAAAAAAATATTTATTTTCGTTCCAACAGAACAAAATAATTGTCCTCCGAACTAATATTGTACAAACGGAGCAATGTTTCTTTATTTGAGATCCAATAGCGTGAAAACTCTTCCGATTCAGGCGTTCGGTCTTTTCCGAGAACAATATAGCGATCAGCAACAGTAAGCAGTGTGTCGCCGGAAAAATACATTACGTTAAACGTTTTTAAGGGTAAACAGCTGGAGATCATAATCCGTTGACCGACCCCGTATCCTGTCAGCAATGCAATAGAACCGCCATTATATCTTTTTTGAATCTCTTCACCCAGTGCTGCGGCAGTTCGCGACCGCGAATCAAAACTTTTTGATGCATCGTTAAATAGTGCCACTCCAACGGATGGTACGGCAATCTGAACAAACGGCATTGCATAAAAACAGATCACAACAAAAGCACGCACGATCTTTGATCGAATCTTCTGAAACAATTCTTGCAGACATAACGCACTTGCAACGGAGAGGAATAATCCGAATGTGAGAATAAATCTCCAGTTCCACCACCATTGATCGATCTGTACAAAACCGATAAGAATTGCCGCAAGGACGAACCATGCGGGAAGAGAAAAGAACAGGAGAAGAAGCAATTGCTCTTTCCGCGCATATACCTTTTTTAAAAAAAATAGGATAAGTACGCTTGCCATCAACAACATCGGTCCAAAAATCCAGAGTAACGCTTTACCGAGAATGAGAATGATCTCCTGCGGTCGATCATGTAATGTTATTCGAACAGCGTCCGTCCCAACGGAATATGTCCAATGTGCAAATTTCAATGCATCTCCGTAATAAACATAATTCCAGACAAACCAGAAAGCGATCCCAAACCAACCGATTGGTGCGATCAATACGTTCATTATCGCAGAAGATTTCTTTCCTTTATTCCATAATTGCCATCCTTCATAGAGAACAACGAATGAAACAAACGGAGCAAGAAGCCATGCTTCGTAACGGCAGAGTGTTGCACACATGACCGCTAACGCACACACAATAATCCATCGATCTTTTCCCGAACGAAGCCATTTCAACAATGCAAATCCACCGAGTGTTACAAAAAATAATAGCGACATTTCAGTCATCGGCGTTAGCGCAATGTAGATGATATTTGGATTCAGTCCGAACAGAAGTGCAACAAAGAACGCGATTGAGCGTGAGTCGGTGAGTACTTCGACAATGGAAAATAGTAGAAGCCCGGTGCCGACAAAAAATGGAATTCCGATTGCTGCTCCGGCAATTCCCGAATAGAAAAGTGCGTCGAATGCTACAAATGGAAGCAACAGAAGATGTGGAAGCGGAAGCCAGACTGTGCCGATATTGAGAATGCCTAGCTGTTGAGAATCAATGAACTGACGAGCGCGAACAATGTGTGAAACGGCGTCGCCGAAATACATCAACGCGCTTTCATTTTGGAGATATAATAGACTGCACGTTATCCATGCGATACAAAAAAGTAGGACAGCAAGGACATACTCTTCTCTCCCCTTTACAAAGTTTATGTTCGACACATAACGAGTGAATGTATTTTCGCTGTCATTCATAGATAATATTAACAAAGGCTGAACGAAGTTTGGCAGTACGTGTTTTTTGCACCTTCTGAGAGTTTGGAAACGGAATAATACAACTGCATCTTGCATCACTCAGGTGTGTCGATTGCATCACGAATTTTTTGCAATAATTCGTTGGGCATATACGGTTTCTGAATGAAATTATTTAAACCGGCGTTATCCATCTCCAACTTCGTCTCCGGATTGAAAAAGCCGCTTGCGATAATTATTTTTGCTTACGAGTTAATCTCTCGAATTTTTTTGAAGACCTCACTGCCGTCCAACAAGGGAAGACCTAGATCAGAGAGTACAAGTGATATTTGTTCTTGATGGCCCTTATACATTTCTACTCCCTCTACACCGTCTACTGCTATTAGTATCGTATAGCCCTTTGAGACAAGGATTGCATTCACTAATTCCCTAAGCAGTTCCTCATCTTCGATGAGCAAAATAGTCTCTGTTCCACCGGGTATTTCCTTGCAATCATTTTTGACCACCACCAATTCTTCAAGAGAGCGTTCTGGTATTGGGAGATAGACAATACAACTCGTCCCCTTTCCTAGTACGCTCCGGATATCGATGAAACCGCTATGATGTTCAACAATACCAAACACCGTTGAAAGACCTAAGCCGGTTCCTTTTCCGGGACCTTTTGTTGTGAAGAATGGCTCAAAGATTCTCAGACGGGTTGCTTCATCCATACCGATTCCCGTATCGACAACTTCGATCTTGACATACAGCCGAGCAGTGATTTTTTTGAATTGCAATTTTATAGCTTCACCTTCGATGGTGCTGGATGAAATTGCAAGCGTTCCGCCATTCGGCATTGCGTCTCGTGCATTCACACAAAGGTTCAACAACACTTGATGTATCTGACTGGCATCGGCAACGATCGCTGGTAAATCCTGTTGGAGAGAAGTGGAGATGACAATGTTTTTTTGGATTGTCTCCCGCAGAAGTATATTGATTTCCGTAATTATATCGTTTATATATACGGTTTCAAAGATCACTTCTGATTTCCTTGCAAACGTGAGAAGCTGTTTCACCAACGACGAGCCCCGCTGTGTTGCATTGATAATTGCCTCAATACTTTGTGAAAGTTTCTTTGGATTTTCTCTAAGATGCTGCAAGAGAGTGGTATGGCCCAAAATGATGCCGAGAATGTTGTTGAAATCGTGGGCAATGCCGCTGGAAAGTGTTCCGATACTTTCAAGTTTTTGGGCTTGATTGAGTTGTGATTCTAAATTTTTTTCTTTTTCCTCCGATTGTTTACGCAAAGTGATATCTCGATGAATGCCCATGAATCCAATAATGTTGTCTTGTTTGTCGAGTATGGGATTATTAGAAACTTCAACGGAAATAAGACTACCACCTTTTGTTTTATTACTGATTTCAGCGGTGAACGCATTCTTCGACAATAGCGTATCCCATAATTGTGAGTAATATGAAAGAGTATTTTTACCTGATTTCAAGATTCGAGGTGTTTGTCCGCAAGCTTCATTTGAAGTATAACCGTAAATGTTTTCAAATGCTGGATTAACATATTGGATTACACCGACAGTATCTGTCATAAAGATTGCATCAGAGGATCGCTCGATGCCCAGGCGAATTTTAAGCAGTTCCTGTTCTGCACGCTTACGTTCTGCTATATCAATTGCTATTCCGATAAGCGTCGGCTTTCCTTCAGTCATAAATATTTTACCGGAGAAAGAATACCGTGTCTTAGTTCTGTTTTTGGAAACAAAATCTACATCTGCAGTTGCATCTTTGCCTGTAATAAATACCTGTCGAATTATTTCTGCTATATACGTTTTGTCTGGTTCTTCAAAAAAGTCCAGCGGTGACATATTCAAAATTTCATCGGATGAATACCCCGAAAGGATTTCAACGTTTTTATTCCAACGCAGGAATTTCCCTTTGTCGTCATAAATGTAAAATAAACCCGGTAAACTGTCGATGATTGCTGTGCTGAAGTTTTTCTCTGCCAGAATGGTTTCTTCAGCATGTTTGCGCTCGGTGATGTCGTTAAAGACTGTGAGCACTGCCGGTTTACCGTCGTAAGGAAACGAAATAGCAGATACCTCAACGTCAATCACTGTTCCGTCCAGCCGAACAAATTTTTCTTCCATTAAAGGGATGGGAACACCATCTCTTAAAGACTGTTGGATGCGGTGTAATGCCAGTTTTTGGTAGTCAGGATGTACAAATTCCATAACAGACTTTCCGATTAGATCAACCGATCTCTCCGCCCCGATTATTGTAGCACATGTACGGTTGGCAAAGACAACATGCCCTTGGCGGTGGACAACCACACCATCGGGCAAGGATTCCACCAGCAGACGGTAATGTTGTTCACTTTCATACAATGCTTCTTCGGCTTGCTTGCGCTCGGTGATATCCTGCTTCAGATTCTCTAAGGCATGATTTAATTCATCGGTTTTCTTGGCTACCTCGGACTCTAGTTTTTTCTGGTAATTACTCATTAAGTCGTCATAGGCTTTAACCTTTAACAGAGACTGAATCCGAGCTAACAGCTCTGTCTTATCAAATGGTGATGAAAGAAATTCATCACAACCTGCTTTAATTCCTTTTATCCGATCTTCTGTTTCTGACTGTACGGTAATTATAATTATCGGAAGCTGACATATTTTCTTATCTTGCCTGATCCTGCGAATAACTTCTAATCCTCCCAAACCAGGCATAATGATGTCGAGCAGAATCAGATCGATTTGATGAGCAGAAAGTTTTTCCAGCGCTTCTTCGCCACTTTCCGCTTTGATAATTTCATATCCCTCCGGAATAAGATATACTTCGAGAAGTTCAATATTTTGTATCTGATCATCGACAACTAAAATTACCGGTTTGGTTTTCATTCTCCGCCTCTTTTGTATTGTGGTATCGGGAGTTCCCTTCTGATACTATTGTAAACCGCTCTGTAAGGTTACATCATTTCCTTTCGGTTATATGTTTTTCTTTTGTAGGTTTTTAATCGTTTGGTCATAATGATCTCCGTACAATTTCTTTGCACACTCTGGGCACACACCATGCGTGAACGTTGCATCGCTATGTGCCATAATGTATCCTTCTACTTGGTTCCAGAACCCTTTATCGTCTCTTATCTTTTTACAATTGGCACATATAGGAATAAGTCCTTGTAGGGTTTTGATGTTGTCTAAAGCGTATTGAAGCTCTTTAATTAATTTCTCACGTTCTTTTGCTCCTTCCGCGAGTGCCTCTTCTGTCCGCTTTCGTTCTGTAATATCTTCAATAGCCAACAAGATGATCAGTTCCTTGCCCAACGCTCGTTGAGTCTGTCGGGCATTTAAAAGCATTGTACGTCTGCCAATGATGGTAAAATCGTGTTCAACTTCGAAGTCGTCAAAGGTAGTTTTTTGGGGAAGAATTGTTTCCAACAGTTCCCGCAGCTTGGGGATATCCCACTGTTTATTACCCAAGTCATAAATATGCTGCCCCACGGTCTCTTCAGGTTTTACCCTAAAGATGTCATAGAAGGAACGACTGACCGTGACAACTCTTAAATCTTTGTCTAAAATGATTAACGATTCACGTACTGTATTGATAATACTTTCAGCATATTCGCGGGCTTCGCTTACTTTGTCATGCAGAGATTTAGTTCTAAGCAGTGAATCTACCTTGGCTAAAAGTTCCATCTTATCAACAGGCTTTGAAATAAAATCATCACACCCAGCTTCAATTCCTTTAACCCGGTCTTCTGTTTCATGCAATGCTGTGACTAAAATTATCGGTATCAATCGAGTTTTATCATCTTGCTTAAGTGTACGGGTGACTTCAAAACCATCCATCGCGGGCATCACTACATCCATCAGTATCAGATCGATTGGGTGAACAGAAAGTTTCAGCAGCGCTTTTTCACCGCTTGTTGCCTTGATAATTTCATAACCCTGCGGAACAAGATATACTTCGAGAAGTTCAATGTTTTGGATTTTGTCATCAACAACTAAGATTACAGGTTTGTCTTTTATTTCCTTAGTAATAAATTGACTAATTTCTTTTGCAAACGTGCGTGAGTTTATCGGCTTACCAATAAATCCACAGTTCGGTATTGAGTTTATTTCTTCTTTGCCTTCTGCCATTACGGAAGCGGTCACAAAAACAATGGGAATATTACGTGTCTCTTTGTCTAGACGTAATGCTTTGGCAGCCTCAGAACCACGCATATCCGGAAGCCGCATATCCATAACGATGATATCAGGTTTTTCTCTCTTGGCGATTGTAATTCCACTGGAAGCATTTTCAGCTCCAAATACTTCGAAGCCAGCGACCTCTAAAAGATCTTTTTCCAACATCAAATTGTTTCCATTGTCGTCGACAACCAATGCTTTCTTCCTCATCTCACACCACCTTTCTGGATACAATCGGCAACGTAAACCGGACCGAGATACCTTTATAGAGTCCTGCTGATTCCACAGAAAGTTTTCCGCCATGCAGCTCAACCAGTTTTTTAGAAAGGGGCAAACCGAGTCCTGTCCCCTCAGTTACACGAGAATAGGGAGTATCAACACGGAAAAAACCTTCAAATATTTTTTCCATGTTTTCAGGTGCGATACCGACCCCTGTATCCCAGACCACTATTTCTATTTCGGAATCGGCTTTCTTTGCCCACATTCCAATTCTTCCACCCTCACGCGTGAATTTCACAGCGTTTGAAAGTAAGTTGTACAAAATCTCTTTTACCTTAAGTTCATCTGCTTCGATATTCGGCAAATCTTCGGAAATTTCAAGGTCCATGTGCAGTTTCTTTTTGCTTACCATATCTGCCAACAGTAATGAAATTTCATTTAACAAGGTTTTCATGGGTAATGTGGATAAAACTAGCTTCATCTTTCCCGCTTCAACTTTTGCCATATCAAGAATCTGATTTATCAATAAGAGAAGATGCTTACCACTTGTTAAAACATTATTAACATATTTTTTCTGTTTTTCATTAAGCGGTCCGAACGTCTCATCGAATAAAACTTCGGAGAAACCGTTGATGGAGTTGAGCGGAGTCCTAAGCTCATGCGACATGTTAGACAAGAATTCAGATTTTACTTTAGCGGTGCGGTTTAACTCTGCGGCTAATTCTTTTAAATCTTCATGGGCTTTTTCCAGACCATTTTCAATTTCTTTGCGCTCGGTAATATCTTCAATAGCCAGCAAGATGATCCTTTTTTTACCCAACACTCTTTGAATCTGTCGTGCATTTAAAAGCATAATGCGCCTGCCAATGGTAGCAAAATCGTGTTCAACCTCATAGTTATCGAAGGTTGCTTTTTGTGGAAGGATTGTTTCCAGCAGTTCTCGCAGTTTGGGGATATTCCACTGTTTATTTCCCAAATCATAAATTAGCTGACCCACAGTCTCTTCAGGCTTTACCTTAAAAACGTCATAGAAGGAACGACTGGCTGTGACAACTCTTAAATCTTGATCCAAAGCTATTAAGGATTCACGTACGGTGTTGATGATGCTCTCGGCGTATTCGCGGGCTGCATCTTCGGATATTTTTGTTACCTCAAGCTCTTTGCGGGTTTTTTCCAACCCTTTTTCAATCTCTCTGCGTTCGGAAATGTCCCGGATATTGCATTGAATTACTTTTTTGCCATTAACAAGATAGACATTGCTTACAAACTCCACCTCTCTACTTTGTCCCTCTTTGGTCTTTAACGGCAAATCCTCGTACCGAATATATTCTTTGAGCTGCAATTCTTCGAACGCAGCTTTACTGTCTTTGACATCAACGAATGCACCAATCTCCCACAATCGTTTTCCGATCAATTCCTCTGATGCATAGCCCAGCATTTCCCTGAGGAAAGGGTTCGCATCAGTGATTGCACCGGATTCAGCATCGAGTATTAAAATACCATTCTGAGAAGTTTCAAAGAGTCGTCGGTAGCGGATCTCGGAATCACGCACGTCATTCATCGATTGGGAACGTGTCTCTCCATGTCCATTCAATTGTGTTTCGATTTCAGCGGCTTTCTGATTTGCAGATTGTAGTTCTCCACTCAGTTCAAGTTTCGTTTTTTTGATATTTTTCATATTGAAAAACCTCCGTTCGAAAACGTCTGTTGACATATCGTTTCACATAACAGTTTTGTGAAATCAATTTGATTGAAATCACCTTACACAGTAAATGTAGGAATACGAAAATCCATCAAAAGAAATATCGTGCGCCAACTCCGGCATCAATACCAAAACTGCTTGCAGGTGAAAGTTGGAGCATCGGAACGAGCTCTATAAATATATCTATTGGCACTTTATGCGGCAGCCATGCAAAGCCGAACACACCTCGAACTGCAACCGAAGCGTCATACCCGGCACCATTGTTTATACGACAACCAATGCCATAGAATAGCGGAAATAGTTCGGATGAACGGATGACATCAAACGAATGCCACAAGTAGTCCATGTGTACGTGAACTCGGTTTGTTCCATTATAATAGTAATCATACCTCCCCATACGATCTCCTCCTACCGACCAACCAGCACCGAAATTAAATGCGGTGTGGTTTGATGTCCACAACTTTGCGCTGATTCCCGCAGGTTCACCGATGATCACACCAAGTCCAAAGCGGTGCACTTGAGCTTTGGATTCCTGAAATGCGAGAAACACACAACAGGCAATAATTGCAAAACGATAATGGTTCATGGTATAAATTCCTTATGTTTATGGTGTAACAATTCGTGAATTTGTTGCTGTATTTCCTCAGCCTTCTACCCATTAACCATACTATACACCGAACAAGATGCTTACCGTAACCAGAACTGAATTAATATTACGCGTGCTGACAATAAAATGATTTTCATCTCCTGTGGTGTACTGAGGATCGATACCATCATTCAACGAAAGATAGGAATCGATGCGTTGGTTTGTTTCCGGATTAACGTTATTCCATTCCTTACCGGCGACATTCATGAAGTTGTATGAGAAATTAAAATCGAACGATAACAAATGACCAATACTCACTTCCGAACCGGCAGAAAATCCAACACCAAATCGTGTTGCGTCTTTTACACTATATGTTGCACTCGGAACTTTCGATACTCCGCGAAACGTTGTCTCTCCGCTGAATCTATTCATTGCTATGTTTGCACCGATGTATGGAGTAATTGGTATTATGGGAATGGTGAGATGAAACTCAGGTCCGACTTTCAGCGATATGATATTTTGTGATATATTCACCAATCCCCGTCCTGGTCCAGAATTTCCGGTATTTTGTAATGACGCATAATCAATTTCACCGACAAGATTCAATCCTGATAATCCGATCTTCGTCTTTCCATGAATGGTAAGACCACTGACGAGTCCATAGTTTGAACCGTTATAGTAGTCAATGGTAGAACCGCTGAAATCTGAAGTCGGACTGACTATACCGATACCGCCCCCAAGTTTCATATTCACTTGTGACCTCGCCGGCAGGATCGTCAATGTTAGTAATGCAATAAGTACAGCAGACAATCGAAACGAGCAATTAATATGATTCATGATTTCTCCTAGAATATTTTGTGTCCGCAAAGTAAAACCCATTGATAAAAAAAGCGTTCCGGTAAAAAAACCGAAACGCTTCATTTATTTTATTACCTAATAGTGTTTTATTTTACCAGCATCATTTTTTTCAACTGCACTACACCGCCAAACTCCAATCGTGAAAAATACAATCCAGTTGCCAATCCTGAAGCGTTGAATTGCACTGTATTGTATTTTCCTGCTTCCGCTTCACCGTTGAACAATGTCGCAACTTCCTGTCCGATCGCATTGAATACTTTCAATGTTGCTCGTCCATTGAATGGAACGGTGAATTCAATATTTGTTGTTGGATTGAACGGATTCGGGTAATTCTGTAAAAGTGTAAATTCTTGGGGTACATTTTCTGACCGAACAGAAGTCGGTCCCGCAACTTTGCCGATGGTATTGCTTTGCAATGTAATACCAGCCGTTCGCGCTAATGCTCTGCCTTCCAACGATGCGCCTGTAACAAACGTAATTGTTGTATACGCCATAATGGTTCCCTTCATTATAGTCGTCGTTCCAAACGTTGCCGCACTTCCCATTTGCCAAAAAATATTGGAAGCTTTTGCACCGCCCGTAAGGAAAACTTGGCGACCTGATGTCATATCGAAACTGGAAGCTATTTGAAAAACCCAAACAGCAGCTGTGTCATCTTGAGCATCGAGCGTAAGATCGCCTGATGATATTTCAAGTGACCCAGTGGATTTATACAAACCAGAATAGAGAGTAAGTCCGCCAAGATTTCCGGACACACCGATCGGATCTACTGTTCGTCCTGCCGCATCATTAAATGCTGTCGTTAAATCACCCATGGCCTGTGTTAACATCGAAGGAAAAACAACCGAACCTTCAGGACCTGTTGCGTCAACTCCATAGATCGTTCCGACGATATTGGGTGTTCCAAATC
>Ga0172379_10011188_pt1 | contig 10738 bp, 6 predicted proteins | sample GrowelOW334metaG_FD_119756 | JGI IMG/M metagenome (GOLD analysis project Ga0172379, IMG submission 119756) | Groundwater microbial communities from an aquifer near a municipal landfill in Southern Ontario, Canada - Groundwater well OW334 metaG | ecosystem: Environmental > Aquatic > Deep... | reverse complement strand
TTCCTCCTGTTCCTTCTCAAATCTGGTACGAAAGACTTCTCCGGCAGGAATCAGCCGGCCGATAATCACGTTTTCTTTCAGGCCCTTGAGATAATCGACTTTGCCGGTGGTCGCGGCTTCGACCAGCACGCGGATGGTTTCCTGGAATGACGCTCCGGCCAGCCAGGACTCGGTAGCCAGCGATACCCGGGTCAAACCGAGGAGCAGCTGCTCGAAGGTCGCCTCCTTCTTTTCTTTCTTGCTCTTGCCTTTCTGCAAGGCATTGTTGGCCCGCCGCACGTCGGCGATGTCAACGACTTCTCCGGCTAGAAGTTCGGTGTCGCCGCCGTCAACAATCCGGACTTTGGAAAACATCTTGCGGGCGATGATCTCCAGATGTTTGTCATTGATGGTTTGTCCCTGCGAGGCATAAATGTGCTGGACTTCATGGACCAGATAATTCTGGACCGCGTAAGCGCCCTGCTTCTCCAGAAGTTCCTGCAGGTTGTAGTGCCCGGCGTTGATCGCCTGGCCGGCCTTAACGTAGTCCCCGTTCTTGACCAGGATCACCTCGCGGCTCTGGAACTCATAAGTCCGCTCCTGAATCTCGGAATGTTTGATCACGATCTTGCTCGCTCCGGCTTCGCTGACTTTTCCGCCGATGGCGGCCTTGATGGTCGATTTGTCGGTCACGGCTTTGGCGATAACCATCCGCTCTTTTACTTCCGTACCCTTCTTGACCATGACTTCGTAACCGGCCGGAACGAAATAACTGTCCTGCCCGAGTTCCTCGCCGGTGATATGAACCGTGACGATTCCGCTCTTGTGCGAAACCTTCACTCTTCCGGAAATGTCCGAAAGGGTGGCCGGCGTCCGCGGTGGCCGGGCTTCCAGGATTTCCTCGACCCGGGTCAGACCCTGCGTGATGTCCGAACCTTCGGCGACTCCACCCATGTGGAAGGTTCTCATGGTCAGCTGCGTTCCCGGTTCGCCGATCGACTGCGCGGCGATGATGCCGACCGGCGTACCGATCTGAACCGTCTTGTTGTTGCTGAGATCCCGCCCGTAACACTTGATACAGATCCCGCCATCGGTGTGGCAGGTCATGACCGACCGGACCGATACGGAGTCGACCTTGTGCTTTTCGCAGAGCGAAATGATGTCTGCGTCGATCTCCTCGTTGCGCTTGGCCAGAACTTCCTTGCCCGCCGTGATGTCCTGATTCAGGGTCCGGCCGAAGATACGAACTTCAAATTTCTCACCGATCTGCTCGGAGTCGGCACGGGTAATCATGTGGCCGACTTTCGAACCGCAATCCTCTTCCTTGATGACGATGTCCTGCACGGCATCGACCAGACGCCGGGTCAGGTAACCGGCTTCGGCGGTTTTCAGCGCCGTGTCGGACTTGCCTTTGCGTCCGCCGTGCGTGGCGATGAAGTACTCGAGAATCGTGAACCCATCTTTCAGGTTGCTCTGAATCGGCAATTCGATGGTGCGGCCCGACGGGTTGGCGACGAGCCCCTTCATGCCGGCCAGCTGGGTGATCTGCCCCCAGTTGCCGCGGGCTCCGGAGTCGATCATGTAAGTGATGCTGTTCCTCTCGTGATCGGTGAAATGTTTGACCATCGTGATCGATATGTCGCTTTTGGCCTTGCTCCAGATGCGGATGGCATGCTGATACCGCTCGTCGCCGGTGATCCAACCCTTCCAGTACTGGTTGTTGATCTTCCGTACTTTTTCGTTTGCCTCCGACAGAAGCAATTCCCTCTCCTTCGGGACGAGGATGTCGCTGACGGAAATGGATATCCCGGAGATCGTGGCGTACTTGAAACCGATGTTTTTGATCGCATCGGCCAGAGCTGCCGTCCGCTCGGGACCAACAAGCTCCAACGCCCGGGCGATAATTTTACTGAGCAAACCTTTCCGCAATGTCTCGTTTATCCGTCCCAGTTCCGGCGGCACGATTTCCTGGAACAGAAGCCGGCCGGGCGACGTTTCGATCATTTCGGTTTCATCTTCTTTTCCTTCGACCGGCACACGCAGCTTGATCTTGGCCTGAAGATCGACGATGCGATGTTCATAGGCCATGATTACCTCGTTCGGCGAGCTGAAGACACTTCCTTCGCCTTTCAATCCGGAATGAACAACCGTCAAAAAATAACAACCGAGAACCATGTCCTGAACCGGCGTGATGATCGGTTCTCCGGCTGAAGGTTTCAGCACATTCCGGGCGGCGTTCATCAGTTCACGGGCTTCCTTTTGAGCCTGGTCAGACAGCGGCACGTGCACGGCCATCTGATCGCCGTCGAAGTCGGCGTTGAATGCCGTACAAACCAGCGGATGCAGCTGAATGGCCAGTCCTTCGATCAGTCTCGGCCGGAAGGCCTGAATACCGAGACGGTGCAGCGTCGGTGCACGGTTTAAGAGAACGAATTTGTCCTGAATGACTTCCTCCAGAATGTCCCACACTTTCTTACTGCCATCGATCACCAGCCGTTCGGCGCTCTTGACGTTGTGAGCCAGCTCGTCGCGGATCAACCGGCCAATGACGAACGGCTTGAACAGCTTCATGGCCATTTCCTTGGGAAGGCCGCATTCGTCGATCTTGAGTTCCGGACCGACGACAATGACCGACCGGCCGGAATAGTCCACACGCTTGCCGAGCAGGTTCTGGCGGAAACGCCCCTGCTTGCCTTTAAGCATGTCGGAGAGCGAACGCAGTTTGCGGCGGTCACCGGCGGTGAACAGCGCCTTGCCCGCCCGGGCCGAGTTATTAAGCAGGGTGTCGACCGCTTCCTGAAGCATGCGTTTCTCGTTGCGGTTGATGACTTCCGGCGCGCCGATACTCATCAGCTTTTTTAACCGGTTGTTGCGGTTGATGACCCGGCGGTAAAGATCATTCAGGTCGGAAGCGGCGAACCGGCCGCCATCCAGCTGGACCATCGGCCGCAGATCCGGCGGCAAAACCGGGATCCGGGTCATGATCATCCATTCCGGCTTGATATTGGCCTGTTTGAGCGATTGCACCAGCTTCAGCCGCTTCATCACCTTCTTCAACCGCTGGCCACTACTTTGCTGACGTTCTTTCATCAGGGCGCTGACCAGCTTTTCGAAATCGATCGCGGCGATGATCTCGCGGAGTGATTCGGCACCCGTTCCGGCACGGAACAGATGGCCGAATTTCATGTTCATCTCCCGGAACTTCAGTTCGCTTAAGACCGAACCGATCCGGAGATTTTTCAAATCGTCCAGCGCGTCCTTGTGGTTGATTTTGAGCGCCTCGAGTTTATCTGCGGTCGACTGGTCCAGGGCATCGAGCTGCTCGCGGGTGGGATCGCCTTCTTTCATGCTCTTCAGGGCGTCCTCATGCTCGCGCTTGATCTGGTTCCGTCGGGCTTCGAATTCCTGTTGCAATTCCTTCTCGGACTGGCCCTTGGCCTCTTCCTCAACCGTTATCACGATGTAAGCCGAGAAATAAACGATCTGCTCGAGAGTCTTGATCGACAGATCGAGCAGCAAACCGAGACGCGATGGCGAACTCCGGAGAAACCAGATATGGGTTACCGGAACGGCAAGATTGATGTGGCCCATCCGCTCGCGGCGGACAATCGACCGGGTCACCTCGACACCGCATTTTTCGCAGACCACACCGTTGTAGCGGATGCCTTTGTATTTGCCGCAAAAACACTGGAAGTTCTTGGTCGGCCCGAAAATCCGTTCGCAGAAGAGCCCATCCGGTTCAGCCCGCTGGGTACGGTAGTTTACGGTCTCCGGCTTGGTCACCTCTCCGCGGGACCAGCTTAAGATATCCTCCGGACTGGCAACGCTCAGGGCAACGGCATCGAATGAGTCTGACGTACGGGGAGTGAAAGCCATAAAAAGGTGAGAAAAGCAGAAAAGAAAGAAAAGGCAGAAAGGTCTTTGTGGCTTACGAAAGAACGAAGCGCCATCCGGGGCGGTCGTCTTAACCGCAGGAGGTGCTCCGATGATGGAGTCATTTTACAGAATAATTTTGGCCGTGCAAGGAAGAATTTGTAAAAAAAGCTAGCCGCTAACCGCTACTCGCCAATCGCTCCCCCGGAAAGCGGATAGCGAGTAGAAAAATGGAAGTTATCGCCCGAACAATTCCAGAACCGGTTCAGCGGCCCGTTTCAATTTCCGCACCGCAAGCCGCCATGGCCGGGTAACGATTGATCGAACAATAGCCCGGAAATCGTGCTGGTGTCCGGTCCGTTCCATGGCATTCAGGAAAACAAATCTCCGATTTAGAAACTCCAGATCAACCGGACAATCGACCACGGAGGAAATAAAGTCCGCCGTTTCTTCGGCAACCTCGCGCCAGGATCGCCGGTGTGCCGGTTTTTGATGAACCGAAGTAAGTGCCTGTTCAAGCAGCCCCGGAATCTGCCGGAAAGTTCCGAACCGGTAGACCAGACTTCCGATACCAAAAGCTTCCGTTACTTCCCGGGTTGTTTCCGAATCGTAAGCAATAACGGGCTTGCCGCGCTGCGCAGCCTGTAAAAACGGCAGGCCGAAACCTTCATACTGGCTCGGGAAAATGACTGCGGAACACCGATCGTAAAGTGAATCGATCAGCTGACTGGAAAGTTCCCCGCTTTTGAAAAAACGCACATGGCCCTGTGGCCGCCGCTGTTTTCCGCCAAGAACCACGATCGGACTCGAGTCCGGTAAATTTTCCAGTGCCATATCTACCGCCTTGTGATCGAAGTTATTTCCGACCAGAAAAATGAAGCTCTGCCAGCTCACGCTGGCAGTATCTTGGACAACGCCTGCGGCTTCGCTCGCGGAATCCGCCGTAGCATACAGCGAAGAATTTCTGCACGCCCCTCCACTGCCTGACGGCAGTGGTTTACTGCGAAGGCGGATAAAACCTTTTTCGGGCAAACCGGTTTCTTGGCCAGCCGATTTGTCCTGTTCCGGATCCGGATAGGCATGATGAATGACACGCTGATCTTGATTCAGGCGAAAACCCCCGTCTCCCAGATAACAACGCAGATCGTCAAGTGAGGCCTGGCTGACCGATATCACGCCGTCGGCCATCCCGACGCTGAGCCGCAATGCAGATTCGATGTCAGGTCGCCTGAGATATTGGCACCTGAGAGCGATTATGTCCTGCACGTTGACAATCAGCCGCAAAGCAAATCGGTTAAGCCGAAAAAGATGGTGAGTGCTGAAAATCTGATGTGGAACAAAGGCGATGTCGTAACGCTCATTTATCCCGTCTTCCGCATGCCAGATCCGCGGGTATTTCCCGGATAAACCGAAAAAATCGTCGGCGCGCTTCGTGCAATGTACGGTCACATCGTACTTCGAATCCAAAATCGGCTTGAGTTCATGAAGTAACGACAGTGCATACTCGCTGGTACCGTTAAATGCCGCCACCAGATGCGAGAGATCGATCATTACTTTTTTTCGCGGATAGCAGCCGCCAAGCAGATCCCCGAAATACTCAGGACCGATGATGGAATGTTCCAAATAATCACAGACAGCCCGCGGGTACTCGGGGTATTTTCGGAAAAGTTTCCGGCGATTCAATCTCTCCAGATGTTTTTTCTCCTTGCTTTCGAAAGACCCGCCGCATTCATGAAAAACATAAGCCCGGTTGGCCATCACCGCCGAGTAGCCATAGCGGTTGATCCGGGAACAGAAATCATTCTCCTCGTTGAAACCTCGTCCATACCGTTCATCGAAGAAACCAAAACGACTTATCAGGCTGCGTCTTATCAGCAAACAGAACCCGATGCCCGTCGGAATAACAGAGTACCGAGGCAGGCTGCCCTGGAGCTTTAGCCAGCAGGCATGGCTGACCTGACGGAAATTTTCGCTCTTGCCGGCAAACAAAACCGGGATCGTGCATAAGGTGGCGTTGTCGGTGCGCGGGGAACACACGCCGTGGTGCTCGCCGGCATAAAGACAGGCGAGCATTTCCTCCAGAAAACCGGCGGTTACGACCGTATCGGAATTCAGCAGCAGAATGTCACTTTCCGGATCCGCCAGTTCGCTGGCCGCATAATTGCAGGTTTTTACAAATCCGCGATTCCGGTCCATCCGGAAATAACGAAAGTTGGGCCGGTTTGAGATCGCTTCTTTTACCCGCTCCTTAAACCCGGGCTCGTCACTGCAATCATCAACAATGACCACGGCATACCGATCGGCGACATGTACTGCACAGGAGTCGATGCAAGCCGATAAATGCCGCCAGTTATTATAAGCCGGAATAATGACAGTGACTTTCGGCAGATTCATCGAATGACAGTGAACGGAATATTTATACCCTCAGACGGGTGCCGGCTGAATACGGAATGGAACTGCCGGCGGAGGAATGTTAGCATCACTCCCGATGGAACAACGCACGAAGGATCAGTGGCTGCAAATCCTCGAGTCGTATGATTATGGCAGCGTGATTCCCGGATCCGCGGCAGCGGTATGCCAACAAGCGGAATATCTGTACCAAACATTTTTGCAGAAAGGGATCATCCGTGAAGGAGACTCCATTCTCGATCTCGGTTGCGGGATTGGCCGGCTTGGGATCCCGCTGACACAGATGAATGTGACTTATGCCGGGCTGGACATTGTCCCGCGGTGTATCGATTTCTGCCAAAAAACCTTCAAGCCCTGGCCGAATTTCTCGTTTAATCTTCTGGATATAAAAAACCCGTTCTACAACCCGAATGGATCGCTTGATCCCAAACAAATGGTGCTGCCTTACGCTGACAACCGGTTCGATACGGTCATCGCTATCTCGCTGTTTACGCATTTCCCGACGGTTACCGAGTGCTGGAATTACCTGAAGGAAATTCACCGGGTACTGAAACCCAACGGCCGACTCTGCTGTACGTGGTTCTGCTCGCCGCCAAATACATCCACTAATAACGCCGAACGAGCCGTTTTCCCGGAATGGATAATCCGGCTCATGTTAACGGATGACTTCAGCCTGGTTGAGGAGTGGGGCGGGCAGACTACCCAGCATCATGATCAGCGGTACCTGTATCTGGTCCGCAGCCAAAAGGCTGCCTGACATCGCAAAAATATGCACGATACAAAATAGGAGAAGCATTGTTCGCTTTGCGTCAGTTTAGAAACAATATCACTTCTTTTTTCGCCCGGTCGAACCTCCGGAACCTTCCGCCTCCTGGCCAAATTTCCTGAAAAGTTTCTCAAAAGACCCCTCACAGGAATCGAGCGCTTCGCGCAAAATATCCATTTCCTTTTCGCTCAATGACAATGTCGACGAGGCGTTCAACAGTTCCTGATTGCGCGGCTTTTCTGGCTCCGGACTGCGCTCGGCCAGATTCACATGCAGGACGATGAAAGCATTGCAACTTTGACACTGCAGCTGCAGCAACATGAAATCGTCACCGGCCAGTTTGATCGACGGGAAATCCACCGGCACGCGGGTCCCGCACTGCGGACAGCGCATTTGTTCGCGGATCCGCGTGAGTATCAGATGCAGTGAATGCGGGTTGAAATCCATCTTTTACAGTTTATCAGAAATGGAAATTATTGTTAGAGAAAAACTTAAAAAAATGCGGCTAGCGTCCAGCGGTCAGCGATCAGCTTTCCGCTGCTAGTCGCTAACCGCTGATCGCTTCTCAAGTATTCGAAATATTATCAATTTCGCCGATCTTTGTATTTCTATTTTCATCAATCCACACTTACCCCGGATCAAAGCAATAAAATTCGCGTGACGTCCGGATAAAAACCGCTAAGATGCATCCTATGCCGCACCGGAAAAGCAGCCGCCCGCACAAGAAAACCGCAGTTTTGCGAAAAGCATCCAGGCCCGCAAAGAGAACTAAGGTTTCCGCTGTCCAGGCCAAACGCGTAGCGACGAAAAAAACTTTCACGATCCGAAGCCTTCACATCGGAACTCATCTGGCGATTGCCGGTTCGGCCATAGCGGTCCTGCTGCTGCTCGGTTATGTCGACCGCAACACGTTTGCCACGCTTGCTTCGCATGCAACCGGGCAAAGCAACACGGCGACGATCGGGCTGGAACACGACCAGCCGCTGAAGCTGAGCGTCATCATCGCCCGCAAGGACGGGGCCGGTTACGCGTCGATTACCAACAACACGCCGAACACCGTTCACATCAGCACTCCCTCCGCCTGGAACCGCGTGGAAGTTACCGGTGCTCCGATAACATCCGTTGTTCAGGAGATTCCCGTCTTCGGCTTCACCCGGTGGACTCTGCCGCCCAACGCCGGAATCCGCCTGTTTATGCCATCGGTTCCGGATGCCGTGTTCTTTGACAGTCCCTCGCCGGTGACTGCCGCAGTGGAACTGCAGGCGGTTGACCTGAATACATCACTGGTCAATAACCGCGTGGTTCTGGTCCAGAAACAGGCGTTGGCGAATTTATGGACCACCGAAGAATGAAGCTGAAAAAAAACCGATAACTTTAACCTTGAAATTGGTTATTTTGTTGGATTCCTCGGATTCCAAATAAGTTATAGTAGTTTCATGCAGATCCTGCCGATACATATGCCAGTCATGAAATCAGGTGATGATCTGGTCCGGATTTTGATCGAACGCGGAAAATTCTCTGACTCAGACATCCTGCTTATTTCCTCCAAAGTCATTGCCAGAACCGAGGGACGGGCATTTGATCTTGGGACTATAAAACCGGGCGTTAAGGCCACCGAACTGGCCCGGACCTGCGGACAGAAACCGGAATTCACCGAACTGATACTTCAGGAAACGAGACGGTTAAACGGCGTGATCGCCGGCAGTTGTCCCTTCGCGCTTCTGACATCGCTGAAACCGGACGGGATGCGGCGCGGCCGGATCCTCTGCCCCAACGCCGGGCTGGATCAGTCCAATATCGAACCGGGGCATGCCATCGGCTGGCCAACGGACCCGGTGAAATCAGCACGAAGTTTACGGATGCAATTGGAAGAAATTATGAAAAAGAATCCGAAGAAACCGAGGAGTCCGAAGAGTCCGAGGAAAGGCAGCTCATCCTCGGTTTCGTCGGTTTCCCCGGATCCCTCGGTTTCCTCGCGAATTGCCGTAATCATCACCGACTCCTGCTGCCGTCCGGCCCGCCAGGGTGTCGTGGCCTTCGCGCTGGTTTGCGACGGCATCGATCCGGTAAAGAGCGAAGTCGGGCGGAAGGATCTGTTTGGCAAGCCCCTGCGCTTCACTCTGGAAGCCGTAGCCGATCAGCTGGCCACCGCCGCAAATTTCGTCATGGGCAATGCCGACCAGTCCGTTCCGGCAGCGATAATCCGGGATCACGGGCTTGCTCTCGGTAATTTCTCGGGCTGGGTCGACGGCATCGATCCGGATGAAGATCTTTTCCGCGAAGCGTTTTTATAAGCCGTCTTGTGGTAATCTTTAGCCATGAATTTCGTGGTGCTTTCCTCCTCCCGCGGTACGGTCTTTCAGGCAACAATCGACCGGCTGAAAGACGGATCGCTCCAGGCCCGGTGTCTGGGACTGGTTTGTGACCGGCCAGATCACGGGTGTGTTGAAAAAGCCCGTGCTGCCGGCCTAACAGTGAAAATCGTTCCGATGCGGAAAGGCGAACCACGCGAAGATTATGACAAGCGCCTGCACCAGGCCATCCTCGAACTTTGTGATTCCGACCAAGCTAATCGCTCCCCGCTAGCCGCTAATCGCTCGATTATCGCCTGCATGGGTTGGATGTGGGTTCTCTCACCGTGGTTTGTCCGCAAGTGGCCGAACCGGATTTTGAATGTGCATCCGGCTTTGCTGCCCAAACACCCCGGAGCCCATGCCCATGAACTGGTTCTGGCTGCGAAGGACAAGGAGTCCGGCATGACAATTCACCTGATCGACGAGGGCGTGGATACCGGAAAAATCCTCATCCAGAAAAGCTGTCCGGTTCTGCCGGACGACACCGTGGACACCCTCAAAGCCCGGGTCCAGAAGCTGGAAATCGAATGGTTCCCGAAGGTCCTGGAGATGGTGGAAAAGGGGGAAATAAAACTTCCTTAAAGCGTGCGATAAAAACTTGGTACCAAAGGGCGGCGTGCGCCAGGCGGGGGTCGGCGGGGGGACGTTGGCGCACACGCATTTTCTTTTGGTTCTTTTCTTTGTTGCTTGGACAAAGAAAAGAACAAGAGCGGGATGCTTCCCGTTGTTTCTTCGTTTTTTTTCTGACCGAGTGAAGCTCTCTTCTTTCTTTTGTCACTCGCTACAAAAGAAAGAAGAAAAGAAAAAAGCTGTGCCGCCAATCCCACGGCACGTCAGTCGCGACTGACGTGCCAGACCGCAGACCCCCAGTGGCGGCACACCCTTTGGTACTAAATATTTTTCGCCACCTGAAATTAACTAACCGCTAATCGCTAGTCGCTACCCGCTCATCAAAACCCTTCCGCATGCACGTTTTTCTTCGGTATGCCGATCTTCTCGATACACAACTTCTGTATTTCGGGAATCAAATCCGGCGCACCGCAGATAAAGACATCGGTTTTTTCGGGATCGGAAATCAACGATGGAATGATGTCCTGAACTTTCCCTGACTGACCTTTCCAGTCCGGCTCGGGAAAAAGCGGCGCCGGAACGAACTGAAATTCCGGATGCTTCACGGCCAGTTCTCCGAAGTATCCGGTCCAGAACAAATCCGCCGGATGCAGAACCCCAAAAACCAGTGTCATCTTTGGCGCCGGATGAAGATCTTTAAGGATCCGGGTTATATGCGAACGAAAAGGGGCTATGCCGCTTCCCGTAGCTACAAAAAGGTACTGCCGGGCAGCATCCGGCTCGAGCG
>Ga0172379_10011187_pt1 | contig 10741 bp, 7 predicted proteins | sample GrowelOW334metaG_FD_119756 | JGI IMG/M metagenome (GOLD analysis project Ga0172379, IMG submission 119756) | Groundwater microbial communities from an aquifer near a municipal landfill in Southern Ontario, Canada - Groundwater well OW334 metaG | ecosystem: Environmental > Aquatic > Deep... | reverse complement strand
TTCTAGGAGATTTTTCTTGATTTTTTTCAACATGAGCGTAGCGATGGCAAAAGTATCTTCCTCGCTTAACGGTTTAAAAACAATAATTCCGTCAAAACGATTGATGAGTTCCGGACGGAGGTATTTATTTAACTGGTTATCAATTAATTCCTGTTTAATCAGATTAAGCGCGGTTTTAGCTTTAATCTGTTCCTGGATAAAAACCGCCCCGATATTAGAGGTGGCGATAATAATGGATTCGGAAAAACTGATGGTCCGACCTTGGCCGTCGGTTAAACGTCCATCATCAAGGAGTTGTAAAAAAAGATTTAAAATATCGGGATTGGCTTTCTCGATTTCATCTAGAAGGATCAGGGAAAACGGTTTTTTCCGAACCGCCTCAGTCAGGTAGCCGAGCGTCCCATCAACATCGCCGATCATTTTCTTGATACTATCGGACGATTGATATTCGCTCATATCCAAACGGATAAGATAATTTTCATCGCCAAAATAAACTTCACTGACTGACTTAGCTAACTCGGTTTTGCCGACGCCAGTCGGACCGAGGAATAAAAAGCTGGCAATCGGCCGTTTACTATCTTTAAGCTCCGCCCGGGCGCGCCGTAAGCTGGCGGAGACGGCCTTAACGGCTTCCACTTGATCAATCAGACGGTGATGGATCTCCGCTTCTAAATTTAATAATTTTTGTCTTTCCGAAACCGTGACTTTACTGACCGGAATGCCCGTCAAATCGCTGATGGCCGCGGCCACTTCCTCCTGACTGCAGAAACAGGTATCCGGATTATCTTTAGCTTTTTTAGAAGTAATGATGGCGGCTTTTTCTAAGAGATCGAGCGCTTTAAGCGGCAAAAACTTATCATGTAGATAACGAGTAGCCATGATTACAGCTTGTTCTAAGGCACTATAAACTATATAAATATCGTACTTCGCTTCTAGAAAACCAACTTTACTTTCTAGGATCTGGATAGTTTCATTTAGTTCCGGCTCTTTGATGCCGATAGTTGTCATAATATTGCCGATCGCTTTATTCTCAATATAATGGGCATAGTTTTCCGTAGTGGCGGCGGCCAGACAATATAAATTCCGACGAGATAGGGCTTCGGCTAAAACTTCGGAAACATCCAGACTCTCCTGACTGCCGGCGCTGATCCCGATTAAATTTTCAATGTTATCTAGGTAAAGGATAATATTCCCGGAACGGATGATTTCATTCAAAGCGGTCAAAAGTCTAGCTTGCGCCTCGCTGGCACTAGCACCGGCTACCAATCGAGAAATATCTAATTCCACTAAACGCTTATCTTTTAAAAAATTCGGAACATCTTCTTCGACCATTAATTGAGCTAAACCACCGACGATCGTACTTTTCCCGACGCCCACCGGTCCGACCAGTAAAACGCCGTTATGACCGCCGGTGAAAGATTCAAAGATAGAATTTATTTCCGCTTGACGGCCAACACAGATATCTAGCTGTCCCAGTTTAGCCCGCACGGTCAAATCATGGGAAAAATGATCCAAAGTCGGAGTGGCGATCGCCGTATAGGCGCGGTTCATATTATTACCCGGCTTTAGAAGAGCCAGACTGCGATAACGATGATAATTATCTAGTAAGCGGCGATTGACCCGGAACCAAGCGACCGTATTAACTATCTTATCTCGATCAATCTCTAATTCATAAAGGACTTCGGCTAAAGTCGGATCCTTTTCGTAACAGAATAAAATAATATTTAAAACATCAACACTGGTTTGCTGTAATTTATAAGCATCAATAAAAGCTAAGGCTAAGACTTCCTGGAGAGCCGGCGCTAAGATAACTGGCCCTTTGTCCGGCGCGTCTTGGGGTCGAACTAAATGATGATCAATTAATTGCACTAGTTTAACCGCATCCACATTTAGACGAATAAATAGAGTCTGGATCTCTTTGACCTTTAATAATACTCGGAATAAATGGATGACCCGGACTTCTGATTGCTGAAGCTTTCGCGCGAGCAGATAGGCATCTTCTATCGCGCGCTTAGCCGAATCCGAATAGCTAACCGCCACATTATATTTTTTATTGCCGTATTTTTTATTACCGCGCGAAGAATTTTTCTTATCACTGTCAAAAAGGCGACGATTAATCTTCTTCAGGGCGGCCTTGGCTTGGCTGGCGCGATAGATTAAAAATAGATCAAACCAGAGAGATAATAAAAAAATAAAAACTAGGGGATTGAACTTCTTCCAAAAAAACAACAGACTAAGCGGATTGGTCAGCCAAGTGTCTTGATGCGTGAATAGCCAAAATCCCGCCGCCAACCAACCGGCAAAAATAATCAACCAAATAAGAACGCCAAAAATACGTTCAACTTTTTGGCGAGTTCTTTCTAAACTGATGATCGATCTTTTTAAATTATCGCCCCAAAACAAAAAACGCCCTAAAAACCAAGTGCCGCGTCCGCCGCTGGTTTGTTCGGTAGTAAAAGTTATTTTTTCCATGGTCATAATAGGCGTCAAACTAAAGATACTTCAAGCGGGCGAGCTGAATTGGAAAGCGCAGGCGATAAGTAGGGCCAGGGGGAAAATGAGCCAAATCAATAAAACTAATAATCCAACTATAAACCAAACTGCTAAAACTAAACCGCGAAAAATTATCTGAACTAAGCGTATTACTAAACTGATGAGTCGGCCAGCCCAATCATTTTGGCCATACATCGGTACGAATAGATTTTTTAGCCAGACGCTAAACCCTAAAATTTTTTCCTGATTAAGCCAAAAATTTCCGACCGTTTTTATCAGACGTCCGAAGCCGACGGTATACCACCAAACCGGGAAATATAAGATTTCGCCCAAGATTTGGATGATGATTTTCCCGCTATAGGTCAAAAAATTATGGTTTAACATAACCGATAAAAATAAAAAACCAAGAATCTTTTTTACTTTAATATAATAGCATAATTGATTTCTGATTGACAACTGATTATCCTTATATTATTATAATAATTAGCACTCTTATGTATAGAGTGCTAACAATCTTTCTCGATTTTAGCTTGATAAAACAATAGCCTAAATAAATATACTTATATGTTTAATAAATTTACCGATAAATCTCAGGAAGCTATCATTAATTCCCAGGTTATCGCTTCTTCTTACGGCCAGCCGAATATTGAAGCTCTTCATATCCTGCTCGCCCTTCTCCAACAAAACGAGAGTCTGATCAAACCGATCTTAGAAAAAATTAAAATCGATCCGGAAATAATGGAAGAATACACGATCAAAGAAATAAAAAAATTGCCGCGGATTAAAATAAATCTCAATAATGGTCCGATGCAGGCAGTTTCGGGAACGGCGGAAACAGCCCTGATTTTAGAGCGAGCCCAAAAAGAAGCGGACGGCATGAACGATGAATTCATTTCTACCGAACATATCTTGCTGGCTCTTATCGGCGTTCCCTCCCCGGCGCAAAGCGTTCTCCTGAATTTTAAAGTGGAATACTCGGCCGTTAGAAATATCTTAAAAGAACTACGCGGAGCTCAGACTATCAATGACCCCTTTCCGGAAAATAAATATAAAGTCCTAGAAAAATACACAACGAACTTAACCGAACTGGCGCGCCAAGAAAAATTGGATCCGGTCGTCGGCCGTGATCAGGAAATCCGCCGCATCATGCAGGTCCTTTTGCGCCGAACTAAAAATAATCCGGTTTTAATCGGTGAAGCCGGAACCGGTAAGACCGCAATCGTCGAAGGTCTAGCTCAACGCATTATCGCCGGTGATGTTCCGGAAAATTTAAAAAATAAAGAAATCGTCACTTTAGATTTAGGCGCACTCGTCGCCGGCGCTAAATTCCGTGGCGAATTTGAGGACCGCTTAAAAGCCGTCCTAAAAGAAGTAAAATCACAAAGCGGCCGGATAATCTTATTTATTGATGAACTGCATACTTTAATCGGCGCCGGCGCTTCAGAGGGTTCGATGGACGCTTCTAATATGTTAAAACCAGCGCTCGCCCGGGGCGAACTGCGGACTATCGGCGCGACGACGACCAAAGAATATCAGAAATATATTGAAAAAGACGCGGCTCTAGAACGGCGCTTTCAGCCGATCATGGTCAACGAGCCGAATGTGGAAGACACGATTAGTATGCTTCGCGGTATCAAAGAAAAATATGAAGTCCATCACGGCGTCCGGATTACTGATAACGCCCTGATTGCCGCGGCTAAATTATCTAACCGTTATATCAGCGACCGCTACTTGCCGGATAAAGCCGTTGATCTGATCGATGAGGCGACTTCTTCGCTACGCATGGAAATCGATTCTATGCCCGATGAACTGGATCAATTAAAACGGAAGATAAACCAATTAGAATTAAATAAGGCTGGACTAATGACGACCGATAAAAAATCCTCAAAATTACGGACCTTAAACGCGGAGTTGGCGGAACTTAAAGAAAAAGCCAATCAACTAGAGTTGCATTGGAATAACGAAAAAAATATTATTTCCCAAATCCGAGATTCTAAGAAAGAGATTGAAGATTTAAAAATTAGAGCAGAAATTACCCAGCGCCAGGGAGCAGATTTGACGGAGGTGGCGAAAATAAAATACGGCCTGATACCAGAACTGGAAAATAAAATTAAAAAATTGGAAGAGGAATTGATAAAAATCCAAAAGAAGGGCCAACGGATCTTAAAAGAAGAAGTAGATGAAGAAGATATCGCTAAAGTCGTGGCGCGGTGGACCGGTATCCCCGTCAACCGCATGCTCCAGGATGAAATCCAAAAATTAAGCGACGCTGAAAGCGAACTGGCGAAAGTTGTGGTCGGACAAGCGGAAGCGATCAAAGCAGTGGCTAATGCCCTGCGCCGCAGTCGCGCCGGTATTAATGAGGAGAAAAAACCGATCGGCTCCTTCCTTTTCGTCGGTCCGACTGGTGTCGGCAAGACCGAACTAGCTAAAGCCTTGGCGCATTTTATCTTTGATGACGAAAGGGCCCTCATCCGCTTAGATATGAGTGAATATATGGAAAAACATTCCGTGGCTAAACTGATCGGCTCGCCGCCCGGCTATATCGGCTATGACGAGGGCGGACAATTGACTGATAAGGTCCGCCGTCATCCTTATAGTGTCGTCCTCTTTGATGAAATCGAAAAGGCTCATCCTGATATGTTCAATATGCTCCTGCAGATTTTAGACGATGGCCGCCTGACCGACTCTAAGGGCCGGGTAATTAATTTTAAAAACACGATTGTTATCATGACTTCTAATTTAGGCAATGAAGTTATCAAACAATATTCCATCGGCTTCAGCGATACTGTTGATAGCGCCCAAGCGACGAAATTCCGGACTACGGAGATGAAAGAAAAGATTGATAAGATCTTAAAGAGCCATTTTAAGTTAGAATTCTTAAACCGCATTGATGAAATCGTCCTTTTCCAAAGCCTGACGCCATTGGCTTTAGAAAAGATCGTCGAACTGGAACTATTAAAAGTAGAAAAGAGATTAGGTTATAAGAATATCGCCGTCAAAGTCAGTCCGAAAATCAAAAAAATGCTGGCGGAAAAAGGCTACGATTTGACTTATGGCGCCCGTCCCCTAAAACGTATCATCCAGACCATGATTTTAGACGAGCTAGCCCTAGAGATTATTGAAGGTAAAATCAAAGAAGGCGATAAGGTCAAAATTGATCTAGGTGAAAAAGAGGCGGTAGTTTTGAAAGTTAACGGCTAACAACTGAAAAAAAGAAAATGAAAAAGCCCGGACGAAAAGTCAGGGCTTTTTTCGAAAAATTCACAATAATTTTAATTGGTTGAATTAGCAGAAGGAGAGGAATTGGGGGTAGTGGACTTCGTATATCCGAACAACCATTTTATACCGCTCGCAACAGGTTTTAAGCTAAATATCATAGCTAAGAACACTACCGCGGAACTATAACCGAATATGGTTATTAACCGTAAAGACCAAAAAAAGTCTCCTTCAAATATCAAATAGATAGTGCCATTAAAAACCGCGACCATAGCTATTAGCAACAAAGCATCTTCTTTGGCGAGAGGCTTGTCAATAAAACGGCTACTCAAAATTAAGGCCAATAAAATTCCCACGCTGGGATAAACAAAAAACCATAATGTCGTATCATTTTGTAATGGGAAAAATTGAAGTATCACCGCTACAAGTGCGGTTATTAATGGAGAACCTATAATAATGTTCTTTTTCTTACTATGCAAAAAACCGAATAGCAACAGATAGATAAACCCAGCGGCCGGGATAGCTAGAGCGAAATGGCTCAAAGCATGAAACCCAGCTGAGATAATGGTTATGACCACGAATATCATATTGACCAATAACCAGCGTAAAAAAATAAGAAAGAATTGCTTCATAATACTCACCTCTTTTGCTTAATTGACTAATTAGTGAATTTTCTATTTTTATAAATTTTGAAAGGACTCAGTTGACTTAGAAATGACTTAATAAACTTGATTTAAAGATTAATAATAATTTATACATCATATTTAATATTCTGTCAACATACTAGATTGACAAAAAATAACTTATATGCTAGAGTGAATTTACAAAAAAAATAGAACTTTACCAACTAAAATCTTTGCCCGAAGGAGGCTAATTATGAAACTATTTCCCATTTACCGCGTTATGAAATCCTATCAGAAGCAGGGTTATAATATTACCTATCTCAACCTGCTATCGATATGGATCGTATCGAGCATCATTATATCTGTCTGGTTTGTTTCTAGATATACCGCCGACAAAATAGGCGAATACCAGCACATGAAAAAAAATTACGCCAGTGTAAATCATTCTGTGAAACTGGCACTACCGGTGGTAGTTTCCGAAATACTACAGGTAGCCAAAGAGGATAATAAAATAATTGTTGCCTTCTCTTACCACACGATAAAGATGAAAGAGGGATGGAAAAATATTACTGACTCCTTTGAATCATCTATCTTGGAAAAAAGTAAAAATTCAAAGCAATGGGTTCTAAAAATACCAGCCTACAAGCATGACACCCCCGCTCTCTATAACCTCGACTGGCTTGTCTATTACCCGATAGACGCCAAGGAAATTCTGAAGAAAAAAATCGGCGATTACGAATTTTACTTAGATGCTAAAGTAGAACTCAAAGATCATGAAATTTATCAAATACTAACCTGGGCTCCAAGTTATACTAGCTTATACCTCCTTAATGGGCTGAGGGTACTTGGTATCTGCGCGTCCTGGTTCTTTATAATCGGTCTAATTATAGCAGTAATATACTGCCTAGCGGGTATTTTTTTCGGCTGGCGGGATCATAATTTCAGAAGATATTATAAAAATTATTTTTTGTCTAATCAAGACGGAATCCAGCCGCTGTTGGAAAAAAATAAGAAATATGTAGCTATAAGAACCTTCGAACAAATCCTTATTATCCAAATTAAATAGCCAAACCAGTCAAACCTTGACTATTAAGCACTAAATAGCTGTCGATAAAACGATGGCTATTTTTATTTGTGGCTATTTGCGGCGATGATAAAATTATATTATAATAGAGGAATGAAACATTTTAAAATTACCATCATTGTTCTAATTTCGGGCCTAACACTGCCCTTTTTATTTTTACCCGCAATTTCACGGGCGCAATTGACGATTGACCCTAATTTTAACCCTAACCGGATCATTGAAGACGGCGAGCTCTTGAATTATAGCTCCATGGGTTTAAGCGAAATCCAGAGTTTCCTGCAGAATAAAGGGAGTTTTTTGGCTAATTACACTGCTCTTAATACCCATGGCGACCTAAAATCAGCGGCGGAAATAATCTACGACGCGACTCATAATAATTATGACTGCGAAAAAATAATTTTAAGCGATACCCCGACGGAAGCGGAAAAAAGCGCTAAATGTCGGCATATTACTACGGTTAATCCTAAATTTCTATTAGTCCTTCTGCAGAAAGAAGCTAGTTTAATTGAAGATAGTAACCCGCCGCAAAGCCATTTAGATTGGGCCACCGGCTATGGCTGTCCGGATGGCTGGGTTTGCAATCCCTACTATAAAGGATTCGGCAAGCAAGTTAATAGTGCCGCTCTGCAATTTCTGGCCTACATGAACGAAGCGGCTCGTTATAATTATAAAGCCGGCCAAACTTATTTTATCAAGAATACGCTCGATCCTTATCTGACAAGCGACAATCAAACGACCATAGTTACTCCGCAAAATCAGGCTACCGCCGCTTTATATAACTATACGCCTCATGTTTTCAACGGTAATTATAATTTTTATAAATTATGGAACCGCTATTTCCCGGCCGTCTCTCGTTTCTACCCGGACGGCTCAGTGATAAAAGCTGATGGCGATCCGAAAGTCTGGTTGATCGAAAACGGGAAAAAACGACCCTTTGCGAATTGGTCAGCCTTTATTTCCCGCTTCCGCGCCGATCAGATCGTACCCGTTAGTTCCGATGAACTGACTAATTATCCCTTAGGCGACGAAATAAAATTTGCCAATTACTCCTTAGTCCAGACTCCGGACAAAAAAATCTACTTATTAGTGGATAAAGAAAAACGGCCTTTTGCTAGTACGGCCGTCTTTAAAAAAATCGGTTTTAATCCCGAAGAAATTGAAACTGCCGCTCTAGAAGACCTGACCGGTTATCAATTAGGAAAAGCGATTACCGCGACCTCGACTTATGTCACTGGCGTCTTATTGCAAGATAGCAAGAGCGGAGATATCTATTATGTAGAAAACGGAACCAAGGCTCTCGTGGACAAAGTCCTGCTCAGCCTTAAATTCGAAGGTAAAAAAATCCTTAAAAAAACGACGAAAGAATTAAAAACCTATGCCACGACGACACCGATCCTTTTGGCGGAAGGAACTTTAGTTAGGACCAGCAGTTTCCCGACTATTTATTTAATTTCGGGTGGGAAAAAACGCCCCTTCCCTGATGACCCGACTTTTAATAAATTCGGTTATGATTTAAAAAATATTCTGACGGTTTCTTCCCAATTCCTATATAATTACGAAATGGGCGCCGCTATCCAATAAATATATGCCTTTAATCACAGCCGCCCTTCTTCCTCATTCGCCGCTCTTAATCCCGGAAATCGGTCGGGCTAATTATGATTTTTTAGCCAAAACAGTGGCGGCTTATGGACAGATCGCGGCAGCCATAAAAAAGGGCGAAATCGACACCATTATAATAATCAGTCCTCACAGTTCGGCTCAAACCGACTCTTTTATTTTAAATGTCGCTCCGACTATGGAAATTGATCTGAAAGATTTCGGTTTTATCCCGCCGAAAACAATCTTTACTGGCGACGCCCTCTTGGCCGACCAGATCAAAGACAGCTTGCGCCCCGAAATACCTTTACAATTAATTTCCGAGGATTTATTGGACCATGGCAGTGCGATCCCCTTATACCTCTTGAAAGATGCTCGGCCTAATCTTAAAATAATCGTTATTTCTCCGGCGACGGGGTTAAGCCTAGAAGAACAAATCAATTTTGGTCAGAAATTACAAACCGTTCTCATAAAAAACGAGAAAAAAATCGCCGTGATCGCTTCCGGCGACCTGTCGCACCGACTGAAAAAAAAATCGCCGGGCGGCTACTCGCCCAAGGGTGCTAAATTTGATAATAAGCTAATCGAATATCTAAGCGACCCGCTGACGGCGACGGACAATATCCTGAAAATGGACCAAAAATTAATTTCTGATGCCGGTGAATGTGGACTAAAATCTTTAGTCATCTTATTAGGCTTATTGTCCGGCCGCGTTTGGCAACCGGAAATCTTGGCTTACCAGACAGATTTTGGCGTCGGTTATTTAAGCCTGGATTTTAAAATAATTTAAAATATGCCGGATAATTTCCAATCTTTTTCCGATATTATAAAAACTAAAAAAACCATTAAGCCGCCGGCCTATCCCTGGCAGGACCTGGCCTTGCGTATTATAAAGGAATTGGGAATCCCTAATTTTAAGCGAGCGGCGGTTTTTAAAGTCTGTAAAGAAAAACCCGCGCATGAGATTGAACTCGCCGTCAATGATACTAAGGAGCTATGCTATAGCGGCGCTAAATGGAAATATTTTTTTAAGATTATCGATCAAAAAAAATAATTTCCAGCAGCCGAATAAAGATTTATAAGCAATATGCCTAAAGAATTAAAAATATTATTGAATCCCAATCCGGTCTTACGACGCGTCTCCCGGGAGATTACTCCGGCGGAATTAGCCGATCCTAAATTACAACGGCTGCTTTTAGATATGGAGGAAACTATGTTAAAAAAAGACGGCGCCGGTTTAGCCGCGCCGCAGGTTGGGGAAAATATCCGAGCCATCGTCATCAAACACGCCGATAAGACTATCTTCCTGATCAATCCGCAGATAACTAAAAAATCTTGGGCGCGAGAAATCGAAGAAGAGGGCTGCCTGTCGGTCTTAAACGATAAAGGAGAAATTATTTATGCGCCTGTGGAGCGTCATAAAAAAATCAACTGCTTATATTTAGATAAAAAGGGGCATAAACAAAAAATTAGCGCCGAAAAAATTTTAGCGCGCGTCCTCCAGCACGAAACCGATCATTTAGACGGAATTTTGTTTATTGATAAGATTGTGAAGAAAAAATAATGATTAATCTTTTTTTCCTCCCTGAGCTTTAATCACCTTCCAGCCGATCCAAGCTACCCCCAAGATCAAGAGGCCCCAGGAAATTTCCCGATAATAGAGGGTCAAGAGCTCTTGATTAGCGCCGATAAAATAACCCAGTCCAGCCAGGATACTGACCCAGAT
>Ga0172379_10011186_pt1 | contig 10741 bp, 14 predicted proteins | sample GrowelOW334metaG_FD_119756 | JGI IMG/M metagenome (GOLD analysis project Ga0172379, IMG submission 119756) | Groundwater microbial communities from an aquifer near a municipal landfill in Southern Ontario, Canada - Groundwater well OW334 metaG | ecosystem: Environmental > Aquatic > Deep... | reverse complement strand
TATTTCTTCCGATTTCGTTGCGATTTGTTCCGGCGCGCAGTCGTACATCACGCAATAATCCGCGATTTTATTTTTGCGACCGTTTTTCAATTCTTCTATTCTCGCGTCTTTTTCGTTTCCGAAGTATTGCGCCCTTTCTTTTTGTTCGTACACAAAAATGAGTTCGTCTTTTGTGAATTCTTCTCCTCTTTTTTGTTTGTTTGCAAGCCGGCCGAGTTCCTTCAGGTGCCGTTCTTTTTTGTGATATTTCTCTCTTTCTGGAAATTCATCCAATTTTTTTGTGAGCACGTCTCCCATAAATTCATCAATATTCTGTTTGCTCGCAACACCGCACACCTCTATGATATCGTTTCCTCCTTTTCTGATGGTTATTCTCGGTATGGTCGCGTTTCCTTCTTCGTCTTTTGAGTAGTAGACCCAAAAATCACCCTCATCAAGTTCAGCCTTTGCTTTGTGTATTCCCGCCGTGCACCAACCCGTCCCTTTTTCGTGAATGGTTTTGACGAGTTCGTTCGGATCCGACCCCTGGTCAAATTTTCTCCATTCGCCTTCGGTTATGGAGAGCAGATGTTCCGGTATGGGGCTATAGAGAACCGCGGCCCATGCATAGAGTTTTGCAAAATCCTCCTTTTCCAAAAACTTTTCAAAATCCCGCCGCTCATTTTCTTGTATGTCCAGCTCAAATTCCGTCTTTTTGCCGGCATATTTATTCAGCATCGCTTCAATTATGAATTTGAGCGCCTTTTTGTTTATTTCCGGAAACAGTTTTACCGTTCCCTTGGAATGTTTCCCGAATTCGCCCGTTTCTTTATCAAACTCCTGCATCTTGACGATACTGCGAAAAACCCAGTATTTAAGGTCGTCGGGTATGTAACCAGCATCGGGAGAAGCGAGATAATCAACCCAGCGTTCAAGCGATAAGGACTGGTCGGCAAGCACATCTTTGGAATTTTTCCGCTTGAATTCGTTTTTTTCTTCGTCACTCATGTTTTGCCAATCATCAAGGCGGCCTTGCTTCGCCATGATGTTTTCTTGCAACGCCCAATAGCCCTCGGAAATATCCTCAAGCCTGGTGATGTATTCATCCATAATGAGGCGTTTCAGGCGCGCAAAACCGCGCGGATCGCGAAAGATTGCGCCGAAACGCCGTATATATGAATCAATCAGTTCGTCGCGCTTGTACGGTTTTTCCCCGCGTTTTCGGGCTTTTTTTGCCGCACGATACACTTCGCGCGAACCGGCGAGATCCGGATATTTTTTATCAAGGAAGTGTTCCATTATTCATAGTATATACAAAAATAGAAAAATATAAAAATAGAAAGATTCGCGAATAGTCGTTAATCTTTCTATTTTTTTATTTTCTTATTTTTCTATTTCGTTTAGCTCTTCGGTTTCATGACATCGTCAACCAGACCGTATGCTTTGGCTTCTTCCGCGCTCATGTAGTAGTCGCGATCGGAATCTTTGGTGAGTTGTGCAAGTGTTTTTTTAGTGTTTTTCGCGAGAATTTTGTTGAGATTTTCTTTTGTTTTCAAAATGTGGCGAGCCGTAATTTCAATATCGGACGCTTGTCCTTCCGCGCCGCCCATAACCTGATGAATCATGACTTCCGCATTCGGAAGGGCATAACGCTTGCCTTTGGCTCCCGCAGAGAGAAGCACCGCTCCCATGGAGGCGGCGATGCCGACGCAAATAGTGGAAACATCGGGTTTGATGTGTTCCATCGTGTCGTAAATGGCAAGACCTGCCGTAACGGAACCGCCGGGGCTGTTGATGTAGAGCATAATATCTTTTTTCGGGTCTTCGGCTTCAAGGAAGAGAAGCTGGGCGATAACGATATTCGCCATGTAGTCGTCAATCGGGCCCGCGAGAAAGACAATGCGCTCGCGAAGAAGGCGGGAGTAAATATCGTAAGCGCGTTCGCCGAATTGAGACTTTTCTATTACGGTTGGGATTAACATAGCTTTAAAAATAGTCTATCAAGTCAAAAGTCCATAAGGTCTATAAAGTCACGGACGAACGACAGACAGACAATTAAGATTTACGAATAATGTGTAGTATATCATATTTTGTTAGTATTGACAAGTGGCTTTTGTTTTGGTATACTACACGCAGGCAATTTTGTCTGTTTGAAATTGAAAAAGAGGAAATAATATGAATGCTACAATATTGTTTGGGATGTTTATTTTTTTATTCGTTGTTCATAGTTGCGGATTTAGGTGTAAGGCATCCGAAGCAAGCAAATGCGTTGAAAACAAAGAATATGACAAAGCGATAAAACTTGCGCTACATTCCATATATAACGCTTTGCTCTCTGCGGTTGTATTTCTTGGCGCGTCGCTTGTTCTTATTATTGAAAAATTGCATTGAGGTGCAAGGAGATTTGCATGATTTGGTATGTTCTCTTATTATTGCTCGGGGTCGGCTTGGTACTGGTCGCTTGCGATGTTGAAGGTCGTAAGGGTTTTTGGGCGGCGGCTCCTTGGGGAATTCCCGGGTTTGTTGTCCTATTGCTTACCGTTTTTTTATTCGTTGGGCACGTACTTATTCCCTTCGTTATGTCTCATGCGTGAATGTATGGCCCCGTTCCTCCAAAAAGGACGGGGCTTTTTTTGACAAAAACATCATTTGTAGTAAAGTCTAATCAGATTCGGTTGATTTCTCATGAATAAACTTTCGTTTGAAAGAAAAAGAGGACATTGAAATATGGATGATACATCTGAAAAATCCCTTGCTTTGCACGCGAAGCTCGGAGGGAAAATTTATACCGGACTGAAAAAGAAAATTCGCAACGCCGACGACCTTTCGCTTTTGTATACTCCGGGCGTTGCGGCGCCTTGCATTGTCATCGGCAAAGATAAAGCTCTGGCGCGCAAACTGACTATCAACGGAAAATTCGTGGCGGTCATTTCAGACGGTTCGGCGATTCTCGGCATCGGCGATAAAGGCCCGGAAGCGGCACTGCCCGTCATGGAAGGAAAGTGCATGCTTTTCAAACAGTTGGGCGGAGTGGATGCATTTCCTTTGTGCATTGACGCTCACGATGTTGAAGATATCATCAGGTTCGTGAAACAAATCGCTCCGACTTTTGCCGCCATTAATCTGGAAGACATCTCTGCGCCTCGTTGCTTTGAAATTGAGCGGCGTTTGAGGGCGGAGTTGGATATCCCCGTCATGCACGATGACCAGTGGGGAACGGCGACCATTGTTCTTGCCGGACTCATCAACGCCATGCATCTGCGCGGCATTGATAAAGAAGAAGCGGATGTGGTGGTGAACGGCGCCGGTGCGGCCGGTCTCGCGACAACAAGACTGCTTCTCGCCTACGGATTCAAAAATATTGTTGTTGTGGATACGAAGGGCGCGATATGGCAGGGACGTTCGGACTTATTGATTCCCGATGAAAAAAATCGTGAAAAACGCCTCATTGCCGAGGAAACAAATCGGTTTTACGAACGCGGCGGTCTTTCCGACGTCATCGTTTCCACCGATATTTTCATCGGAGTTTCCGCTCCGAATATCCTTACCGCGCCGATGGTGCGCAGTATGAACAAAGACCCGATTATCTTTGCTCTCGCCAACCCCGTTTCTGAAATCGCGCCCGATCTGGCTCGCGCCGCCGGAGCGTTTATCGTTGCAACGGGAAGTTCAAAATTTCCGAACCAAACGAATAATTGTCTGGTCTTTCCGGGGGTTTTTCGCGGACTGTTGGAACACGGCGTAACAAAGATTACCGAAGAAATGCTTATCCGCGTCGCGGAAGCCATCGCCGGAAGAATTAAACATCCGACCGTGGACGAAATTCTTCCCGTCGCATTGGATGAGAAAGTTCCAAAAGCCATCGCAAAAGCGATAGGCAAGTACCAAAGAGGAAAATAATATGCCGATAGTGCAATTTGTCGTTCGTTTCGCAATCGCCGTCGGGGCGATGTTCTATAACATGTATCATGCGGGTCCGCCGAATACAAAAAGTTCAAAGACCGCGCAAAAGAAATGGCTACAAAAGAAAAAAGATGAATAAATAACGCATAATTTAAAAACAACCCCCGTTCTCAAAAGAGGCGGGGGTTATTTGTTGCTTTTAATTTCCAATATCCAATTTCAAATTTCCAATAAAATGTCCAATAATAAATGAGTAAAATATTAAAGATCTATTTTGGGAATTTGAATTTTTATTGGAAATTGGGTATTTGAAATTGGAAATTTTACTTTGCCGGCGTTTCCAAAAATTCCAGCACTTTCTCGTTTGTCATCACCATTTCAACATATGATTGCGTTCTATCCGGGTCGGCATCGGGGTAGTGTTCCATGATGTGTTCCGTTTCTTTGGTGACGAGTTCTTTTTCGGGGGTGAGTTTTTCGGTTTCCGCAATCTTATCAATGATAAGCTGGGTTTTTGCGCGGGCTTCGGCATCTTTTTCCCACTCCTTCTTCATATCCTCTTCCGTTTTTTTCAGGTGTTTCAGATAGTCTTCAAATTTGATGCCCATTTGCGAAACATCGTGTTTGAATTGCGCAATCATTCGCTGAAGTTCGCTTTCTATGAGGACATCCGGGATTTCGGTTTTTGTTTCCTCGCCGATGGCTTTGATAATCTCCATTCTTCTTTTTTCTTTGCCTTGCTGTTCTTTTTCTTTCGTCATGTTGTCTTTCAGGAGTTTCTTGAGGTCGTCAACGGTTTTGAAGTCGCCCAGCGATTTGAGAAATTCTTCATTTATCGGCGGCAAATCCGCGTCCTTCACTTCCGCCCTTTCGCTTTCTCCCTCAACCTTCTCAATTCTCGGCGCGCGCTGTTTTCGGATATTCAGAATGACCTTCTCCACTTCTTCATCGGCGATGGCGGCATCAATCGGCTCTTTGGTGTATTTCCCCGCGATTTTTTTGCAATCGGGAAGTTTTATATCGGGAAGAACGGCGACGACAATCTTAAACTCAAAAGGATTTCCTTTGGCGAGTTTGAGAATGCTGATGGCGGGATGTCCGATGGCGTCAATTTTGTTCACCAGAACAATTTCGGGATAACGGGATTCCATGGCGATTTCCGCCATTTCTTCCAGTATGGTCATTTCGCCCGCCGAAGTTTCTATGACTTTTTCCGGAACGTGGCCTTTCCGAAAACCGGGAAGGTCGGCATGTTCGCCCAAGTGTTTAAGAGCTTTGCCGCGAAAAGACTCAAATTCTTCCGCTTCCATCGTGCCCAAAATTTCAACCAGGGACTTCGGTAATTTTTTGATTTCTGTTTTCATGCGTTTAAGCATATAGATATTTTCCCGATTTGTCAAAATACTATACGCAATCAAGATACCAATATACGAATTTTTACGAATGATATGAATGAATACGAATACGGACGACAACAACGAACAAACCCTTTTTTTGTCAAAAAAAATTCTCCCCGCTTGTCGGAGAGAATTTTTCTATTCTCTATTCTCTATTTTCAATTTTCTTTTAAATAGACTGCAATTCTTTATCAAGTGAATTCAAATCGGTGGCGTTCAGGTCGGCTTCAATGGAGGCGACCTCGTCGGGGGGCTTGCATAAAAATTGTATATTTGTATAATATGATTATGAAAACAGCAACACTTGGTAAAAAAACGATAAAAAATCTGCCGAAAGTAAAAATCGGAGTGAGCCGCCAGGTGGCGATTCCGAAGAAATTTTATGATGCGATGAAGCTTGAACCCGGAGATTATATGGAAATGGAACTGCATGATGACCGGCTTATTCTCACGCCGAAAACATTTATTGAAAAACGGCTTGCGGAAGGATTAAGAGATATAGAAGCAGGCAAAGTAATCGGTCCTTTTAAAAACGCGAAAGAGGCGCTTAACGCTCTTGGCATATGATACAACCGGCTTTTTCAGAACGATTTAAACGTTCGCTCTATGAGGCTCCGGAACGAATAAAGAAAGATTTTGCGAAACAATTGCCGCTCCTCTTGAAAAATTTGCACTACCCGTCGCTTCGCGCGAAAAAATATGATGAAACGAGAGGTATTTGGCAAGCGCGAGTAAACGATTCGTGGCGGCTGTATTTTATTATTGAGGGGAATATCTACTATTTCGTTGATATTATGGCGCATCCGAAATAATTTATTTTTTCAAAAACAAAAAACCTTGCAAAACCCCCGCCTTTAATTTTCTTGGGCGGGGGTTTGTAAGTATTTTTTAATCCTTTAAGTCTTTTGGGTCATCTATCGCCGATTTTGATTTTCCGGGACCGAAAAGCACCTCAGACCACGGGACATCCCTATATCCCTGTTTTTTTAGATTCTCATTATACTCGCGCGCACCCTCTTCAATCCTTTTTCTGCATGCTTTAGGATCCGGTGCATTCTTGCATGGATCAGGATAAGCGATGTCTATAAGTTTGAAGGGTATGGCAATTATTCCAATTATTGCCCCCAACGCTCCCGCTATCGCCGCAACATGCACGGCAATCTCCCAAGAGGAAATGTCCTCACGGAAAAAAGGTGTCCGTACGCCATCTTCCATCTTTGCTCTTTCTTGTTCAAGCGATTGTTGCATCACTTTTAATGCTTGTGATGAAAAGCCTTTTGCTTCTTGCTGTTTATACCACTCCACGCATTTTTGGGTTCCTTGTTCAGCGTTGCCCGTTTCTTTTGCGGTATTCGTACATTCCTGCAAAATTCCTTTAAAGTCTTGTTCCATTTCATACCGCGTCACCGCCTCTTTTGCCACGGCATCTATCTGCGCCGGCGTCATTCCCGGGCGAAGCACGGCGTCTCCTGTGACCGGCTGTTCGGCTCCGGCTTTCGGAACAACCAGTTCGGGCGCTTCTTTCGGCTCTGTCGGCGGAGTGTATCCCGCCGCCGCAACCGGAGCGGTATTGAGAAAAGCGGAAAGAACCGCCGCCGCCACCGCGCCGGTTTTTTTGATATTCTCATACTGTTCCTCAATATTTTTTACTTCCTTGTTGTTTTTGTTAATCTCTTGTTCGGTTTCCATAATAAATATATTTTATCCTGTTAATTGTCTAACGATACTCCTATTTTACACCCCCCCCTTTTTTTTTGTCAAAAAAATCTGCATTATTGTATGAAAAACCATTTCTTTGTTTGTAAAAATTGCCATTTGCTGGTATAATTATCGCACGATGAAAGATTTTGATTCGCAAAAAATCAAACGATTTGCGGAAAAGCACGGGCTTCTCATGGTCGTTCTTTTTGGATCGCAAGCAAGAGGGGAGGCAAGGGTTGGAAGCGATACCGATATTGCCGTTTTGGCGGGAGAAAAGAAAAGCGTGAGGGAAATTTCGGAAATGCAGATTGAGTTTTCGGAAATCTTTCAAATTAAAGAAGTTGAAATGGTTGATATCTCAGGCAGAACTCCGCTTTTCTTGAAACAGGTTTCCGACGATGGAAAAGTATTGTACGAACAAAAGCCGGGAATTTTTGATGAGTTTCAAATTTATGCCTTCAAACGCTATGTGGAAGCAAAACCGCTTTTTGCCATGCGCCGGGCATTTACCGAGCAATTTATTCGTTCACATGCAACCGTTGTATGATAAATAAAGAACTTATCGCGGAGAGAATGGCGCAAATGAGTCAATTTCTTTCCGAATTGGAGCCGTTGCTAAAAAAAGAAACAAGCGAAATCGTCCATGATACGGTATTGCTTCACGCGACAGAACGGCTTTTTCAGCTTATCGTTGACGATGCGGTAAGTATCAACAATCATATTATAACAAAAAACGGTTTTTCTCCGTCAGAAGATTATCAGAGCACCTTCGCCATTTTGGCGCAAAATAATGTTTTACCGATGGATTTCTCGCTGAAAATCGCACCCTCGGTCGGCCTGCGAAACCAAGTCGTACACAAATACGGGGATGTGAATCTTACGCGATTGATTGAAGAGGTTAAAACCGACATCGGGGACTTTCCGGAATACTTGAAAAAGATTGACGAGTATTTGAAACGAGGGTAAATAATTTCACAAAACAAAAAAGCCGACATTGTATCGGCTTTTTTTGAGATTATTTTTATTGGTATTCCGGTCCGTCGTATTCGTGTCCGGTTAAATGTTTGTACATATTTCGCGCATGCACTCGTTCGCTTAAGTCTTTGTTGGTGCGGATTATTTCTTCATAATCTTCAGCTTTTTGGTCAAACACCCCATGTGCGTTCAAAATGCCCGATACCGCAAAAATGGCACCCAATGCCAAAATGATAATACCCTGTGCCGTTCCAATCAACACCGCCTCCGCGCGGCTGTCAAAGAGCGGACTATTGAATGGGGCTTTATCAAGAGCTTGTTTCATTATTTTAAGGGCGGGCAGAGCATTTCCGTTTTCTGTTTGGCTTTTGTACCATGTCTCACATTTATGAACGGCCACTCCTTGTCCTTCCGGCGATTTGGCAATTTCGGTACATTCTTGCAACATCCGATTGAAGTCTTGTTCCATTTCGTATCTCGTGACCGCTTTCTGCGCGGAAACTTCTATTTGTTCTTTCGTCATTCCGGGGGTTAAAACAATGGCTTCACCGTCATCTTTTACCGTTTCTTTTTTCGGTATAACTTGTTCTGTTCCATTGTCCGGTGTCATTGGAGCAGAATATCCTTCCTGTACGACACCGGCGTTTATAATTGTCGCAAGAAGACCGGACACTAATAATCCCATTTTTTTAATTTCCTCATGCGATTTTTCCTGATTTTTTATCGGCTCTTTGTTAATCTCTCGTTCCGTTTCCATAAAAATATTTATTATTCTGTTAATTGTATAACGATACCTCTATTTTATACCCCCCCCTTTTTTTTTGTCAAAAAAAATTCTCCCCGCTTGTCGGAGAGAATTTTTTAATATTTTTTGTCGTTTACCGCGTCCCATTTCCATATACTAATCCCTTATACATATCGTTAAATGGACTGCAATTCTTTATCAAGAGAATTCAAATCGGTGGCGTTCAGGTCGGCTTCAATGCTTGCCGTTTCGTCGGAGGGGCTTTGGCTTGTCAGTTGGTCAATCTGCGCATCTGCGGCGTCTGCGGATTGTTCCAACATCGCGGTGTTGGCATCATCTGCCGGTTGCGTATTTTCCGTCGGAGCGGATATTTTCGGCTGAACTCTCGTACTCCAGAGATACGCTCCGCCCAAAATAAGGATGACAATGATGATCATTGTTCCGATAAGGGCTCCCACGGAAGAATTTGCTTTTACGGGGGCGGCAACGATGGGGGATACTTCCATCGTTGGATTTTGCGGCTCGGTTGGCGTGATATTTTCGTTTTCCATAATATTTTTTAGCGTGCTAAATGGTTGGTAAGAAAATCTATTCTTCGTTCACGGGCGCCGTTGATGTGGCGTTGTTCTTTTTTACCCCCTCCTTTCCTTTCAATTCGGTAATGGTTTTCACGAGGGCTTTATGCGCTTCCTTCAACGCTTCGGTAACCTTGCGAACCTGCTCTTTTATTTTCGGAAGATTTTGCGCCAAAATATTTTTGGTGGTGCTCGCGACGGCGCTTTCGTCCGCTTGATTTGCAATATCCGCTATGGCAAGCTTTGCCGCATCAAGAGTACTTTTGGCCTCCGCGACTTTTTCTTTCGCAATGACGAGCGATGCGTCCGCGGCCGTCGTGTCTATTTTGTTCGCTTTCATCTTTGCAATGCGGGATTCTATGCGCATCGTTAATTTCTCAAGACGGACAACCGCCGCTTCAAGACGTTTAATGGTTTTTTCGCCCCACTTTTTCAAGAGTTCAATTTTTCTCTTTTCAAGATCGTTTTGAAGTTCTTGTCTCTTGTTTTGGATTTGCTCTCTCGTTTTTTCCGCTTTTTGCTTCAATTCATTCCGCGTTGTTGAGGCGGCCTCCCGCGCGCGATCTTTCATATCTTTTACTTCTTGGCGCACCGCTCCTCTTTTGATCCCCGCGGCGTTTTCGGTCGGGATGTTGTCATCCGTCGTTTGTGCAAAAACGAGCGGCGCTCCTGTAAGAACCACAAAAGCGATTGTTGCGAATGTTAGTGTTTTTTTCATATATTTTTAAAAATTTTTTTAATAAAAACCCATGAGATTATTATCATCTCATTATCTTTAATTATACACCAGAAGACGTCATCGCGCGCAACGGGGCACTGTTGATAACTCTGAAAAAAACGGCGGAAAACATTTATTTGCGGTGAAATAAACAAAAAAACGTGCTATTATTACCTTATGAAAAAGAAGATTTATATTTCGCCGTTTTTCGTTTTACTCTTTTTTATGTCGTATTTGAGCGCCGTCGCGACCATGAATGGGGATTCGTCCCTGCTGTTATTGATCGTTTTATCGGGAGTGTTTACTCCGTTCTTTGCGCAAAAAGAAACGGTCGTTCAAATGTTTCTTCCTCTGTTGTGTTTTTCTCTCTCGTATACCGCGCTTTCCTTGTATTTTATGGGTTTAATGCAATGGATGTCGGGCGGTCATTTCTTTTCTATCGGCGAAGGCATGGGTATCTTTCTTTTCTTTTCCTTAAGTTTTATCGGCGGACTTGCGGGTATTGTCGCGCAAGAGATTTTGAGCAGGTTTTTTGTTTTCAAAAAATAGGAATTAGTGCCAAAACAAAAACATCGCCGAAGCTGGCCCCGACTTCTGCCGTTAGTATGACAAAAAATTTGACGATATATTTATAACGGTATTTTCAGCAAACAAATGTAAAATATTGAATTCATGTTTTCTCTTTCCGTTTATCGTGCCCCTCCACCTCTTTAGAGGGGGAGGTTGGGAGGGGGTGAGGTAGCGAAAT
>Ga0172379_10011185_pt1 | contig 10742 bp, 9 predicted proteins | sample GrowelOW334metaG_FD_119756 | JGI IMG/M metagenome (GOLD analysis project Ga0172379, IMG submission 119756) | Groundwater microbial communities from an aquifer near a municipal landfill in Southern Ontario, Canada - Groundwater well OW334 metaG | ecosystem: Environmental > Aquatic > Deep... | reverse complement strand
CATCTATCCTTGCCTACTTCTGTGGTGTTGCTACACTAAATACAGGGTTGGTCAAAAAATCATTTAAGAACCAGCCATTCGCTGTTGTAAATCAAAAGAAGGAAAGCGGCTCCGCTTATGGGCTACAAAAATCCTTTCGAACGATTTACCACACACATGTTCTTTACACAATTTTTGCTCTCTTGAGTTCTCCTCTCAAGGAAGCACACCGTTCTTCGGCCTCGCTCACTAGCTTGAGGCCACACCCTACAAAAGCCATGTTCCGAGGACATGGCTTTTCTTTTTTCCAAAATTTAACATTTTTAAACCGCCTCAAGAATAAACTTCTCTAACCCAGAACCAAGCTCCACTATTCCGCGATGACTGTCGTGATAAAGAACGAGCAAGTCGGACATATCTTTTTTGAGTTCACTTTCAGTATAATTTTTTGAATATCTTACAGCTTTACCTGCAACAAAAGGAGAAACTCCAGCACTTTTTAATTTACCCCCATCCCCTCCAACCTTTTTTGCCAACGTAATATTTTTTAACTGCCATAAAATAACCCCGTGGATTTCCTCTGGTTCTGCTCCACTTTCAACTGCTTTTAAAAAATTAACCCAGGCCCCCATCCTGTCACGAGAACCAACCGCATCACCTAGTGAAAAAATATTAAACTCAGATTTTGTTCCTACGCGCAAAGAAAACTCTTGAACTTTCTGCGCATGTCCACTAATTTCAAGTAGTGCTTTTGGAGTAATACTTTCATCTGTTGTTATAAAAATATTGTCTGAAGTTGCGAGTTCTTTAGCTTTTTCTACAACCTCCTCTCGTGTTTCCTTGTTGTCTAAAAGCCCACTTAAAACAATAATTAATTTTTGCTCAAACAACCCTTGTCCTGAAATAAATTGGTCTAGTCCATTAAAACTAGTTTCACTTGTGTCAGTTTTAACAAGAAGAGTTCCTGGTTTTTTAGCAAGAAGTGTATCTACAAGTTCGTTAACTTTTTTATTTCGCTTACTAAAATCGGCTCCGTGTAAAATATATAACATGCAAGATTAGTTTTTAACCAATACCCTTAAAACAAAACGAATTTTTTCAAAGATTAAAACCAGCGACGTACTGTTCTTTTATAAGCGCGATATGCTTCCCCGTATTTCTTCTCTAGTAAATCTTCTTCGGTTGGGAGTATTACGTAGTTAACAAAAATAAAAGATAATATAAAAGCAATTAAAAGTGCGAGCGAGTTCATCACAAAAGAAAAACCAATACTTAAAAGAATAATTCCAAGATAGGTTGGGTTTCTAGAAATACTATAAGGACCGTAGGTAAAAACTTCCTTTTCTACAACACCCGCTTTTTCTTCAACAGCTTTTAGAAAATTCCTTCCACTTTCTCCTGCCCACAAAATAAGCGCCGAGGCGACAACCATTATGGCAAAACCAACCTTTCCACCATTTTCAAAAGCAACTATTTGTTGTGGCCACCAATAATCAACAAGTGCTCCCGCAATCAAAGCCATCAAAAACATCATCGGCGAATACACGATTAATTTGTTTATTTTGTGTTTTCCGTTGTTCATGTATTTATTCTACCACAAGTGAACTTTCGTCAAATCCCTTATTGACATGAAGCGAAGGACATTGTAATTTGTCCTTGGAAACACTGGGTAAAACACGCTCTTCATTAACGGAAGGAGAATCAAATGTCAAAAATGGGTCCCTACGGACACATCCCTTTAAACGAGGAAACCATGCGCGGTATGAACAATACCGAACGGGCCTTTTGGGAAGAGTTCCTCCCTGAAGTAATGGCTGTAGTCGAAAAGGAACAGGCACGCGACACGCCACTTCCATACGATTTTCCGTTGGAGCTTCTCCAAAAGTTTCAAACTGCCATCGATGTATACGGCGGAGACAAGTACTGCCAAATCAGTCAGATCAGGGAAATGTTCTCTTTCGCGAGCATTCAATAAAGCAAACCTCTTGTCGCCGTAAACCCCGCCTAAGTGCGGGGTTTATTACTTCATCTCTCCCCAATTTTTACCGACTGATACATTAACCAAAATAGGCACTTCGTGAGGATTCTTTGTTTTATCTTTCAATACCCCCTCCATAGCATCTCCAATAATTTTTGAAGCTTCTTTTTCAGACCCCTCTTTAACTTCATATATCAATTCATCATGAACCTGAAGTAAGAGTGAAACTTTATCAGAAAGTTTATTTTCTTTTATCGCTTCGTCTGCTCGCTTGATGGCGATTTTAATTATATCTGCTGCCGTTCCTTGGATTGGCGCATTCACAGCCATTCTCTCGGCTGATGCTCTAATGTATTGAATCGGAGATTTTATCATCGGAAAATATCGACGTCTTCCAAAAAGCGTTGAGGTATAACCGAGTTTTGATACTTCCGTTTTTACCCCATCAAGATACTCCGCTACTCCTGGAAACTTTTTGAAATACTGATTATAAAATTCTTCTGCCTCAACCCTTGTTCCACCAAGATTTTCTTTTAATGCATTAATACCCATTCCATAAATAATTCCGAAATTAATGACCTTGGCCTGACGCCTCATTTCTTTTGTCACATCTTCTTCCTTCACTCCAAACACTCGCGAAGCAACAGCGGCGTGCACATCGTCTCCGTCTTTAAAAATTTTTATTAAATCTTTATCTTCTGAAAGAATTGCGGCAACTCGGAGTTCGATTTGAGAGTAATCAAGCGCCAACAAAACACATCCTTTATCTGCAACAAAAGCTCTTCTTATTTTTCGTCCCGCGTCGCTCTTAATTGGAATATTCTGTAAGTTTGGATTAATCGAAGAAAATCTTCCGGTAGTGGTGCCAGCCTGAAGGAAGTGTGTGTGTAACCTTCCGTCACTAGCCACGAGTGGCGGTATAGCATCAATATACGTCGACAAAAGCTTTTGCCACTCTCTATGAGCCATTATTTCCTCAACTATGGGGTGTTCTCCCCGAAGCTTCTCTAGTTCCGAAACCCTTGTAGAACGTGCTCCCCCTTCTGTTTTTTTAAGTCCTTTTACTGACAAATTAAGAGTATCAAACAAAATTTCTCCTAATTGTTTTGGGGAATTTATATTAAATTCTTTTCCCGCATGCTTCCATATTTTTTTCTCTAAAATTTCAAGCTCTTTGTGATATTCCTTCGAAAGAGTTTTCAAATAATCTTTATCGATGACAACTCCTTTCTCTTCCGCCATTTTTATAATTGGAATAAGCGGTAACTCAATATCACGATAGATTTCCAAAAGACCATTCGCCTCAAGTCTTTCTAAGATTTTTTTCTTTGCCTCTGCAACTGTAGTAGCGCCAGTTGTTGAAAGAATATCCTCTCTATCTGGGTTCGTATATTCAGAATTATCAACCCACAAAGCGATTGCCGTTTCTTCAATATCTTCCTTTGATTCATTTAAGTCCTCAACAACTTCTTTTGCTTTATCATTACCCAACAAAGTCTTAACTCTCTCATTTAGGGTTCTAAAGTCTAACTCAACAAACAATTTTTCAATTAACGCCGGGTCAACACTTTCTCTCCATACTTTTTCTGGTAAAGAAAATTCAAACGGGGCATCTCTCCTAATTTCCGCAAGTGTTTTTGAAAAATAGGCTTCTTCTTCGTGTTCTTCCAAAAGTTTAACCATTCTCTCTTTAATTCCCGCTTTCTCAAATTCAGATTTGTTTTTTTTCAGAGCTTTGTAAATATTTTCAATAGTTCCAAAAGACTGGATTAGCATCGTCGCTGTTTTTTCTCCAACGCCCGGAATGCCAATTATGTTGTCTGATGGATCGCCACGTAGACCTTTATAATCGGGCATTAGTTTTGGAGGAAAACCAAAACGAGCAATAACTGCATCTTCGTCGTATAAAATTGTGTCATTGATTCCTTTCTTTAAAGTAAACACTCTTACTTTTTTACCATCAACCAACTGCATCGTGTCCATATCGCCAGAAGCAATAATAATGTCTGTGTTTTTATCTTTTTTTAATTTTTCTACAATTGTCCCCAAAAGATCGTCAGCCTCAAAACCAGCAAGCTCATAAGAAGGAATTCCGAACGCAACAAAAATATCCCGTGCTCTAATTAGTTGTGCCACTAAATTACTTTCAGTTTTTGGTCGTCCGGCTTTATACGCTTCATAAGCCTCGTGTCGAAAAGTTGGGTCTGGTAAATCAAAACAAGCGGCAATATAATCCGGCTTTAAATCTTTAATAATTTTAAGTAGCATCGCCACAAGTCCATAAAGGGCTCCTGTTGGTTCTCCTTTGGTTGATGAAAATTCTGGAAGTGCGTGATAAGCACGGTGAATAATCGCATGTGCATCAAGAAGAATTATTGTTTTTTTATTTTCGTTTTTCACTTCAATGTTTCAATTAAGCGCTCTGTCTCGCCTTTGTGTGTAAACTTAACCCACAAAGCTTCTTTGGGAATTATTTTTTTAACATTCTCTGGCCACTCAATAATTATAAGATTATTTTTATTAACAATATTTTCACCCCACCCCAATCGCAAAAGTTCACTTTCTTTTGAAAGACGGTAGGCATCAATATGGATAAGTTTCTCCCACTCAAGACCTTTTGGTAACTTGTACCGTCTTTCAATAATAAATGTTGGTGATGGTATTCGTCCTTTTATCCCCATCTCCGCTCCTAAAATTTTTGTTATTGCTGTCTTACCACTACCCAAATCGCCTGAAAGTGCAATGATTGTTGCTTTATTATTTTTTGAATTTATCTTTCCTTTTTTCTCAGCCAAAGAAAGAAGTTTCCCTGCAAATTCTTTTGTATCACTAATGTTTTTACACAGCTTTTTCATGTTAGTCGATTTTAACACACCATAAAAGAAACCACTCCCTTGTTTAGAGGGAGTGGTTTCTTTTATGCATACCTACTAATCTTTATGGTCTTGGAACGTTAGACGCTCTATATGTACCAACTACGTGCCTAGAAAGCACTCCTAGACAGAAGATAATCAAGATTAAGAGTAACCACCCGAGCAAAGTGTCTGGCAAGAAGCTTGACCCAAAGAGTGGGGCGAGAGCTCCTGAAGACTGGTTTGTGTCGCTACTTAACAAGACATAAGCAATAGCTTCTTCTTGTGTATTGTCTTCTCTTGTGTAAACCATACCTACACTAACAACGACAACTTTTCCGCTTTCAATAGAGTTTTCAACTCTTGTTTCAACGGTAAACGAACCAGCCTCTCCTGCTTCTAGTGTTTTTAGATCAACGGTGAGTGTTCTGTCTTTTTCGTTGTAGTATCCACGTGACGCATCAACAAAGGAAAGTTCTCCTGGTAAGACGACACGGATAGCCACATCGTGCAAATCCTCGCTCGTTTTAGTGTTTCGATAATTAATCGTAAAGATTACTCTGTCTCCACGAGCGACATCTTCTCTGTTTGAAGAAATAGAAAGCGTGATTGCTGATGTCTTTGTGCTACCAGAAGCACCACTTACAACGTACGTTGTTTTAGAGGAAGTAACAGTTGGTGAAGTAACAACAACCGAAGTCGTGTTAGATGAGCCACCCGTAGTAAAGCTCATTATATCTCCCTTGTCTGTTCCGTATTGATTTTGAACTACTGCGCGGTAGTAATAAGTCCTTCCGTTAACAAGGCCAGTGAGATCTTCGGAAAAGGCCAGAGTCACGGCGCTTCCAATATTTTTACTTTGCGTTGTGTTTCCTAGAGAGCTTGTTGTTCCCCATTCAAACCAACCAGTTGTATTAACACCGCCGTTAATGAAGACAAGACCATTTACCCTTGCTGTTGTTTGCCCGATTGAAGTAGCGAGTGTTGTCACTGCCGTTGGCTGACTACCTCCCGCATAATTATATGTTGAGTTGTAAAGATTATTACTGTTTGTCGCAAAAGACATAACTGTGCCGTAAACAGTGCCGTTTGAATTTTGTGCAACTGCTCTGTAGTAATAAGTTGTATTTGAACTTAATCCGTTTACTGTTTGAGTAAATGTGCCAGAAGAAGTTTGGTTCAACTTAAGAGTTGTGTTGTTGAAGTAGCTAGAATTTGTTCCCCACTCAAACCAACGTGTTGTGTTTGTGTTTCCGTTTGGATCAACAAACCCCTGCAAAATAGCAAATGTATCACCAGTCTGCACTGTTGAATAAGTCATAACGAAAGGAGTCTGTCCGTAATTGTAATTACAATTATAGTTACCGTATCCACAATTATTATTGTTGTAATTGCTACTTGTTGTAAACGATTGCATCGCACCATAAACAACTGCTGATCCAGAATTTTGCCCTACCGCTCGGTAGTAATATGTCGTATTTGGATTCAAAGAGTTGTTAACCGAATAGAAAGTTGTATTAACTGTTCCAACGTTAACCTGTGGAGTGGTGTTTCCAAACGAACTTGTCTGTCCCCACTCAAACCAAACGTTAGTAGAACTTCCGCCGTTTGAATTAACAGCCCCTTGAAATGTCGCTGACGTCGCAGAAACACTCGTTGGAGAGTTTGTTGTTATTGTTGGAGAAGATTGATTTTGGGTTGAACAAGAAGAGGTTGAAGAACTCTGAACATTTCCTTGGAAAACATTTTGTGGGTCTGCTGTATCCCAGAAAACTAACCTATATTGAAATGTAGAGTTACATGGGATATCAACTGTCTCAGAAACATCTTGGGTTCCACTAACCACAACGCTTCTCGTTGGAGTTGATATTGATGCTCCGTTGTTAACCGTGTAAGAAAAATAATACCCTGCTGTCGCTGTCCCGCTTGAAGTTACGTAACCGCGTAAATTAACGCTATCGGCCAGTACTGGACTCGCAAAAACTCCCCAAATAAGGGCAATAACTCCTACAGAAAGCACTTTTAATAATTTCTTGTTCATGGTATTTATTCTTCTATTAATTTTAATTAATTTATAATCTATCACAAAAGACAGAAAAAGTCAATGGCATATAGACTAAACCTCCTAATTCCTTAATTCACTTCTTTTTTCTTCTTTTTGTCAAGGTTTTTCCCCTTAAGGTAGCACCGTAGCCCCGCAACTTATGGCGGGCACTAAACTCGAATATTTAAGAAAAATAAAAGAAGGGATAAATTCTGCCTACTTGATTATGCCGTACCAGACCGCAATTTATTTCACTTCCCCATGGAATATCCGTGTTTGCTAGTATTTCAAAACACCATTAAAAACATCTCGGGTAATTTACATAAAAAAGAGGGAGCATCACTGCTCCCCCTTCACTCTTCCCTCCGAAGAGAGTTTACCGTGTTCCTCCGCCGGTGATTCTGCCGATACCAGCTCCCGGCGAAGATGTTCCTCCGCTGAAAGTTCCTGGTACAGACGTCCCTCCGCCAAAAGTTCCCGGTGCGTAAGTTCCACCACCGAAAGCCTGCCTTGGATACGTACCCCCGCCAATGGTCCCCACGCGCGGTGCTTGTGGATATGTTCCACCACCAATGCTTCCACCGATCGGCGCTTGAGGATATGTTCCACCGCTGAGAATCCTTCCAGCCGGAGCGACAGGTGCCGCTTGTTGGTTGTAGTTAACCGTCTGGTTAATTTGCGCAGACTGTGAACCACTTCCACCAGACACATACCCGCTGAATCCGACGGAGCCACACCCGTAGCAACCATCACTGACGACTACGATCGGCGTTTCGGTGACCACTTCCCGCATCACCACACGACTCTTGCGATACCAGCCCGTTTCTTCGGTCCTTGTGGTTTTTTCGGCGAAAATGCGGTATTCCTTTTCCACAACCCTTTCTTCCTTGGTTGGGGTAGAGAGATACACGATTTCCTTGACCGGGTTGCCGCAGTCGTCTCGGGCGTAAATCTTCAAAGTCCCATCCTTTACTTCAAAGCGGAACTTGTCGCCGTCGCGTTGCGCAACCCATTGCCAACCATGAATCGTAAACATATGGACGCAAGCATCCTTTTCGATTGGCAAAACTTGTCGCCCTTCCCCGTCTGCGAGTGGCAATTTCTTCAAATACTTTGCCTTCGGCACATAGTACCGATACTCGCCGGTTGTGAGTGCCGACATACACTGGTTTTTTTTATCGAAAGTGTCCGCGCCAACTCCTTTCGAGGGAATGGGTGCAACAACTTTCGAAACCAGCTTGTATTCTGTCGGCCGAGCTTGTTGCCCTTCGGCAACAGCGATGCAGTCCCCGAGTTTATTCCCTTTCGAATCCACTCGGCAGTCCAAAAACGAGGACCTTGAAGTAGTTGTAACCTGCACAGCCTCGGCGCCAGAAGTAACTCTGGAGCTACTCGGCTGAGCCTTGCTTTCCATGCCGGCACAGCCGAGAAGGAAAGAGGTTGTCGTAGCCAACAATATGGCTATTAGCTTCGCTTTCATGGCAAACCTCCGTTTATCAAAATTGGCAAAATTGCCAAATACATTTCTGCTGATACCCTATCATATTTTTTATATTTTGTCAATAAGAAAACGGGGTCATCATGACCCCGTTTTAACCGCTAAAATTCAACGGATTGTGTTTCTTTGGTGGATTATGTATCCACTGTTTCCTGGAGTAATCGGCGTAAAGTTGTACGGACTGTAAGTTCCGCCCGGCCCAGGAGTAAAATACCCCGGCCCATACCCCATAATTGGGAAGGTACAGCATGGCACCCCTAAGGGGTAATATGTTCTGACACTTTGATACGTCTGCTGATAAACAGGGTAGTTATACCCATAATAACCACCAACACTAACGTATCCTGCCCCCCTCCAACCGGAACACCCTCCAAGGAAAAGCGCTGCTATTGCAAGGAAAAACAAAGGTTTTTTCATGGCTCAACCCTCCTTTCGGTTGAAAATCAAATTAAAAGAAAGCTCTTTTCTTAGCATGCGCTATCCCCATCTTTTCCACAAGTCTTTTTGCTCACTCACTGAAACTACGCGAGTAAAATTCTGCTGAAAATAATCGCGCCCCAATGGACGATTGCGCGATATGATTCCAGCTGAATCATCTGCTCGGCCCGTCGGCCTGCGCAAGGTAGTTTCAGTGAGTGAGTGGAGTAAGGGAATACAAGTGAGACAAAAGAAAAGGGGCGCATAAAGCGCCCCCTGATGCCTGGCTTTTGTTTTAGCACAGACTGGGAAACATGGACCATGTGGACTGACAGCCGCGGGGCTGTTGACCACGCATTGGCTGAATTTGCCCGCGATACTGTTGCTGGGAGTATGTCCCAGCGACTTCCGCAGGAGCACCGGCATTTCCGGTATACGGCACCGCTGCCTGAGCGCAAACGTCGGGACGCCCGCCGTTGTCGAGACAAGCAGCGATGATTTCCGCTGCCGCCAAACGCCTTGCTGCGTCAGCCTTCCCTACCGCAGCCCCGATTTCACTCGGAATACGCGGATGAGTAGCCCTGGCAACCGAAGCAACGCGCCCAGAAGACGTAAGTGTCTCGGCTGGACGGCACACCTCGACACCGTCAACGATTCGACACTCCTCTTCGAGAAGCACCGGTTCGTACGCTGTCGTGCGAGACATCGGCTGTCCTCCGCATCCTGCGAGGAGAACAACCGCCAACATTGCAAACCCTAGACCGACTGTTTTCATGATGTCCTCCGAGAAAACGTTGATTGAGAAAGAATTTAACCTATTGCTATTATTAGCATATATCCAGCAAAAAGTCAAGTTTCTTTTGATATTCGCCCTTTGAAATGCGCATATAATTTTCTGCTGAAAATTTACTATACTCGCCTCGTCAGGCTCCCGTTTTGTTCGTGCTACTGCACGATTACAAAACGCAGTCCTGTGTGGCTCCGTAATGCATTTCAAAGGGGAATATTGGGGCTGAAAGAAAAACCAAACTTATACTTAAGTTTAAATATCACTAAATTTTTAAATTTCACTTTCCCAAAAACCGCGGTTTTCCTTTAATTCGAAGTCAAAATGAAGTATCATTTCGTTAATGCAAGATTTCGATGACAAAAAACAAGATGATCGTTTACTTTTTTTACGAAAAAGAGAAGAGGAGGATCTTATAAAAATACTTTCTAGTAAATACGGAATCCCGTACATAGACCTTTCTACTGTTTCTATTGAAGGAGATGCCCTCAAGGTTATTACGGAGGAAAAAGCTCGTGCCGCAGAAATCGCCACCTTTCAGTTGTTGAATAAAAAAGTTTTTATTGCTGTTCGTTCCCCAGACAGAAGCGACACAAAAATAGCATTGGAGGGAATTGTTGAAAAAGGATACTCCCCTGTTTTATTTCTTGCTTCAACGGCAAGTCTTGAGCGTGCTTGGGCTCGTTATAAGGAAGTGTCGTTTTCTTCTGAAACGAAATCTGGACTTCTTGATGTTTCTATTGATTTTTTGGCTGAGGCTTTTGAAAAAATAAAAACTATCCCTGATATAACAAACATGGTTAACGATGTTTTGAAAAAAACAGGCGGACATAAAATTTCTGTGATGTTGGAAATCCTTCTTGCTGGATCAGTTGCTGTTGGTGCTTCAGATATTCATATCGAACCAGAAGAGAGTGAAGTCCATATTAGAGCGCGCCTCGATGGAGTATTGGAAAATCTTCTAACTATAAATTTCGAAACTTACAAACTACTTTCTTCTCGAATAAAACTTCTTTCTGGTTTAAAGCTAAATGTTATTGCTTCTGCTCAAGATGGAAGATTTAGTATCAAATTACACGAGAAAGATATTGAAGTACGCTCCTCGGTTATTCCTGGTGCTTACGGAGAGTCTTTTGTTATGCGTATTTTAAACCCTGAAAGTATTGCTGTTCCATTTGAAAACCTTG
>Ga0172379_10011184_pt1 | contig 10744 bp, 9 predicted proteins | sample GrowelOW334metaG_FD_119756 | JGI IMG/M metagenome (GOLD analysis project Ga0172379, IMG submission 119756) | Groundwater microbial communities from an aquifer near a municipal landfill in Southern Ontario, Canada - Groundwater well OW334 metaG | ecosystem: Environmental > Aquatic > Deep... | reverse complement strand
TGATTAATCTGTATCTGAGGGATTGCGCTTCTTCACACCGGGAGTTAAGGCTTAGCTGGGAAAATCTTCACATAACTAATAAGTCCACCGAATGCGCTACCGCGCATCGGTGACTTGAGCGTTAGATCCTATGAAAAGAAACATGAATACATGCGATATAAAGCAATAGGTGATGGACAGGCAGGAGACGCTCATGTTGGATGCCGGTGTCTCACCGGACAAAGCCGGGGAGGCGTATCGGCAGAACAAAACCCCATATGAAAAATGGGCGCAAAGCCGGCCTCCTGGTGGAAGCACCGACAATCGGGTGATAATAAAACATAAAAATACAATCATATGCCTGGCAGCAATATTATTCCTGTTATTGTCAATTAGTTTGTGGTGATTGAGGAACAACAATCTATCCTTATCCGTTATACGAAGGGAAAAAACATTATGAACATCTATCCAATTGCTAAAATGTCAATACTATTTTTCTTGATGACAAGCCAGGCTTTCATTTTATCCTTGTGTTTTGCCGCTGAAAAACCAGAGTTCGAAGTGGGAAATGATGGTATGGCAACAGATCCTACGGAATGCTTCGCGATTGGAATATTAAAGCAAGCGCCTCCGAAAGAAATAATATTCTGGAATCAAAAACCACTGGCTGAATATGTTTTAAGGCCTTCTTATTTTGCCGGTTGTTCCGGACTTTTTTCTGCAAAAGACAAGAAATCAATTTCCACGTTCATCGGTAAACCGGTGGTTTTGAAAGGCCATTATAAATTTTACCCGGCCTATAGTTTAAAAAACCACAATAGGGAGGTCGCCTTTAAAGAGATGCAATTAGCGGAAATAAAAGTATTTGAAATAACTGAAAGCATTCCCGCTACAATAAATCAAAACAACGACATCCTGTCCATTGAAGCGCCAGACAAAGTCTCTGGCAAAGAATCTGAATTTGTCATTAAATTAAGAAATCCTTTCAACACACAACTTAAAAATGGAATTTTAGATATGTCTATCGGGTTTGGCGTATTTCCCAAAAATTTGGAAATAAAAAACTGGGAGGAGAGTCTTTACCCAAATCCTCAAGGAAAACGCGCCAATATTTCGTTATCCTCAAAAGAAGCTAGGGAGATACGCTTTGGATTAATGAAGAAAGAAAACAGTACGATTCTTGAGAAGTCATTATCAGAATCCCCTGTTAAGCTTAATGTGACTTTTATCGGATATGTTGAGCAACAAGCAGGAGAAGCCGAAGTAATATCAGCTCATCTAGAAGTAAATTATTTGGAAAGATACACCGGGCTTTTCGAACATACACCCAATGGGAAAACATATGGAGCAGTACTGCATGCATCTTTTGGTGAAATCATGATGGATAAATGGTATACGGAAAAATATGGCGATGTATCATCATTTGATAAAAAAGAGGTGAAAATATCCGGTGAAATTTCTATGGGATCCCCCATGCATATGACATCCTTGGATTCTATTGAGATAATAAAGAAAACGGAATGAGGAATGTATAGCAACCGCATGCACACTGACGTTGCGCGGAACGCGCAACGCGGGTGATGCACATGTTTCAAACACCGTCGAAGCATCACTTTTCAAGGAAAGCGCCGATCAGGTTTTCAAGGCTTACGTGTTTGCCCTGGGGGAGATTGAAACGTTCGCAGATTTCACGGATGATTCTTGCGCCATGGTCTACAGTGCCGCTCATGAGATCGGAGGCGGTGCGCTGCATTTTGACTTCGATTTCGGGTATCCTGCAGGTGAACCCGCTTTCCGGGCCCTTGCCTCCGGTGCCCGTGAGTTTCACGCCCTCAACAGAGTAAATCTTGAATTTCATGCTGAAAAGCTCGTCCGTATAGCCGAGTTCGCAGTAATACTGTCCGAGAAAATTAACAGCGCCTGCAACCATCCTGATTATATCATCATACCTGATTGAATTTTTTTCTTTTTCATGAACGGCCACATAATGGAACAGGCCTGAACTGAAAGCCTGCCAGTACTGTTTTCTCCCTTTGGAAAAAGTCCTGAGCGCAACATTCGTAAAATAGCTTTCCTCGCTTTCGCCCAAGGAAATAAAGGCGGAGCCCAGCGTTGTGGAGACTGAATTCTCCACAGCCTCCTGAACCTGGGAAAGCGAGAATTTCTCAAGGATGAACTCCGACGGATAGACGGACAGCTCCCAGACGACGGCGTTGTCGGGGCTGAATTCCTTTTTCCTTTTGTCGAATATCCTGAAGGAATGGATTATCTGCTCGACGAATTCGCTTTTTGCGGCAGGGTCGAGCGTCTTTCTCCCCTCATAGAGAATCCCCCTCAGCATCCTGCCGAGGAGTTCGCGCTGGTTCCTCAGGGCGCGCTGGATGATCCCGTGGATTTCGGAAGCCTTGTATGCGGGCCGGCTGGAAGCGTCAGGAGTCCTTATGTAGAATACGCCCTGCTGAACCTCGGAATTGCAACTGTAGCTGCAGACATGCGGGATTTCGGAAAAACGCCTTATGACAAAAACAACATACCTTTTCCCGTCAACCACCGGCCTGTCAATATCAAAATCGAGGGCAGGATCCGAATAACGGTTTATGACATTTCCGACATCCGTGGGATCGAATGATTTGCACTGCCTGTCGGTCATGCCCGAATAAAGGCACGGCCTGCCTGATCCGTCCTCGCCGACGCCGACTACGAGATAACCGCCTTTTGTATTGGCCATCGCCATGCAATGGCGGGCGAAACGGGCTTTTCCGGCCCTGCTGAGATTGTTCCAGTTCTGCGCCGCCTTGTAATCAAGCTCTTCCGATTCTATCCCTCGGTAGATTATTGATTTCCAGTCTACGGACATGCCGGTTTTCATTTGACGTGGCATTCGGTTATGTTGTCATCAGTTCGAGGCTTCATAATTCAATATCAGGCATCTTCAGTCTAGTTTCGACTTCGGGACAGGCGGAGGAGGGGGAGCCGAAAAAATCTGCTTCTCCTCGTTTTTAACATAAGTTATGGGAGGGGGGGTGAATTCGGCACGATCCCGTCTTTCATCAAGTTTCAAAATCATCGTCCTTATCGTTTTAAGCTCTTCGAAGAAAGACTTGAATTTCTTCTCGAATATCCATTCGACATGCTCTTCAACGTTCTTCTCCCTCTTTTTCATCAGCTCAATTATATAGCCCAGCCCGGCAAGTATGAATCCATAGGCGGACACATGTATGTACATGTCCGGAAGATATCCCATTGCAAAATAACAGACGGCCGTGCCAATCAGCATCAAGACCGCCATTACCGAGAAAATCCACATAAATCACCTCAGAGTTTTGTTCGTGCATGTGAACAGTGACAGTATACTTTACTTTATTATATGTCAATATGTTTTTGTGAAAAACCCGTCAACAGGATTCTCATATCGTCGGGAAGCTCGGCCTTGCAACTCAGAAGTTTCCCCGTGAGCGGATGACTGATTTCCAGAGAGGCGGCATGGAGCGCCTGCCTGTTCAAAACAAGCAGCAACCTGTCGGCGTCGGTCATTTCATCCCGGACAAACCTTATGTAAATATTTTCATCCCGACCGTAGATCTTGTCGCCTGCCAGCGGAAAGCCGAGGGAACAGAGCGTCGCCCTTATCTGGTGAAGCCTCCCGGTCACAAGCTCCGCCTCGACAACGCTCATCCCCGAACCGGTTCCCAGAAGCCTGAATTTCGTCTCCGCGTATTCCGAGTTTACGGAAGGCGGCTTTGCGGATTCCGCAAACCTCCTCTTTTTCCTGACCGCGCTTTTCCCGTCCGGCATGAGAAACCCCCTTGCATGATATTCAGCCGGGAACTCCCCGTGGACGAAGACAACATATTTTTTCCGTATTTCAGAGTGTCTCTCCGACATTTCGGCGGCAATCTCCGGCTTCCTGGCAAGCAGGACAAGGCCCGACGTCTCCCTGTCAATCCTGTTGATGAAATACACCTTGCCGAATTCCTCCGCAAGAAGATACCAGAGCGTGTTTTTGAAAAACGGACCGGCGGGATGACAGGGCAGATTTCCCGATTTTGAGACGACTATCAGGGATTCGTCGGAATAAACAACCCCGTATTTCCCGTCAACCGGCGGTTCTTCGATGTCGTCCGCAAGAAATTCAATGCACTCGCCGCTCTGCAGTTTCCGCGAACTCCGCGACTTGCCTCCGTTAAGAAGAATTCTGGCGTCCCGGATATGGCTCTGCCATTCCGTCCTCGAAAGATAGGTGAACCTTTCGGAAAGATAGGCATCCAGCCGCTTCCCGGCATCCGCAGCCTCCACAAGTGTGCTTGTAGTCCTCGTTTTATTCTTGTCGCTGATCATGGGGCCGATATACAGGATGATAATGGACATGCACCCGCTTCAGCAGGCTTATTTTCTGATGCAGTTCGTGTTCCACCAGACTGGCAATTTGGTCGCCTTCGGTCACGGTCAGGGAACCGTCAATCCCGATGGTGACATTTATGACCAGATACTCCCCGAAACGATGGGCCAGTATCTCTTCGACCTGCCGGACTCCGGGAATATCTGACAGGATATGGGTAACCTCATGATTCAGCATCTTCCCCGGCACAGTATCCATCAGGTCGTCCGATGATTTGCGTAAAATCTCTATTCCCGTACGCAATATGACCAGCGCCACCAGGGCTCCGGCAAGCGGATCCACCCAGGTGTATCCCATCCTTCCCAGGAAAATACCCGCACTTGCGGCCGATGCCGCATAGATGTCATTGCGATGGTCGCACGCGAGCGCGAGTATGGCGGAATTATTTGTCTGCCTGCCGATCCTCTGAGTCATGGAGGTTAACGCCACTTTGATGGCGACTGTGAGGAGTCCGACGGCAAGAGCCGCCAGTGACGCGCCGCCGAAATCGCTTTTTGCCGTCCAAAGATCATACACCTTGTTGATCGCATCCCAGAATATTGCAATCGCGGTAGTCACGACAAACGCACCCACCGCCAAGGCCGCAATGCTTTCCAGCTGCCGGTGCCCGTACGGATGTTCATCGTCCGCCGGCTTGCGCGCCATCACCATGAAAATACGCACGACAATATAGTATGCGACATCGGATGTCGAGTTAATTCCGTCAGCCAGCAGCGCGGGACTATGCCCGATAACTCCTATTACAGTCTTGATCGCGGCCAGGAAAATATTGGAGAACAATCCAACATTCACAGCCAGCATGCTGTAATCTTTCTGATCTTTTATTTCCATAATTGACCCCTGATTCAAATCTGCGATATCCGCTTTTCATAACCTATTGTTCATTAGCTTTCTTTCAAACCGGCATTCACCATAAAAAAGAAAGAGACGGAATCCAACCGTCCCCTCCTTTCCTTTTCCCCTACGGTTCGCCGATTCCGGCAGCGGGCTACGCCCGCCTCCGTTCATCCTATGGCAACACCACCGGTCTCTCCGGTCCTGATCCTCAGGCACTCCTCGAGATCCATTACGAATATTTTCCCGTCTCCGACTTCACCGGTCCGGCCGCCTGCGACTATCGCATCAATGGCCGGTTTCACAAAATCATCGTTAACCGCTATCTCAAGTTTGACTTTCCTGAGGAGGCTGCCCGCCTCCTTGTGGCTCCTGTAAACCGTCGCCACACCTTTCTGGCGCCCCCTCCCCATGACTGAGGTCACCGTCACCAGATGAATTCCCCTTTCCTCGAGATTCTGAAGGATGTCGTCCATCCTGTCGGGTTGAATGACTGCTATGATGTATTTCATAAATCACCTCCTATTCCAATGTTGTATAAGCCGCTTCACGATGTTCTGCGAGATCAAGACCGACTCTTTCCTCATGCTCCCCCACCCTGAGGCCGAACAGTTTGTCGACAATCCAGAACAGAATATAGCTGACTGTGAAAGAATAGACCATTGTTATGGCGACCGCCTTGATCTGTATGACGAGCAGTCCGGGATTCCCGTAGAAAAGACCGTCGGCTCCGCCGGAATTCACGGCCTTTGTCGCCAGCAGCCCGGTTGCAATCGCCCCCCATATTCCGCCGACTCCATGCACTCCGAACGCGTCAAGCGAATCGTCATAACCGAATTTCACCTTGCAGAAGCTGACGGAGACATAGCATATAACTCCAGCTCCTATACCGATCACGATGGCGCCCATCGGAGTCACGAAACCGGATGCCGGCGTGATCGCCACAAGGCCCGCGACTGCACCGGTGATGACGCCAAGGACAGTTGAACGCTTGTTGAAGAGCAGATCCATGACACCCCATGCAAGACCAGCTGCGGCTGTCGCAACATGCGTCACTACAAATGCACTGACGGCAAGTCCGTTTGCGGCAAACGCGCTTCCCGCATTGAATCCGAACCATCCGAACCAGAGAAGTCCGGCTCCGAGAACCCCGAAAGGCAGGTTGTGCGGCGGAGACATTTTATTCGGATAACCGATTCTCTTCCCGAGGAAAAATGCGGCCGCCAGTGCGGCCATGCCGGCATTGACATGCACAACCGTGCCGCCTCCAAAGTCAAGCGCCCCCAGTCCTCCTAAAGTTCCCAGCATTCCCCTGTCGGCCCACACCCAGTGGCAGACCGGATCATACACAATCGTCGTCCATAAAAGAGTGAATATGCAGAACGGGACGAACCTTATCCTCTCGGCAAATGCGCCGATGATGAGAGCCGGGGCGATGACCGCAAACATGGCCTGGAAAATCATGAACGCCTGGTGCGGAACCGTAGGTGCATATACCGCATGTGGGACAAGCCCGACGCCCTTCAGCCCGAGCCAGGAAAAATCCCCTATGACCCCTTTGATGTCAGCCCCGAAGGACAGGCTGTATCCCACAGTCACCCACTGCACTGTCACCAGACAGAGAATGGTCATACACTGCATCAGCACGGAAAGCACGTTCTTCCTCCTGACCAACCCCCCGTAGAAGAACGCAAGCCCGGGCGTCATCAGCATCACCAGCGCCGCGCTCGCAAGAAGCCACGCAGTGTCGCCGCTGTTAACCGCCGGCGGCGCGGCGGCAATCGCCGGAACGACCGCCTCACCCGTCACCGCAACACAGGCGAAACCTGCACAGAGAGCGGCAAACAAAGGCATTCCAAAAACCAAATCGCTTTTCCTCATTTCCCATTCCTCTCGTAAAGTTAAAAACATGTTTTGAGCCTTAGCAGGGCTCATGCCAACAGCAACAACATCACACTTATCATATTGCCGTGCAATTACTTGTAAATATTAAGCAAAATTACCATAAAGTCATTGTCAATCATTCATATTACATATTTGTGATTTATTTCCATTTTTATAACATTTATGGATTGATATATTAATGATGGGTGAGAGTAAACACAGGCTTTCCTGCCTGTAGTTTCTTCCTGTTGGATACTTTGAAACATGAAACACTATGCTAGATTAACGCGTATGAATATAAAAATCCGAGTTAAAACATACATGTCAGGAAATGCCTGACTGCCTTCGGATTTCCACAGGACAAAATTCCCAGAAAACTATTCACTGAAAAAGGGAATACGATTCAATGAAAACAATCAGCTGTAAAAGCAACGGTTTCCGGAAGGAACTCGAAACTCTCTTCGCCAGGCAGGTCTGCCCTAGAGGGATTGAAGAATCAGTAAGGGGGATTGTCGAAGACGTGCGTCGCAACGGCGACAGGGCCGTTTCAAAATATCTCCTTAAATTCGACTCGGCAGACCTTAAGCCCGAACGGTTTCTCGTGTCAGACTGCGAAATTCACAAGGCGGGCGGGGAAGTTTCCTCCACCACGAAGAAGGCGATCGACACTGCAATCAGGAATGTCTCGGCATTCTCAAGGAAACGCATCCCGAAAAACTGGAATTTTTCTCCGCGCCCCGGAGTCGTGCTGGGTGAAAAATTTTCCCCGCTGAACCGCATAGGCGCATATATTCCCGGTGGAACCGCCCCACTTATTTCAACATCCGTACATACTGTCGCAATTGCGAAATGCGCAGGAGTCAAGGAAATAGTTGCAGTCACTCCTCCCAACAAAGACGGCGAAGTCCACCCTGCCCTGCTCTATGCGCTTTCAAAATCCGGCGCCACCGAGATCTACCGTCTGGGCGGAGTATACGCAATCGCCGCCCTCGCCTACGGCACAGAGACAATTGAAAAAGTTGACAAAATAGTCGGTCCCGGAAACGCATATGTCACGACCGCAAAGAAAATCGTCTACGGCGATGTCGCCATAGACATGGTTGCCGGCCCGTCCGAAATAATGGTGATAGCCGACAAGACATGCCGTCCGGATTTCATTGCCGCAGACATGCTCTCCCAGGCTGAGCACGGAAGCGGACTCGAGCAGGCTGTTCTCGTGACAGACTCCGCCCGGCTTATTGAAGAAGTGAAGAAACAGCTCACTGTCCAGTCAAAACTGCTCAAACGCTCTTCCGCCGTAGGAAAAGTTCTGGCAAACGGTGTGTTTTTCGTTCTTGTCAAAAACATCGCCGACTCTGCGGAAATCGCAAACCTATACGCTCCCGAACACCTCGAGATAATGTGTTCCAAAGCTGAAAAAATCGCGTCAAAGATAAATGCGGCCGGCGCCATTTTCATCGGACAATGGACACCGGAACCAGTGGGTGATTTTGTTGCGGGCCCCAGCCATGTCCTCCCGACTGCGGGAACGGCAAAATATTTCAGCGGACTTACCGTAGAACAGTTCTTCAGACGCACCAGCATCCTCAAATATGACAGGAAATCTTTTCTGAGGGAGCTTCCGCACATTGCGAAGTTCGCAGAAATAGAAGGGTTGGACGCCCACGGCAGAAGCGCATCGATAAGAGGATAGTTGCCGGTCGGCGTTTCAGAATCCAAGGACAGGTAGAAGCGGACTACTTCAAGCCGTCTAGCGAAAAATCCATGGTGTAGGCCTCACCCAGGTATTGATCTTTTTCGCACGGATACGCGACAATGACCGTGTAAGTTCCCGTTGGCACCTCACCGAGGTACCCGCCTCCGCCTCCTCAGGTAGGGCACAATTTGGCATTGTCAACTTTCTCCTTCAAGAGGATTTTCTTGTCTTTTTCGCTTATGACATATATCTCAGACTTGCCTTTTACATACCTGACCTTCTTGTTGTCCTTCTTCTGGATAAGATCCATGTCTACCATGACTTTGAAGGGAACCGTGCCTTTTTTCTCATACTTGGCTTTGAATTTCTCAAGCTCCTTGGCGGCCTTGCCTGCATCTTTATTCTTTGGAGGCTGATCAAGAACGACGAAAGAATCAAATTTCAATGTGCCGTCTTTTATTTCCGCAGTCTTTTCGAAAGCGGCAATGGCTTCCGGTTTCCAAGGAAGAAGAGTCTTGTATTCCTGAAGTTTTTCAAGCGTGACAGGCTGTTTTGCCAAGGCGACGGCGGCACAGACTATTCCCGCCGAAAAAAGCAGAATCGCAGAACAGACAAGATGTTTCATCATTTTCTTCATGCCGTTAATTAAATCCCCGCCGCTAAAAAGTCAAGCAGATGCTGAAAAAAAACAAAACTGTCTCCGTTGGGGCAATTGCATAAACAGGCTAACCGGATAAAAGTATTCCGAAATGAAAACAAACATCGCTGAATATTTCGAGGAAAGTTCTGTTTTGTACTCAGACAGGATCGCCGTCGTATCGCAAGGTGAAAAAGGCCGCAGGGTGACTTTCGGCCAGTTGAACAGCATGAGCAACGCCTACGCCTGCGAATTTCGCAGAACCGGAATCGCCAGAGGGACAAAAGTCCTCCTGATGCTCCGTCCGGGAGTTGATTTCATAGCCGCGGTTTTCGCGGTCTTCAAGATTGGCGCAATCCCCGTCCTCATCGATCCGGGAATGGGGCTCCGGAATCTTCTGTCCTGCATAAGGAAAACTTCACCGGAAGCCATGATCGGCATCTCTAAGGCGCACTGGGTCAGGCTGCTGTTCCCGTTTTTTTTCAACACCGTCAGAATCTCCATAGTGCATGGGGCGTTTGCACCCCCATGGATAACCAAGCTCGAAATGCTACTGAAAAAAAACAACAGGGATGGGAGATTCAAATGCGAGGAAACCAAACTTGATGACACGGCAGCCATCGTTTTCACAACTGGAAGCACAGGTCCGCCTAAAGGCGTTGTCTACACCCATGGAATCTATGTCGCCCAGCTTGATATCATAAGTAAAACATACGGTGCGGGTCCTTCCGAAACCGATCTGCCGGCATTCCCGCTGTTCGCGCTTTTCAGCGCCGCCGTCGGAATGCCAGTCGTGATTCCCGAAATGGATCCGTCGCGACCGGCAAATGTGGATCCGGAAAAAATCATCGAGGCCGTCACAGAAAACAATGTCACATTCTCTTTCGGCTCCCCTGCCCTCTGGAAAAAAGTAAGCGCATACTGCATTGAAAAAAACATAAGACTGCCGTCTCTGAAAAAAGTCCTCATGGCCGGTGCGCCGATCAATTCGGATGTCCATGCAATGGTGAAGAGAATAATTTCGCCCGACGGTGAAACCCTTGTCCCATACGGGGCGACAGAGGCTCTTCCGATTGCGAACTTCGCAGGAACCGAGATGCTCGCCGAGACCGCCGAGAAAACGGCTGACGGCGCCGGGTACTGCATAGGCCGCCCGATTGACGGAATGACAATAGGAATAATTGACGCCGTAAACGCCCCAATTGAGAAATGGTCTCCGTCGCTCAAACTTCATCAGGGTTCAAAAGGGGAGATAGTTGTCAGGGGCCCTGTCGTCACCCCCTGCTATTTCAACGAACCGGAACATACCAGGAAT
>Ga0172379_10011183_pt1 | contig 10745 bp, 12 predicted proteins | sample GrowelOW334metaG_FD_119756 | JGI IMG/M metagenome (GOLD analysis project Ga0172379, IMG submission 119756) | Groundwater microbial communities from an aquifer near a municipal landfill in Southern Ontario, Canada - Groundwater well OW334 metaG | ecosystem: Environmental > Aquatic > Deep... | reverse complement strand
GAGCCGGACGATGGTTTGGCGCAAATCTTCCGCGTCGGCTTCGAAGAGTACACGCGCCAACAAGGCACAAAGGCAAACCCAGACGACGCTTTGGCTGCTGTGCAGCGGCAAATGCGTGTCGCGATGTCGCGCGAGATGGAAAAACTTGAGGGCGGCTTGCCACTGTTAGCCACAATTGGCTCGATCAGTCCTTATGTGGGCTTGTTCGGTACGGTTGGCGGCATCATCAACGCGTTCGTTGCGATCGGCAACGTAAAGCAAGCGACGCTGGCTTCCGTTGCGCCCGGGATCGCCGAGGCGTTGATTGCAACTGCAATTGGTTTGTTTGCCGCGATCCCCGCGGTTATCGCGTACAACTTTTTTGTCGCACGGGTTGATCGCATTGAAAACCGCTTTGCAACCTTCGCTGAAGAGATGACCGGGATCATTGATCGCGGCCTTCGTGGCGGCGCGACCCGAGGCGTTTAATGGCCAGCTTCATCGTAAAAAAGAACAAACGCCGGCTCGCGGCGGAGATGAACGTCGTGCCGTATATCGACGTCATGCTCGTTTTGCTGGTCATTTTCATGGTGACGGCGCCATTGTTGACGCAGGGCATTGATGTGCAGCTGCCGCAAGTTTCGTCGACACCGATTCCCAGCGAAGACGAGCCCGTGAGTTTGTATGTAGATATTAAAGGGCGCTATTTCGTCGATGTCGGCAGCGACAGTAAGAGCCCGCTGAGCGAGCAGCAAGTGGTTGAACGAATTAGCGCGATTCTCCATAACAAGCCGGAGACGACAATCTTGGTGCGCGCCGATGCCGGCGTGAACTACGGCAGCGTGATTCGCGGTATGTCGTTATTGCAGGAAGCCGGTGCCGGTAAGATCGGCTTTGTTACGGAGGCGCCGGACGCCGCCGCGTCGGCCAAGCCCAACAAAGGATGAATCCACAGTTTCGACATTTCCTCGGTGCGATAGTCCTACATCTCGCACTGCTTGGGTTCTTGGTGAGCGGCGTGCAGTGCAGCCGTAAAGTCGAACCGCCATCGGTTATTCAGGGCTCGCTGGTTGATCTGAGCACGCTACGCAAGCTTGCCAAGACTGCACCCGCGCCGGTTGAAAAGCCGGTTGAGGCCGCTGCTGTAGAGCCAACACCACCACCGCCGCAGCCGGACACCGCAGCAGTACAAAAACAGCAAGCCGAGGTTGCCGAGCAAGCGCGGCAGCAGGTAGAAACGCAAAAAAAGCAGGAAGCGGCAAAAGCTGAAACCGAACGCAAGCAACATGAAGTTTTGCAAAAGCAGCAAGCTGAGGCCAAAGAAGCCGAGCACAAAGCAGCGGAGTTGAAGCAGCAGGCTGAGACCAAGGAGCTCGAGCGCAAAGCCGCGGAAGCCAAAAAGCAGGTTGCAGCCGAAGAAGCGCAGCGCAAGGCCGATGAGCTGAAAAAGCAAGCCGCCGCCGAAGATGCAAAGCGCGCCGAGACGGTAAAAAAGGCTGCGCTCGCTGAAGAGCAGAAGCGGCTAAATGAGGAGCGGCGGAAAAAGGAGTTGCAAGCGCAGATCGAAGCCGAGCAACAACGGCAGCGCGAAGCTGAGTTGGCTGCCGCGTTGGGCGCGGAAGAACAGCAGAACACCAGTCGGGATCAAAACGAATGGGCGGGGCAGTTGGTTGCTGCGATCACGCGTGCTTGGAACCGTGTTGAAGGTGGTCCAGGTTTGCATTGCTCAGTCAGAATCAATCTTTCGCTCACCGGTGAGGTTCTTTCGGCAACGATTGCTAAATCTAGCGGCAACATTCAGTTTGATAATTCCGCCGTGCGTGCAGTGCTCAAGGCGAGTCCACTGCCGTTGCCAAGGAATCGGGCGGCATTTGATTCCAATGTGAACTTGTGTTTTTGGCCTGACAATCCCAATTCGAGTTGCAAATGAAAATCACAAAATTGGCTGTATTGTTGATCGCTGTGGCATTGCCAGCCGCAGCTGATTTAGATATCACCGTTAGCCAAGGTTCGGTTGCAAAGCGGCCGATCGCCGTCGTCCCGTTCGCGCAGCCTGCGGGTTCAACGCCAGACTTCGCACAAGTTATTGCTGCTGATCTTGATCGCAGTGGTGTGTTTCGAACGCTGCGGCGCGAAGACATGAAGTTTGGCTTGCCGACCGAAGAGAACCAGGTCGACTACCGCACCTGGCGTACCTTAGGTCAGGATCATTTGGTGATCGGCAAGGTTGCAGCGGCTGCGAGCGGTTCAGCGGCCGCCGATGCCAAGTTGTTCGACGTTTACGCTGGCAACAATATTTTGAATGTTCATACGACTGGCGCTCGTGGCAGTGACTGGCGCTCAATGGCGCATCAGATCGCCGATCAAGTTTTTGAAAAGCTCACCGGCATAAAGGGCATATTCGACACCCGCATTGCCTATATCTCGGCGACAGGTACGGCTAAACAGCGAATTTATCGTCTGATCTGGGCCGACGCCGACGGCGAAAATCCACGCGAAATCGCGCGCAACAGCGAGGCGATTTTCTCTCCAGCGTGGTCGCCAGATGGAAAAAAAATTGCCTACGTTACATTTCAGAACGGTCGTTCGCAGGTTGTCGTGCAGACGCCTACAACAGGGCAGCGTGAAATCGTCGCATCGGAAAAGGGTATCAATAGCGCGCCGGCCTGGACGCCCGATGGCACAAAGCTGGTCGTGGCGTTGTCGTTTGAAACCAATCTCGATCTTTATTTGATTGATCTTGCAACGAAAAGTAAAAAGCGTTTGACGGATAGCTACGCCATCGACACCGCTCCCGCGGTTTCACCGGATGGCCGCACGGTGGCGTTTCTCTCCGACCGTAGTGGCTCCGCACAGATCTACATGATGAGCATCGACGGTGGCGAGGCAAAGCGCCTTACTTTCGAGGGTAGACGTAATGAACAACCGCGATTTTCGCCAGATGGGAAAACGCTGGCTCTAGTCAATTACGATGGTTCGAGCTATCGTATTGGGCTTATAGATTTGCAGTCTGCTGCAATGCGATTGATCAGCGACGGTCCGTTGGATGAAAGCCCAAGCTTTGCCCCGAACGGTGCCCTGGTGATTTATACCCATCAAGGCGTACAGGGTGCGGAACTTGCGACGGTTTCTGTCGACGGGAACAATCGCCAGCAACTGCGCCAGACCGGGGATGTTCGCGAGCCGGCCTGGGCACCTTATCAGCGGTAGTCGTTATTTTTGCTTTGATTCTGTTGCACCTAAATCAACAACTTTTGCCCGCCCCCGTGGGTCTTTGTCACCGTAGCCGTTAAGGAGTTTTCAAAATGTTGAAAAATAAATGGTTTGCCTGCGCGACTGTCGCGTTAACCCTCGCCGCTGCTGGTTGCTCAGGTACACCTGAGAAGACCGCGGCAGCGCCGGCTGAGCCGGTAGCCCCGACCCCGACGGCAACGACCTCGACCGGCACGCCGGCAACGACGCCGACCACGACTGCGGCGACCAACACCGGCACGCCGAGCACGAGCCAGAGCGTGATCTACTTCGAATTCGATTCGAGCGAGCTGAAGCCGGCGAGCGAAGCCGTGATTGCAGCGTGGTCGAAGTACTTGACCGCGAACCCGACGGTTAAAGTCCAGCTGCAGGGCAATGCCGACGAGCGTGGCACGCGTGAATACAACATTGGCCTCGGCGAACGCCGCGCCCAGACGGTTTCCAGCGCGCTGCAGGCTGCTGGCGTCTCGGCTGGCCAGCTGAGCTTGGTTAGCTACGGCGAAGAACACCCGGTTGCGCTGGGTCACGACGAAGCGTCGTGGTCGCAGAATCGCCGCGTCGAGATCGTCGCACAGTAAGCTTACGGATCCGCGCAGCTCATGCTCAACCTACGTTTAGTCCGCCCGCTAGCACTGCTGTCTGCGGTGCTCGCGATGTCAGGATGTGCCAGCAGCTACGGTGCGCCGATCAACGGTGATCGTGCTCTAAGTCCGGAGGAACAGCGTTTACAAGCGGTTGAGACCAAACTCGCCGAATTGTCACGTCGTTTCAGCGGATCGGAAACGAGCCGTGATCAGCGGCTGGCCGAAGAGTTGGGTGTACTGCGCGGATCGGTAGAGCAATTGCAGCACGATTTAGAAGTGAGTCAGCGTAAAAGCCAGGACCAATTCTTGGCTGTTGAAAATCGGTTGAAATTGCTTGAAACAGCGGCGGCACAGCAGCAAGCCGCCGCAGCTCAAGCGAATGCGCCGGTGGCCGATCCAAATACGACGGTTGGTGCAATTCCGTCGACGCCGGTACAGCCAGTTGTTCCGGCGTCGGCTGCGGCAGACGAAGAAGCTGCTTATCTCAGAAGCTTTGATTTATTGAAGGCCGGCAAGTACGACGAGGCTATTCGTGGCTTTGGCGGCATGCTTGAGAAATATCCGCAGGGTAATTACTCGGATAACGCTTGGTACTGGATGGGTGAGTGTTACAACATCAAAAAGGACTATGCGAACGCGCTACAAAGCTATCGCGCGTTGCTTGAGAAATTTACCGCAAGTCCAAAAGTTCCTGATGCCCTCCTAAAGACCGGCACCATTCTGCAAGAGCAGAAAAAGACAGAACAAGCGCGCGCCGCGTATCAGCGCGTGATCAAGGAATATCCAAATTCTACCGCAGCAACCCAGTCGCGGAGCCGTCTGGCGCAGTTGCGGTGAGGCGTGTTGCACGCCATTCAAATGCGTCTATGAGCGTTCGATGTCGTCTTCGTCGGTACTGAGCCCGCTTTCGGAAGAGGCGGACACACGCGGCGCTGGCGCTGTACGGCTCAAGATCACCGAAATTTTTCTTTCGTTACAGGGCGAGTCGACGTTTGTTGGCTGGCCAACAGTATTTGTTCGCTTAACGGGATGCCCATTACGCTGCCAATACTGCGATACGACGTATGCCTTTACCGGTGGCGCTTGGCGTAGCAAAGCGGAAATTCTTACCGAAGTGCGCAGTCATGGCGTCCGTCATGTTTGTGTTACGGGTGGTGAGCCGCTGGCACAAAAAGCCTGTTTAACCTTGCTGGGCAGCCTTTGCGACGCGGGTTATGTCGTATCGCTTGAGACCAGTGGGGCGCTGGACGTTGCAGCGGTCGATGCCCGCGTTGTCAAAGTGCTGGATATTAAAACCCCGGCTTCCGCGGAAGTGGCGCGCAATCGCTGGGAGAATCTGGCACTGCTTAATGCGCAAGATCAGGTGAAATTCGTCCTTTGTGACCGTAACGATTACGAATGGGCGAAAACGATTGTTGGCCAGTACGCGCTTGCGTCGCGCTGTACGGTGTTGTTTTCACCGAGCCAAGCCGAATTGCCTGCGCGTACGTTAGCCGATTGGATCGTGGCAGACCGCCTCCCAGTGCGCTTTCAAGTGCAACTACATAAACTTCTATGGGGCGGCGAAGCGGGCCGCTAATGTCTGATGAGGCGTTTTAGTCACCAGATCGCGGCGTAAGCTCAGTGGCGCCATGTACGGGTAAAATTTTAACGTGAATCAGCCAAAAAACGCCGTTGTTCTATTATCCGGCGGCCTCGACTCAGCGACGGTGCTCGCCATTGCGCAGGAGCAAGGCTACCGCTGCCACACGCTAGGGGTTGCCTACGGCCAGCGCCATAGTGCGGAACTTGCTGCGGCGGAACGCATTGCGCAGAAATATCATGTCAGTAGTCATCGGGTAATTCACGTTGATTTGGGGCAGATTGGTGGTTCGGCACTAACGGACCACAGCTTGGCAGTCCCGGAATCCTTGGCGGCGGGCATTCCAATCACATACGTGCCGGCGCGGAATACGCTGTTCCTGTCGCTAGCACTAGGGTTGGCGGAAGTGTTGGGCGCTGCGGATATCTTCATCGGCGTAAACGCGGTTGATTACAGCGGTTATCCCGACTGCCGCCCCGAATTCGTTGCCGCCTTTGAACGGTTAGCGCAACTGGCGACGCGCGTCGGCGTAGAGGGCGGGGTGATGCAGATTCACACGCCGTTATTGACATTGAGCAAGGCGGAGATAATCGGTCGCGGCTTGCAGCTTGGAGTCGACTATGCCGAAACCGTATCGTGTTATCAGGCAGACGTCGACGGCCGCGCCTGTGGCCGATGTGATTCCTGCCGTTTGCGTCAGCAAGGTTTCGAAAATGCCGGCGTTATCGATCCCACGCGATATATCGGCTAGAAGACTGTAAAAATCGCGAACGGCACGCTATAATTGCCGACCTCGCAGCATGGGTCGTTAGCTCAGTCGGTAGAGCATCGGACTTTTAATCCGTTGGTCGATGGTTCGAATCCATCACGACCCACCAACAAAACAAAAAAGAAAGCCCCGAAGTAATTCGGGGCTTTTTTTATTACGTCAGTTCATTCCAAGCCTCTTTCAGCCAAGACGATGGCCACCTCGGGGCATCGTCTTGGCATTACGGCTTATTGGGCAGGCGCCGGGACGAGCAGGGCATCGATCTCACTGAGATCGGCCTCCGTGAGGCGGCCGGCTTGCTGCTTCAGCGTCAATACGCTGACCAGATAGTCGTAGCGCGACTGATAAAAGGTCCGCTGAGCAACGAATAAATTGCGGAGCGTATTCAGTACGTCGACTTCGGTCCGGGTTCCAACCTGTAGGCCGAGTTGACTCGATTCCAGCGCGGTCTGGTTCGATTTAACGGATTGCTGATTGGCCTTGACGCTGGCAATGCCCGACATCACGCCTTCGAAGGCATCGCGGGTTTGGCGTTCCACTGACCGCAGTGTGCCGTCAGCACTTGCTCGATTCTGCTCGTAGGTAGCAACCGCTTGGCGGACCAAAGACGAGGTATTGCCGCCGGTATAGATCGGAATCGTTAGGCGCACACCGACGCTGCCGCTGCTGGAGTCGCTATTGAAGTTACTGGTGTTATTACTCGAGCCATAAGACCCTTGCAGGTCTAAAGTTGGCAGATGACGGGCACGTAATACGCCGACATTGCGTTCAGACGCTTCGGCCTGCAGCTGGGCAACCTGAATGTCGTAATTTTCCTTGCGCGCGGCTTGTAGCCAAGCGTCGGGTGCAACGGGATTCGGGCTTGCCAGCGGGATTTCGTCGCGCAGCGTTTGCTCGGATTCTTGATAGTGGCCGGTGATTTCAGCCAACGCCCGCTTGGCATTCGACAGTGTGCGCTCGGAAGCGATTAGCGTTGCATTGCTGGTGTCGTAGCTGGCTTGCGCTTCTTGTACATCGGTGATCGCGGCAAGGCCGACATCAAAGCGCTTTTGCGCTTGCTGTAGCTGTCGTTCGTTGGCACTGCGCTCCGCTTTGTTGGTGCGCACGGTATCAACCGCGCCGAGAACGTTGAAGTAGGCTTGTGCCACACGCAGGATTAACGCCTGCTGCGCGCTACGGTAGCTCGCTTCGGCCTGTGCAACCTGAACGCTGGCTTCTTTAAGACGTCGGAAGGTTTCGAAGCTCCAAATCGTCTGAGTCAGTGTGACTTGATAGTTATTGTTGGTGTTGTAGTAGGCAAACGTGTTGCTGGTCGTAACCGACGCCGCTGGATTGGTCGGGTCGGTAATGATCCGGGTAGAAGTCGTCGTGATTTCGTTACGCGTACGCGTGATGCCGGCGTCTGCGCTTAGCTGCGGCAGAAACGCAGACAAGGCTTGCGGCCGGACTTCGACGGCGGCGTCGCGTTGGAACTTTGCGGCACGTAAGGTCGTGTCTTGTTCCAGGGCTTGGTGGTAAAGATCCAGCAGATCGTTAGCGCTACAAACGCGCGGGAGAACGAAGCTGCTCGCGAGGACGATAGAGAGAGCGGAACGGCGCATGAGCTTCCTGAACTTGAAAATGGTGTGGATCAGTACCGAGGAACTTCCGGGTCAATAAGCTGTGACCACGCGTCAATCCCCCCGATTAGATGCGCGACATCGGTAAAACCGTTGCGTTCGAGTAAACGCCCGGCCATCTCGCTGCGCACGCCGTGATGACATAAGACGGCGATCGAGGCATCAGGGTTTAATTCGCCCAACCGCGCTGGCAATTCGTGCAGCGGGATATTGTTGGCACCGGCGAGACTGGCGATCTGTAACTCCTCAGGCGTGCGCACGTCTAATAGGTAGACGTTGCCGACGGCGAGTTTTGTTTTAAATTCTTCGGGGCTTAGGTTTTGCACGGTGCTTGGACTGTTTTGGGGGGCTCGTTATCCGAAGCCAGAAGTTAAGAAGCGTAACATGCGCGCGGCTACGGTTCCGCAGGGTTTTTCTTGCGCAAATAGGACGATTAAGCCGCGATGGGCCGACGTGACCCGTTCGTGATCGCTGATTCAAAATGCCGAAGCGCTCGAATGGCGAAGCGCCTGCCTCCTTCGGGTGAGCGCCCGACGATGCGGGCTTTGAGCGAGGTTCGTCGTCGCATCGGCTGGTCATTGCGAACGTAAGGCCGGCATAGCGGTCAATACCCAGCAGCCCCTAACAAAACCAAGGAATATCCTGATGAATATCTCTAAATTTCCCACCCTCGCACTGGTCTTCGCTATTTTTAGCGGCGCGCCTGTAGCGGCAACACTAGCGCAACAAAGTGCGCCAGAGACGCCTTCAGCACAACCACAGGAAGCGACGCCAGATGACGCATCGGCGCCGCAGGGCGACGTCCCCCAAGATGCCTATACCCAAGAAGAAACGCTGGAAGCGGCCCAGAAATTTTTTGGCGGCACTTCCGCTGGGCTTGCGAAAGCCATCGAAAAAGTATTTTCCGAAAACGGCAAACCGGTTGCCTACATCATCGGCAGCGAAGGATCCGGGGCGTTTATTGTCGGCCTGCGCTACGGCGAAGGGACGCTGAAATACAAGAACGGCGGATCAACCAAGGTCTATTGGCAGGGCCCTTCGGTAGGCTTTGATTTCGGTGGCAACGCTTCGAAAGTGTTTACGCTGGTTTACAACCTACATTGGACAAAAGATCTCTATCAGCGTTTCCCTGGCGTTGACGGCAGTTTGTATGTGGTTGCAGGCGTTGGTTTGAACTACCAGCGTGCAAATGACATTACGCTGGCGCCGATCCGTACCGGCGTGGGGCTGCGTGCTGGCGCCAACGTCGGTTACCTGAGCTACACGCGCGACAAAAAGATCAATCCGTTCTGAGCAAAGTCTGATTGACGACTAGGTTGATCGAAACGATGGCCGCTGCAAGGCGGCCATCCGTTTAGGTTGCAATGCAGCGAAGAGATTTAAAAGGGGTCTTGAACGCCGTTGGGTCGTCCCTAGATATCGAACATCCGGATGAGATGTCCCATCGCATAATCTTCAACACCCGATTTCGAGAGGCTTTCATGACCACCTTAATTCGTTACCAACCCTGGGCATTGCACCGGGAATTATTTAATCAAGTTAATCGTTTTGCGGCGCAGGCTACTGACGCTGATGGAAAAAACGACGCCGTTGCGGCTAACTGGGTGCCAGCGGTCGATGTCGAAGAATTCGCAGACCGGCTGGTGCTTCGTGCCGATGTTCCCGGCGTTGATCCGGCCAGCATAGAAGTGACATTGGAAAAAGGGGTGTTGACGCTACGCGGTGAACGCGGTCAGCCAGCAGCGGCAGAAGGCGCTGAACGCCAGCGCATTGAACGCGCAAGCGGGCGCTTTCTGCGGCAATTTAGCTTGCCCGACAGTGTTGATGCTGAAGGGATTACAGCGCACGGAAATCAAGGTGTTTTGGAGGTTGTTATTCCCAAAAAGGCAGCCGTGCAAGCACGCCGTATCGCTGTTAGTCACTAAATTACCCCACCAAGCTCACGAGGTGCAGTAAATTGGCGGGGCGCATTTGCGCCCCGCCTTTAGTTTAGAACGGCCCAATGGAATATAAGGATTACTACAAAATTCTCGGCGTTTCGCGCGAGGCTACGGCCGCGGATATTAAGCGCGCCTATCGAAAGCTCGCCCGTGAATTTCACCCAGACAAGAATAAAGCCAAGGGCGCGGAGGACAAGTTCAAGCAGATCAACGAGGCCAACGAGGTTCTCAGTGATCCCAAGAAGCGCGCTTCTTACGATCAACTCGGCCCGAATTGGCAAAACGGTCAGCGCTTTACACCCCCTCCGGGCTGGGCGCATGGCGCAGGTCGGCCGGGAGGCTACGCCGGCGGCGGCGGTGAGGCGGGCGGTTTTTCAGATTTCTTCTCTAGCCTATTTGGTGGCGGCCTCGGCGGTGCAGGTTTTGACGACCTTGGCGGCCAAGGCGTCAATCGCGATCAACAGGCGAAGCTGGCAATCAATCTCGAAGATTCGTTCCAAGGCGCAACGCGCACGATTACTTTGGGTAATCGCTCGCTAAACGTGCGGATTCCAAAAGGCGTCACGTCAGGGCAAACGATACGGCTCGCGGGCCAAGCGCCGCGGGGCGGGGATGTACTGCTGGAAATAAGCTTTGCAGCGCACCCAGTGTTTCGTATTGAAGGTCGTGATGTTCACGCCGTGTTGTCTGTTGCACCGTGGGAAGCGGCATTAGGCGGCCCGGTGCCGGTGCCAACATTGGGTGGCACTGTTGAGTTAAATCTTCCGAGTGGAACGGTTGGAGGCCGGAAACTCCGACTTAAAGGCAGGGGCCTACCGGGGACGACGGCAGGCGATCAATTCGTAACGATACAGATCGTTACGCCAACACCAGATACCGATGCGCAGAAGCAAGGCTACCAACAGCTTCGTCAGCTGTTCCCGAGCTTCGACCCGCGCGGTTAAGGATGAAAGATGGCCCGTGATGCGCTTAGCAAGGCTTTAGCGGAATTCCCGACGGCGAGCCCGTTTCCGTTTGCGT